>JAEEGH010000502.1_pt1 | contig 150459 bp, 108 predicted proteins | sample 9134181 | NCBI WGS metagenome assembly JAEEGH01 (sample SAMN16246544, study PRJNA631951) | gut metagenome | biome: gut microbiome; feature: rumen; material: DP-attached | host: Bos | place: Iran: Karaj | collected 2018-10 | reverse complement strand
CTTCATTCAGCTTCCCCTCTGCACTGTATGTGTATTACGGTTATGGGGAAAGCGAACGGTTACAGGTGAAGTGGTGCGAGGTGAAGGAGGCAAGGCCGGATGAGCCGAGACTGAAGTTGGACTCTATGGAGGTCAAGACAGACAAGGCCACGGCTGTGATGTTTTCCGATCTGATAGAACATGCCGTCGCCACATGTATGTTCAACGATGAACGAATGGGCTTCGACGGAACCACATACTTCTTTGGGAACAGTATTCGTGTTGCCACGATATGGTCGCCCGATAGCGGAAGCAACTGCAAGAGGCTGACTGATGTGCTGGAAAAAGCCATGACGGCAGTCAAGCACCAAAACGAAGACGAACTGAAGGCATTGCTGCCCGAGGTGGAGTCCCTGACAGAGGTCTTCAAGAAGCTTTACCCTAAAGACTGAGGCCTCAGCCTTTCCCGACTCGTTAAAAATCGTTAACTTAGCCATTTTCTTTGTTACAAAAGTCGCTCTTCAGCGTTATATATATGAACGTCCTATTCAACAAACAGGATCGTTTAGATTTAGTGTTAATAACACCAGGGCCCACGCTGCTCCTTCGTTGTGAAACGTGGGAGCAGACTTTTTGTCAAACCTGTAATTCCAGCGGCTTTTCGACCACGAATTTCGAGCCAAGAGTAACGCTCTTATTATGAGGTATTTACAAACTCGGCACACGGCGCTCAAAACGCCGCCTGCGGCGATGGCAATCCCCGCGTGCGGCGTTGGGCATTTCCGCGTGCGGCGATGGCAATCCCCGCACGCAGCGTTTTCAACCCCCTCTTGCGGCTTTGAATCCGACCTATTTTCAAGAGAAAAAAGCCCGTTTTCTTGGAAAATATTGCAAAACTCCATATCTTTGCAGCAAGAAAATATTTATCAACCAAAACAAGGAACATTATGAAAAAGATTGCGTTTATCCTCATGGCCTTTGTGATGGCAATGTGCCTTCCCGCTCAGGCCGACAACGACCGCGTGATTACCTACGACCAGCTGCCTGCTCAGGCTCAGACTTTGCTGAAGGAACATTTTGCAAACAAGGTGCCCCTCATCATCACCATGGACTTCGACGACTACAAGGTCATGTATCAGAGTGGCGAGAAGGTGGAGTTCGACAAGAAAGGCAACTGGAAGGACATCGAATGCAAGGCGTCTGCCGTTCCCACAGCCATCATTCCCGAGCAGATTAAGGCCAGTGTGAAGAAGACCTTCCCTGCTGCCACAATCATTAAGATCGACCGCGACCGCCGCGGCTACGATGTGAAGCTGAACAACGGGATGGAGATAGAATTTGACAAGAAGTTCAACGTTGTAGGTATCGACGACTAAAGAGCATTAAGAAATTGAAAATTGATAATTAGAAAAGGCCGATGTCTCGCTCATCCGAGGCACCGGCCTTTCCTTTATCTATAGGCTATCAGCAGGGCTTGCCCTCTATGTCGCGGCCCTTCACCTCCTTGAGGAAGTCCTCGCGCATCAGCATGAGCAAGTCGCGCGTATATTCCATCAGCAGGCCTTTGTAGTAAGTCACATCCTTGTAGTTCGAGCGTGTGATACGCTCCCATAGTGTGCGGCGCGAGCCATCGGCTTGAAGTGGAAGGGATTGCGCTGCCAGTCGCGGAAACGAGCAAAGAGTTGCTTGAGTTTCATTCTCTTATAGTTTTATTGCCGACCTTCATCAGTGCGATGCCGATGATAATCCAGATGATTTCGCGGACACGGCAGATGATGCTGACGAAGAAGCCTTGCTCGACGGTCAGGCCCATTGCGGCTGTGGAGATGGCAAAGCCGCCTTCCTGCACGCCGAGCTGCATCGGCAGGAAGCCTATCAAGTTCGAAAGCAGCGTGGTAAGCGAGACGATGAGGATGCTGTGCAAGAAGGTGAGCGTAATGCCCTCGAACCCTCCACCGCCATCTATGCCGAAGAGGAGGAGCATGAAGAGCACTTCGGCACTCTGCACGATACGCGAGAGGTACTCGAGACCCAGGGCTGCATAGAAGTTCTTGCGGCTCTGCTGATGCAGGGCTGCTATTTGCGAATCGACATTATGCAGGGCTTCTGCGTGCGCTTCGAGAAACCTGTCGCTCCATCCTTTGAGCCCCGGCAGATGACCCAGCCAGCGAATCAGCCTCACGACGAGTCCGTACTTGTATCCCCGATAGAAGAGATAGAAGGCAATCAGGCAGAAGACCACGATGATGCCTAAGACGATGCCGACCGTCGTATCGAAGGGCAGGTCGCCAGCCAACGCGAGGGCAAGGTAGAGGAAGACTGACGTGAACCAGAACCAGAAGTGGGCGAAGACATGGAACATCGCATAAAGGATGACGCTGGAGGTGGCGTGCTGCTTCGAGATGTCCTTGCTCAGCTCCATGATTCGGTAAGGTTCTCCGCCCAAGCCGCCAACAGGAGTGGCATAGTTGAGCGCATAGCCCGTGATGGTCAGCTTGTAGATTCGCCAAAAGCCCACTTTCTCATCGGGATCTGTGTTGCCCTTGATGACCGACATCCACGCGAGTGCATTAATGCCATAGACAACAATCCAGATGCCTACGATGGGGATGAGCCACAGACCTGCGCGGCAGATGTGGCCCCAAAGCTCAACGAAACTGACGTCGAACGTGAAGAGCATCACCACGACACACACGATGCCGAGGACAAAGAAGAAGTTATTCCAGCTCCACTTCATGCTTCGAGTTTTACTTTTTCTGCAACCCTGCGGCAGAACGCTTCGTGGCGGCGGTTAATATAATATGTAAGGAGCCCCATGCAGACTATCTCGAAGAGGAAGTTGCAGACGGGCAGGTCGATGAGGCAGAACAGGAAGAACATGCCGGAGCGGAAGTTGAAGGTGAGCATCGCATTGAGCGGCATGATGGCTTTCGACTCGCGATGCAGCTCCTCGCGGACGGCGTCGGGCATATTGCCGGCACTTCCATATTTCTCCCGAAGCGTGCGCATAAGCCTCTGGAACTCAGGCGTGGACTTCTCTTGCTTACGTGTATATTCGATGTATGTCTTGAGGAAATACTTCCAGAGGCGGTTGCCTTCTGCCGGCGTCTCGTCGTAGACCTTCTGCTGCTGCTCGGAGTTGTCGAGCTCGCTGCCTTTCTCGCCTTTCAGGAGGAAGAGATGCACCTGGATGTAGTAGTCGGCAAGTCGTTGCTGGCCGCCCATTCCTACGAAGCCCGAATAGAGTGCCAGGCAGACTACCACTATGGTTGCTATGATGACATTCTGTTCCGTATCAGGTATTCCAAGCCATCCAAACTCCAAAGAATGGTGGTTGTAGAAGCGCACCATCAAGAGGACATAGATGGGCACAAACCACACAAAACCCGCCATTCCATCGAGAATTCTGCCCAGACGGCTCTTCTTGCCGGTCATCCTGGCGAGCTGTCCGTCGGTACAGTCGAAGATGTCTGCCTGGCAGAGCAACAGGATGCCGATGATGTTGAGCAGGAGTCCGTGCCAGCCCTCATAGTAGAAGCTGCCGTGCATCAAGAAGATGCTGGCTGCCGCACCGATAATCATGGAGATGATTGTAACGGTGTTGGGGTGGATGTCGAGTTTTGCGAAGAGCAACGCCCACAGATAGCTGAGCGGTCGCACCACGCGATAATCAAGCCAATCTTCTGTTTCAGAAGACTTTAATGTCGCTTGTACTTTCTTCTTCAGGTCTTGTATCATATATTCTTTTGCTTTCATGTTGACGAACCCCTACAGGAGCGCTGCATAACACCTCGTGTCTAGTTGGCGGACTTAACGTGTCTAGTTGGCGGACTTAACGTGTCTAGTTGGCGGACTTAACGTGTCTAGTTTGCAGGCATCTCTGCAGATGTGTTCTCGTCTTTAATCTGCAAAAGTACAACTTCTTTTCCAATAATTCCTCATCTTTCGTGTTTTTTTTCGTTTTGCTTTGTGGTTCGATAGAAAAGTCGTAACTTTGCACGCCAAAATAAATCTAAAGAAGATGATGAATTTCTTAGACAGAAACGAATTCAATTTCGAGCCTTCCGAGAAGGTCATCGAAGCGATAAAGAACTTCGACCCACGCACACTCTGTTTCTACACCCGCATCTACGACCAGGGGAAGAAGAGTGTCATAAGTGTTAAATTGAGCGAGATTTACAATGTTCCCGAGGACCAGGTGCTTCTGGGTTACGGCGGAGAGGAGATGCTGAAGAATGCCATCCACTATTTCCTGATGGAGGGCGACAACAAGACTATCCTCATCCCCGAGTTCTCCTGGTGGTACTACAACAGAGTTGCCGGCGAGTGTGGCGGATCGTTCGAGATGTACCCGCTCTATGAGACAGGCGACACCTTTGCCTACAACGTGGACGAGGTCATCGCCTACACCAATCGCATTCACCCCCGCATGCTGCTCCTCGCCTCGCCAAACAACCCGACGGGAAACAGCCTGACGAGCGAAGAGATAGGACGCATCATGGAGAACATCCCGTCGGACACAATGGTGCTGGTGGACGAGGCATACGCTTCCTTCATCACCACCGACGTGGACTACATCGCGCCTCTGGTGAACAAGTACAACAACCTCATCATCTCGCGCACACTCTCCAAGTTCTACGGACTCCCAGGCCTGCGTGTAGGCTTCGCTTTCATTGGCGCCGGCCACGACCAGTTCCTGAGTTATTGCAACAAATACCTGGGCTACAACCGCTTCTCGGAAGCCGTTGCCCTCGCTGCTCTCGAGAGTGACGAGCACTACAGGAAGGTGGCGGACGAGATGGATTGGGGCCGCAAGCTCTTCCAGAAAGAGCTGGGCGACAAGCCGGGCTTCAAGGTGTATAAGAGCGTGGCGAACTTCATCCTCATCAAGTACCCGACAGCCATCAAGGAGAGACTGCAGAAGGCGCTTGCCGACCAGAGCTATAAGATCAAGTTCATGACGGACAAAGGCCTCGAAGACTGTCTGCGCATCACCCTCGGACGCCGCGAACAGATACAGACCGTAGTGGATACCATCAAGAAGACCCTCTCTAACTCTCCCTTAAAGGGAGAAGACTAATCCCCTCATACAATACAAGTATGACTTATGAATAAAGGGACAAAAGTTACTGATTCCTCCCCCTTTAAGGGGGAGCAAGAGGGGGTCCGTGCCATCATCCTTGCTGCGGGCACAGCTTCCCGACTCCGCCCGCTCACTCTTCACACACCGAAATGCCTCCTCAAGGTGGGCGAACGCACGCTCCTGCAACGCTCTATGGACGCACTCATCAAGGCTGGCATACGCCAGTTCTGTATCGTGACAGGCTACTTGCATGAGCAAATCGAGCACTTCGTCAGGCAGACATACGGCGAGAGCATCGATGTGTGCTTCATCCACAACAAGGATTACGAATCGACAAACAACATCTATTCCCTCTGGCTGGCGCGTCCGCAAGCCGACGGACAAGAGGTTCTGCTCCTCGACAGCGACCTGCTCTACGACGGACAAATCGTGGAGCGTGTCCTCGCAGACAAGCACGAGAATGTGCTCACCCTGATTCGTCACGAACTTGGGGAAGAGGAGATGAAGGTCGTGATGAACGGAGACGGCGCCATCACCGAGATAAGCAAGACATGCGACCCTGCTTCGGCTGCCGGCGAGAGTCTCGGCATCGAGCGAATGGGCAAGGCATATACGACGGCGCTCTACAAGGAGTTGGACACGATGATGAACGAGGAACACCTCGAGAACAAGTTCTACGAACTGGCCTTCCTGCGACTCATTGCAAAGGGCTCTACCTTCAGCGTGCTGGACGTCACGGACCTCTTCTCGTGCGAGCTCGACACAATCGAGGACTTCGAGAACGCCAAGCAGCGCATCCCCGCACATCTCTACTAATCACTAATCGCTTAGGAATCAGGCGCTTCCTGCCATCTTTCATTTTCAGGCAGGAGCCCTTGGAAACGCCGCCTGCGGAATTGCCAATCGCCGCACGCGGGGATTGCCATCGCCGCACGCGGAAATGACCAACGCCGCACGCGGCGTTTTTTGTGCCCGCCAAGGGGGATTTCCAAGGCACCCAAAGAGGCCTTGAAATGCCACTTCTGCAAACAAAAAGGAAGGTGTGCCAAATCGACACACCTTCCCTTGCTTGGTCGCTCTCCCTCTCTCTTGAAAAGAGCAGGGAAAGGAGGTTTACCATTCGTCGTCCCAAATGGACTTGCTCTCCTTTGTCAGGATTTGGTTGGCATCATCTATCACAGGATCATCATCGGCGGTCGGAATGATAACCGGCAAAGACTCTGTCAGCATAATATGCCTGGTGCTGAGAGCAACGACTACGCAAGTCGGCTGATAATATATCCTCTTCATTAGAACAAAATTTTCTTGCCGTTAATAATGTTGATACCCTTTTGCTTCTTCTGCAGACGCTGGCCAGCGAGGTTGTAGATAGCACCCTCTGTTGTCTGTTGTCCGTTGTCTATTGTCTGAATAGAAGTTGCGCCGTCCTCCTCGAAGCCATAGAAGCCCTTGATGCCTGCGCCGCCGATTGAGAGATAGCCCTTGCCGGCAGGGATAGGCAAGCCTTCCTCCACCTGATAGAAGCCTACTTCATCATTTATCTCAGCAAGGCAATACTGAGTGCCGTCGGCTGTGATTTCCTCGAGAGCAGCCTTCAGCAAGTTGCCTTCCAGAGCGGCAGGCGTAGTGCTGGCAGCAGGAATGACATAAGCGCCTTCGGCAGCCTTCACGAGGACAGCCTCGTTGGCAGGAGCCGCTGTGATGGGCGACAGGTGAACATAGCCTTCCAGCGTTGACTCTGTCACAGCAAAGGCTTCAACCTCTGTCTCGGAGAAGTCCACATCCTTCGGAGCCACATAAGTAGCATAACCAACAGAAGAGACTAAGAGTACATTCTTCTCGGGCAGAACCTCTGTTCCCTCGGCACCAAAGTCGTCGAAGCAGAAGTAAGCGGGCGTCTTCATGCCGTAGGCGTTGCTGTCGCTGCTGCTCAGAGCGAAGCCAATCTTGGCAACCTCGCCAAGACCAGAGAGGTCAACATAGCGCCAGTCGTTGATGATGTAGGCAGTAGCCTCATCGCGCAGGTCAGCAAGATAGTATTCCTTGGTAGCTGTTTCATTGTCTTCGGCATCATAGCCCGTAATGGTGAGCTTGAACCAGTCGCCCTCCTCGAACTTCTTGGCATAGCCGTCGCCATTCGTTATCGAAGTGTAGGCATAGGCAGAGTTGGTGATATAGAAGCCAGGCACAACTTGTGGCTCCGTGAGCAGCGTCACATAGCAGGGGCCGTTGAACTCTGCGGCAAAGGCAACGCCATAAGTCTCGGAGCCATCAAAGCCACCGCCCACGATGTTGTTCCACTGGTCGTCGAGCGAAGCGTAGCTGTTGTCGGTGTGGTTGGCATAACCAAACCAATACCAGTAGCCCCAGTCGTGCATGCAGCCGCTATTGAAGGCATAGCTGCCGCTGGTGAAGAACTCGCGGTCGTCGTCGTCCTCTGTGCCGACGCTCATGTGGCCGTCAACGGGCTCTGTGATGTCCTGAACGTCTTCGAAGGTAGCAACGGCAGGCGCAGCAGGACCAACAGGCAGCACGACGGCAGGCACGCGACCGAAGACGGCGTTCTGACTAATAGCGGTGAAGTTGGGAGCGCGACCTTTTTCCTTTGATGTAAAGCGATGGTTGCCTACGGGGTCGCCGTAGCCGCTGATGCACATCACGCCGTCGTTAATCTCGATGGTCTTTGCCGTCCAGTCGTCAGGAACGGTGAAGGAGATGGCTTGTGCTGTGGCAGTGGCAGCCATCGTGTAATTGTTGCTCTTGCCTTTCGTCACGCTGACGCCATCGGCCGGCTGCTTGTAGTCAAGGAAGCCACCGAAGTTGTGGATGCCTGCCAGCTTGCCTGCCGGATGATAGAGGCCTGAGTACTGCACCGTGACAGCGTCGCCGGGGTTCACTCTCTCAACGACTTCATCGCCAACCTTGATGTCGCGATGGCAAGGTTTGGCTGTCATTACCTGATAGACGCTCTTGCCTTCTGCGTTGGTGAGGCAAACGATGTTGCGGCCTTCAGTCAGGCGAACAGTATAGCTGCCGTCGCCATTATCGGTGACGCCTTCAGCAGAGAAGCCTGTATAGGAAGCCATCGTCTCGCCGATAACGGGGCGAGCAAGTGTGACAGAAGCGGCGCCTTCAGGCGTGAAGGTGTAGTCGAAGCCTTCCTCTGTATCGAGATAATAGAGCACGTCGCACTCAGCATCGACGTTCTCAAGAGCCATCTTTGTGTCAACGCCATTGACTTGTGTCAGGTAGTTCTCGTTGATAGTTATGTTGGGCGTGATGCCGGTAGCTTGTTCGCCGACGGTCACCACAAAGGCACCTGTGTTCTCTGGCCAGATGGCGCCCCAGTCGTTGCCGCCTGCGAAGTTGCTCGAGGTGGCGCTATTGTTGTAGTAATCCAGGTGGATGCCGTCGTAGGTGACGAGCACGATGGCTGTTCCCTCGCCCACTGCCGTCAGCAGTTCATCCTCGACCTTCACAACACTTTCGTCTGCCTCGCCATTGAGGTTGACGACCGTGAAGTGGAAGTCAGGCTCGATGAAGTAGTTGGCAGTAGTGTTATTGGTGAGCTCCCAGTTGCGCATGGGCAGGATGTCGTACGTGTCGCCCACGCCAGCGAGCTGCAAGTGGCCTGCAGGGTTGATGTTGAGGAAGAGGTCGCACACATTGTAGCCGTTGTTGGAGGTCACGTCGTGGTCGATGGCCTTGGGGCTACGCGCCTCCATGTCGGCATCGGTGAAGGCGAGCGTCGGGCGCTTTGTCTCGTCGCCGCTCATGGTGAAGATGCCGGCTTGCGTCAGCTTGCCTTCCTTCATGATGCGATAGTTATACTGCTGTTTGTCGGCAAGGATGTAGTTATAGACCGTGCCGCCGTTGGTGATGCTTTCAGGCGCTACCTCCTTGAACTTCACGAAGTGAGCCGACTTGGTGCCAATGAAGCAGGTGGCTCCCTCGGGCACCGTAACGCTGTAAGCGTAGCCCATCGGGGCCTCGGCCTGTATGGTAGTGTTGAAGTTGACGGTGCCTGTGTAGCTTACCGGCAGGTAACCTTCTGCCAGACGAGCCTCTGAAGGCACAACGTCGAGGTAGTAGGTGTTGCCGTTGAACACGAGGAACATCTTGTGGCCATTCGTGTACTCGCCCATCGTGGTGTTCACTACGTTGCTTTCCTTATCGGTGACTTTGATGTTGAGGGTATAGTCAGTGCCATACGTCCAACCGCTGTTCCTCACATTCACCTCGGGCGAGTAGATGGAGAAGTCAGTATGCTCGGCATCGATGTCGAGCTGAATGGTGCCGCTTACTGTGCTGCCGTCACTTGCTGTGGCAGTCAGCAGGTAGGAACCGGGAAGGACATCGAAGGTGTACTTATTGCTTGTAGGCTCGCCTACCTCGACAGACTCGTTTGTATCCATGTCGACGAGGCTCTTGATGAGCTTCGACTTGGCATTCATCGTGACGGTAACCGTCTGGGGAAGGTCGAAGCGCACCTTGATGTTGTCCAGCGCTACATAGCCGGGCGTGTTGAGTCCGTAGTCGCCCTCCAAGTCGCTACTGCCGGTGACGTATGTGCGGAGGGACTTCACCTTGCCAAGCGGCGTGAGGTCCACGCTTGTCCAGTCTGTCACAAAGTTACGGCCGTCTGCCAGCAGGAAGGTTACCTCGTTGGTTGTGCCGTCCGCATGTGTTCCCTCAAAGTGAACAACGAACTGGCTCTCGTCGGTAGCTGCCGGCGCAAAGCCGTCGCCATTGACAAGGGAGTTGAGCACATAAGAGGTGTTGATGACATCAACCGACTCGATGACGCGCGCCTTGCCGTCGGAGAAGTAGAACGGCTTGCAATTCGTGAAGGAAGGATAACCCTGCAAGTTCACGGAGTTGAACACAACAACGAACTGATTGTCGCTTTGTTCCAAAGGAATGCTCAGCTGGCGCGTGTAGTCGGCCTGGCTGAGGTCATCCAAGTAATAGTTAGAGATGGCAGCGCCGCCACTCCAGAAGGCTTGACCCATTCCGCTGTCCTCAAAGCCGTCCCATACGAGTTCCGTGTTTTCATCGTCGTGCCACCAATAAGAACTTGCGCCGTCGCCATAGAGTAGCGAGCCCATGTACTCGGCTTCATCAATGAGCGTCGACCATTCGTTGCCTGAGCCCCAATAGTCGTCATCCTCGAAGGTGAGAGTTTTCACCTCGTAGCTCTGTGCGCTGGAAAACAACGCTGCCAGGCAGAAAGCCAAAGAGAATAATGATCTTTTCATAACTGTTGTTTGTTAATAATTAGGTTAAATGTATTTATTTGATGTTGTTTGTTGTATCTTTCAGCTGCCTGTGTCGGTTTGTTTCGCTTGCCTGGTTGCCCGACATCGCCTGCCATGTTGATTGCTGCATCATGAATAATCAATTGCTGCATCATGATAAATCAATTGCTGCATCATGATGCAGCAACGAACGCCGCTGCCGGAGTCACCTGCCGTACCACGTTTTCTTGCCTGATTTGATGTAGAGGCCTGCCCTACCCTTCGTGGGAGAAGGAAGCTTGCGGCCGCTGAGGTCGTAGAAGGCTTTAGGGGCTTTAAGGTCGTTAGCGTTGTTAAGGTTGTTTAGGTCGGTTGCCCAGTCTGCCGGAGGCAAAGCGAGGAAGTGACCCGGGTTGATATAGACCTTGTGCTTGCCGATGAGCTGACCTGCGGGCGACCACTGGTAGAGATAGCCGGCACCCTCGAAGGAACCGGCATCGGTGCCGTAGATGTAGCCCGTATATGGATTGACGTAGATGCCGTATGGCTGCCCCATATTAGCGAAGTCGGCCTGCAATGTGCCCGGCAGCGACTGCGTGAGTCCGCTCTGTCCTCTGGTTTCGATGAATGTCACAGGGTCGATGGTAAGGGTAGAGAACACGTAGTCCCCTGTGATATAGGAGAAGGCGGAACCGACTGTAAGGAAGCGTCCGTCGAGCGTCGTCGTGTTGTAGGTGACGGGATAGTTGAAGACGACGAAGCACGCCTCACCCTTGAGCGCCTTCTCACAGTCGAAGATGAGTCCGCAAGGGGGTATGTAGTAGTAGTCGCCAGGCGAGTTGATGCACAGGTATCGCCCGCTTTGCGACATCTCGCCGTAGAGGTTGGGGATGCCTGTGTCGATGTTCTTCTCCAAAGTCATCGTGGAGGCATTGATGATGCTGATTGTCGTCTCGAACTCATGATCGCCCTCTTGTTCAGCATAACCGCCGGTGTTTGCCACGAAGAGGCGGCCCTTGTAGAGTGCTATGCCCTCGGGCTCGTAGCCGACCTCGCAGGTGGCCACCACCTGGAAGTTGCTGAGGTCTATCTTCGCCACGAAGCCTTTGTCGAAATAGACTGTGCCGTTGATGGTCTCGCACTCATGCCCGTAGCTGGAGACATAGACGAATCGGCCGTCCGTGCAAAGGCGGCGATTGTTGGGGATGTCCTCCGTGGCGGCAACAGCTGTGCCGTCGGGACGGATGAACTGCACGATGTTCGACCAGTTGATGGCAATAGCGATGAGGTTGTCGCTCACCTGAACGATGTCGTTCGGCGTATCGCCAAGCTTGTAGCCGTTCCTGTCGCGGAACCACTGGTTGCTGACTATCGCGCCGTTCTCGAAGTAGCTGAGCCGGCCATTGTCGGCTTGCCACATGCCCTCGTTCAAGAGGATGAGCCGCTCTTGCGCGTGCGCGTTATATATATATAATGTAAGGAGAAGTGTCAGGAAACGTTTCATAGTGCTTAATGGTCAATGGTCAATTTTATATCTTCAATGTTCAATTTTCAATCCTTCAATATTCAATTTCCAATCTTCAATAACAACTAAATGCCGAAGGATAGTGTGATTTTATAGTTACGACCGGGCATCGGGTAGCGCGGCAAGTGTTCGTATTGTATGTCGAGCACGTCGCACACCTCCAGACAGAGGCCCAGCGATGTCTTCTTGATGTTGTGCGTATAGGAGAGCTTCATGTCGATGTTGTGGTAAGGCTCAAGGATGTCCTCGGGATCTGCCTTGCTCCACATCCGCTCGCCCACATAAAGATAGGATGTTGTGAACTGCAGGGAGCGCCAGCCGGCAATGCCCGTGACGCCCGAAGAGAACGTCGGTGAGTAACATATCGGCTTGTCGTACATATCTTCGTCTTCAGGATCGGTGCGGTCAACATCCCTTTGCCAGGTGAGCGACGTGAGCAGGGAGAAGTTCCATTGCCCCGTGTGATAGTGCCCCTTGACCGTCGCGTTCAATCCTCGGCAGAAGGTCTCGCCGTAATTCATCATCGACCAAGTGTATGTCCCCTTCAAAGGCAAGCAGACAATGCGGTTCTCTATCTTGTTTATATAGGCATCAGCTTGCACATCCACTGAGCCCCCCCTCCCTTTGGAGGGGGATGGGGGGAGGCTATAATGGTATTCCACGCCGAGATTGAACTGCTTGGTGTACTCCGGCTTCAGGTTTCTGTTGCCGACTTGCGTGTAATAAAGGTCGTTGAGGGTAGGAGCACGGAAGATTTCCTTGTACCATCCGCGCAGGGTAAGGCCGCTGAAGGTGTAGGCCAACGACACGGCCGGTGTCCATCTGTCCAGCGGCTCGGCCGCTCCGGCATTGGCAAAAGTCCAGTCGCTGTAGCGTTGGTGCAGCGCCGACGCCGCAGCTTGGATGCCTCTCCAATTTAGCTGTGCCGCAAAGACAAGCTTCTGGTCAACGCGCTTCACATCCTCGAAACGCTTGAGGTCGGCTTTCAAGATGCTGTATCTGATGTCGTAACTCGATGAGACAGACAGCCAAGACCAAGGCATATAGGCAGCGCAGAGTGCTCCGTAGGCGTCCTGCTGGCGGTAATGATTATCGACGCGAGCCGTGTTCTGGTTCTCCGGATACTTCGTGCAATAACGCAGATATTCGTTTGCATACTTGGTGTTCGCCTTGAAGAGGACTTTCCTGAAGAACCTCTCCTGATAGCTTGCCTGCACAAAGAAGTCGCGGTCCCACTCCCTGCCTACATTCGTGTACTTGTCGCTCAAGCGCCTGACTATTCCCCCCGGGCAGCCTCGCTCGGAATCATAGTAATAGACATGCGACGAGAAGCCGCCCTTGAACAAAGCAGCCTCCACGCGACCGTAGCGGATGTCGCTGTTTGTGCGATGGCCCACAGTGTCCTCATATTCCGAATGATAGCGGAAAGGATAGTCGCCTCGGCTCGAGCAGTACTCGCCATCCACGAAGCCCTGCCAGCCTTTCCAGCAGAACTGTCCGTTCACTTTCGCCATCCAGGTGAAGAAGGAGGCGTTGCGTAGCTGCACAGACAGCGAGTCGTGCGTCGGCCTCTTCGTCTGCAGATAAACCGTCGCACCCGATGCATACTCGCTGGCCGACTGGCAATAGTCGAGCTTGTTGGCATTGTAGAGCGACACCGTCTCCATAGAAGAGAGCGAGAACTTGCCGAGGTCTACGGTGCCGTTCTGTGCGTTGGTGAGTCGGATGCCGTCCACATAGACGCCGACATGCTGGGCTCCCAAGGAGCGGACGTTGATGGTCTTCAGTCCTCCAAGCCCTCCATAGTCCTTAATCTGCACGCCGGCAAAATACTTCAGGGCATCTGCCACAGAGGTCGTGCTGAGGGCCTGAAGGTCGGCACCGCTGAGAGTCTGCGAAGTGGCAATCGTTCGCATAGGCTGCTTCGAGGTGACCGTCACCTCGTGCAACTGCTTTATAGTGTCTGCAACCTCTGTTCCTATAGAAGATTGAGGCGTCTCTGGATTCTGCGCACTGGCACTTGCTGTCACAGCAAATGCCAATACGGTAGCCAGAATCGCTAGCAGATAGTATTTTCCCATTGAATATTGAATATCGACCATGAACATTCTTCTCCCATAGGAGAGACATTTTATCTCCCTCTCTTCTGGAGAGGGCTGGGGTGAGGCTGTTCTTTACATCCTTGTCCCGAGGATGCTTGCTGTTGTTTTGCGAAATGGCAGGTTTCCTGACTCTTGCCCGGCAGCGCGTCTTCCCAGGAAGGTGTCCCAGTGACGTTCGGTGCGCTGCACGCAGAAGGCAATTACAGTAGCGGGCACTGCTCCGGCATTGCACCGGATTCCCTCTCTACCCTACTCCTTTTCTCTCTCCATGAAGAGGATTGAGGAGGTTCGGGTATCACCAAATGCGCCACAAAGTTACGATTATTTATGCAACCTTGCAAGGGAAAGGACAAAAAAAGCACGCTCTCCTATAAGAACGTGCACTTTATATTATAGATAATAGCGTCTCTATCGTGTCATAATAACCTCGTATGTCTTGTTCTCTCTATAGAAATAGAGCGAGCACTCCATCGACGAGGTAGGCTTATTGTGGAGCGTGATGCGGAAATAGGGCTCGCCATTGACTGTGCCCTCAATGATTTTAGCATCCTTGATGGTGAAGGCGGTGTTGTTGGAGGAGTTGTATTCCTCTTTTGTCGCCTCATCGCTAACGCCATCCTTATAATGGAACTTCCTCGACGAGAAGTTGTGGTTGCTAGCACTGAACTTCACCTCGAAATAAAGCGCAAGTGAGTTCTCCCACCTTATCCACTTCCCGTTAGCATCCTTTAGCATATCCGCATGCCACGCAACACCATTGATAGTATTGCGAAGCTCCCAATCTGACCAGGACTCGCCCTCGTCTGCATCTGCACAACTCGCCATTCCTGCACTCATAACAATCACGATGGCTGCTGCAGCCATGAATAAAAACTTTCGCATAATTATATACTCTTTTTGCGATGCAAAAGTAATACTCTTTGCGAAATGCTGCAAGGAAAAACAAAAAAAGCACGCCCAGCCTTGCGGCCAAGCGTGCTTTCTATTTTATAGCCAAGAACTAAATTGTAAATTGTAAATGGCTAAATTGTAGATGGGGTTACCATTCCTCGTCCCAAACGTTCTTGCTGCCTTCGGAAGAGCTGCCGTTGTCGCCAGCATATTCCTTCGAGAGCTGTCCATCGCCGATCTCATCGTACTTGGACATAGCCATCATTTCCACAGGCATCAGGCGTACTACAAGTGTCTCAGGTGAAATATATGTCTTTTTCATAATATGTTTTTTTATTATTTATTATCCTTCCCCCCTCCCCTTAGAGGGGGAGGGATGGGGAGAGGGTCTGTTTTACTTAAGAATCTTCTTGCCGTTCACGATATTGATGCCCTTCTGCATCTTGTTGATGCGCTGACCTGCAAGGTTGTAGATGGCACCTTCTGTTGTCTGTTGTCCGTTGACGATTGTCTCAATTGCTGTTGCATCATCTTCGAGACCAAAGGCGAAGCCCTTCACACCGCTTGAGGGAAGTGCGAGGTATGCCTTGTGAGCGCCGTTGGTAAAGGCTGCGCCACCTTCTGCCATCCAGTAGAAACCTACATTGGCACCGCCCTTTGTGGAAAGAGCATAGAAGACATCACCACCTGTTGTGGTAGCTTCCTCGTCGGAACCATTCAGCTTGTTGGCTGCATCTTTTGTGAATGAGCCAGCAACCACATTGAAATCATGTTCACCTGCGCTTCCCTGAAGCACAACGGCTTCACCGGCAGGAATAACTGCGCCTTCACCATAAGTGGTGCTCACTGCAATACTGGTGCCGTCGTAAGAATAGGTATAAGCTGTTACACCAGCAGGAACTTCGAGGTTGCGGTCGCCATAGTACAATGTGCCATAACCAACAGATGTAATCTCAACAGCAACTACAGGAGACTCTGTCTTAAGATCGATGTTGTCAACTTGGACATTGCCGCTTGAAGTATAAAGACGAACTTTTACATTACCATAGGTGTTGAGCATAACTGTCCAATCTTCCCAATCAGAACTGTTTAATGGTTTGGTTTCCACATCTTCCCACGCTTCGCCATCACGTTGCACTTGGACAGTAATAGTTTTGCCATTACCCTTCTCCTTTTTCACATTGCAAGAGATTGAGTGAGGGAAAGATATCAGGCTGACAGTCTCGATAGAAGCACCTCCATTCATCATGCCATAATGATTACTGCCTTCTGCTTTTTTACTAACACTACTAAAAGTCCAATCAGGATATGCTGCATTGAGGTCACTCTTAAGCGTTTCGAAATCTATGGCAACATCTCCATCGCGGGGAGCAAAGTTGACAGTCACAGTGCAGTCCGCAGTAACTTCGCTTACAAAGAGTTTATAACCGTTTTGTACTACAGTAGCAGCACCTTCCGGACTTACAGTATAAGCCTGTGCAGCAAAACCAAAGCCTGTCTCTGGTGTGGCAATGATTACATTACCGTTAGCAACTGCTGTGCCCCAATCACTATGATTAGTCGCTGCCGTTACTGTGTAATCATCACTTGCAGGTGCAGGAGTGTAAGTCACAGAAAGGTAATTAAGAGAAAGAGGTCTGTTCTTACTTGTGCAAGTAAAAACGACAGAGGAACTATTTAAATTTCCCCAACTTTGTTGTGTATTATTTATTTCTTTTTCACTTCCGGCACAAGAAAGTTTACAATAACTCGATGACCCAATTGTAACAGAATTAATCGTTGCCGCATTATTTGCAGTCAAAGTTAGGGTAGCATTTTGGGCAACACTAATCTGACCGTTTGAAGCAGTACCATCAGCCTCAAAGGAGATGTTTAGATCATCTGCGACATATCCACTTTCCTCAAAGAATTCATCCATCAAGACCGTAATAGTCTCAGTCTGTGCCTGAGCAGTACCGGCAAAAGCGGTTGTTACCACGGCCACGAGCATAGCGACGCGCAGCCATACATTCTTAAGTACCTTTTGTTTCATAATTACATTCCTTTAATTATAAATAATGTTATATACTATCTGCTTGTTACACTTAATCAGGTGCAAAGGTAAGGATATTATTGTATCATGTATGAATTCGAGGCGATACTTTTATGTTTTTCCCTTATTTTCTTGATTTATATCAACTCTACCCCTTCTTAACTGTCATAAAAGGAGCAAAAAAAAGGCAAGCGAACCACGTCGCTTGCCTCTGTTGCATATTGTTATCCTGTCTCCCAACCTGAGAGGGCTGGGGTGAGGCAGTTTACCACTCCTCGTCCCAAACATTCTTGCTGCCTTCGGAAGAACTGCCGTTGTCGCCAGCATATTCCTTCGAGAGCTGTCCATCGCCAATCTCATCGTGGGTGGACATGGCCATTATTCCTACAGGCATCAGGCGTACTACAAGTGTCTCAGGTGAAATATATGTCTTTTTCATAATATGTTTTTTTATTATTTATTATCCTTCCCCCCTCCCCTTAGAGGGGGAGGGATGGGGAGAGGGTCTGTTTTACTTAAGAATCTTCTTTCCGTTCACGATGTTGATGCCCTTTTGCATCTTGTTGATGCGCTGACCTGCAAGGTTGTAGATAGCACCTTCTGTTGTCTGTTGTCCGTCGACGATTGTCTCAATTGCTGTTGCATCATCCTCGAGACCAAAGGCAAAGCCCTTGACACCGCTTGAGGGAAGTGCGAGGTATGCCTTGTGAGCGCCGTTGGTAAAGGCTGCACCATCGTTTCTCATCCAATAGAAGCCCACATTACTGCCATTCTTGGTAGAAAGAGCATAGAAGACACCACCATCTGTTGTCAGCGCGGCCTCGTCGGTACCCCTCAAAGCATTGTTTGCATCTTCTTCGCCAGCTTCTGTTGTTATAACGAAATCATAAGTACCTTGACCTCCCTGAAGCACAACACCTGTTCCGGCAGGAATCACTTTACCTGCAACATAGGTCTTGCTCACCTCGATCTTGGAGTCAGCGTAAGAATAGGTGGAAGCTGTCACACCTTCGGGAACTACAAGATTGAGAGTGCCATAGTACAGCGTGCTGTAGCCGACAGAAGAGATAGATACAGGAATTGTGGAATTAACAGATGCAGGTCTTGTGGTCAGAACGATGTCGTCTATACCTGCTGTTTTCCCCTCTCCATAATAACAAATACGAACATATACATTTGTTTCGGAAGAAAGGTCAACGCTAAACTCTTTCCATTCATTTAAAGGGCATTGTCCATCGTTCCAGCCAGTAGTATAACTCAATGCATCCCCCGCATCGCGCCATGAAGAATTATCAGAGGACACTTGTACCTTCCAACTAACTGGAGAGGTCTCAACAGTCGTCATTGGACATATATAGCAAGTGAATGTACCAGGGAACATAATTGCTGCTGTAGTTTGAATCGAAGCAGTTTGAACATTATCTTCTGTTTTACCAAAGTACGTGCCACCATGCGGTTCGGGATTCCATGATGTAACCTGCTTGAATCCTTGACAATCCCAGTCAGTATAATGGTCCAAGGGGTGTTCAAAATCAAGCGACACACTTCCTGCGTGGGCAACGAAGTTGATGACTATGGTGCAATAAGGAGAAGGTTCTACTTCAAAATAATTAGAACCATATTGTGTAACGACTGCACTACCTTCTGTTAATGTATAAGAGTTATCATCAACAGCATATCCTGGCTTAGGTGTGGCAATAATCACATTACCATCAAGTTCTACCGTACCATAATTTGTATCGTTTGAAAGAGCGGTAATCGTTTTGCCGCTATCAGGATTCCCTGGGGTGTAGGTCACAGAAATGTAATCAAAGCTGAGAACATCCAGACTCTCCATAATCATACTAAATACAACTTGCTCACAATCTAATCCCGAAACTTGGGGATGTTGCTGCTGATACTGCACATCTGGATCTGGTTCATTTGTAGGCCAAGCATTGGCAAAGAAGGTGCCAGTATCACTTGTGTTGGTAGCAGTCCATCTAACAGTGAGTTGAGAAGTTGTCCAATGAAGAGTAACGGAGTTTATCTTCGCATTGTTGGCAGCTGTCAACGTAAAAGTTTTGGACCGAAGACTATTTTCATATATAGAGCCAACAGTCGATGAGAAGGAAATGTTTCCATCAATTTGTCCTTCAGTTGTGGTGAAGCCATTAAGCTCGACCGTGATAGGCTCATTTGCCCAAGCAGTACCGGTAAAAGCGGTGGTTACCACGGCTACAATAATAACGACGCGTAGCCATACCTTGTCAAACACATTATTCATACTATTCAATAATTTAAAACGAGCTTTTAGTCACACTCTCTGGTTAATTGTTTATACTAAATTGCAGATGGTCAAGATGCTTCCTGACCAAATCTTGTTGGTGCATTTTTCAAAATTGCGTGCAAAGGTACAACTATTATATATCTACGAGGGCGTAAAGACCATAAAAGACAAGAAAACCCCTCATTTCTTGACATAAATCAAGAATATCAGGCTCTGCTTCCCCTACTTTCTTCCACTTTTAGGCACTCGTTCGCCCAGAAGGGGCGGAGAGTAATGCCTCTCTGCTACCAAACAAGCAGCCCGCCTGACTTGCTGTCAAGCGGGCTGCTGTGTCTCCTGCCCATCTAAGGGCAGGGATGAAGTATTACATAGAGAGAGGGCTTACCATTCGTCGTCCCAAATGTTTTTTTCTTTTACCTGAGGAGTAGAGGGTCCTGTGCCGTCACCGGGCTGTGGAGTCGGATCGAAGCCTCCGTTGCCACCGATACTCATAGCTATTATCTGGTTGTAGTGCATCTCTACTGTCAGCGTGCTGGGCTGAATATATGTCTTTTTCATAATCTTTTTTCCTTTATTATTTATTATCCTTCCCCCCTCCCCTTAGAGGGGGAGGGATGGGGAGAGGGTCTGTTTTTACTTAAGAATCTTTTTGCCGTTCACGATGTTTACGCCCTTCAGAGCCTTGCTCATGCGCATACCCGCAACATTGTAGATGGTCTCGCTGCCATCTCCTGCTTCAACTGTGCTGATGCCTGTTGCATCGTCACTACCGAATTTCAGTGCAATGCGCTTGCTGATGCTTGTTTCATCTACTTGGAAGTAGGCGCGGAAGGCATTCATGGTGACTGCAGCACTCGGGAAGTAGAGCTTGTTGTTAGCGCCCACATAGAGGATGCTCTCGTTGCCTGCTTCGAATGGCACAGGATCATAGGTGCCGGTGAAGGTGATGGCTCCGTCACATGCCGTAACGTCTTGGGCTTCCCAACCTTCTTCCGGAATCGTTACACCATAGAATATGGGATCGGTAATGTTGTCACCGCTTGTCCACTTGATGAGGTAGGGCTTGCCAGCCTCGATAGTTGTCACTTCATTGAAGTTCAGTGTCAGTGTGGTTGTAGTCAAAGAAGAATTCTCTGTATCGAGCTCATAAACGGTAGCGCCTGCCAACGGGCTGTTGGCTACAGTCACATCGAACGGCAGGCAGATTGTGTTCCAACTTCCGTCCTTATAGAGCGTGCGGCCAGTGAGCTGAACATTAACGGTCTCACCAGCGATGTCATTCTCAATGACTTCTGTGTTGTCTGCATCGTCAGCAAGTTCAACAATGTAGAGTTGTTCCGTTGTTGTGAAGCTGCTCAGTTCGCTCCATTCGGTAGTGCCGCCAGCAAGGATACCCTGTACCTGCCATTCGTACTCTGTCTCTGGTGTGAGACCAGTCAAAGCAAGGGGAGCCTCAGTTGCAGTTACAGTAATCCATTCGCCGGCTGGAGCTACTTCTTTAATAGTAACGTCATCAAGATTGAGATAGAACATATCAGTTATATTGAAGTGACGGAAGGCAATATAACCCTGCTGACCTGCATATGAGGTGAGGTCGGCGGTGTATTCCACATATTCACCAGTAGCAACCGACTCTGGTACGATTTCGGTGAAGTCTGAAACATTATTACCTGTAGTGGATACATAGATAGCGAAGTGCTCAGCGGCCCAGTCTGCGTCCTGTCCAACAAACCATGCGCTCATGATGCCGCCGAGAGCAATCTGAGGAGTAATCAGCCAATTATCAGGAGTAAGCGCAACACCACTATCGTTATCATAACTTGCAGAAGTCATACAGCCGTCTCCACCATGAGTGGTATGGTTACCTGTTCCAGTATTAGTATGACTTGCCCAGTTATATCCGTCTCCATCATTATCGATAGAAGTCCAGCCTTCAGGCAAGGCACCATCACTAAGACCTTCGAAGTCCTCTGAGAGAAGAACATTATCAACTGCAGCTTTCCTGTACTGCACATTATAGCTTTCCTGGGAGCCTGCCCAGTCAAGTGTAGCGCTGGTAGCCATAACATCGGTGGCAGCCAAATCAGTAGGAGCATCTGTGTCAGATGGTGTGGTGAAGAATGTGCTTACCCACTTGCTCTCACCATCTGCATAGATAGCCTGTACCTGAACGACATACCCTGTTTCTGCTGTGAGTCCTTCAAGCGTGTACGGACTAGTGACATCGTTGATGGTTGTCCAGGTAATCAAGTTTTCGTCGATAGTAGGAGTGATGGTCACGTCTGTAGCATCATTTTGACCTCCAAGGTAAACATGGAACTCATAGGTCTTACCAGCTTCGAAGACATAGTCATCATAGCGGCCGCCCACACTGCCATTCTCAGAAGCAATCCATATCTTGTCACCAGCGGTCGGGTTAGTGATACACCAGTCGTAGGTGCCGGCAGGGATTTCAAGTGTAACGCTGCTGCCAACAACGACAGTGTTTGTATTCATGTCACATTCGGCATCTGTAGGAATTGTGTACTCAAAGGCATTGTAATCAGTTCCTGTATAAGGTCCTGATGTAGGAATCTCGTTACCGTATGCCGTTGCATCAGCGTCGAGCAGCATCTGATAGCCAGAACCGTCTGTCCAAATATTGTCAGTTTTAAGGATAATTGTAGCAGTAGCAGGAACAGCGGCTTCACCATAGCGCAGGTTGTAGCTCTCGGTATCGTCTGCGCCTTTCCAACTGATATTGGCAGAGGAAACTGTGACTTGACTTGCGGCAAGTTCCTTAGGTGCAGGGAAGGCAGCATCAGTCGTGAAAGTAATAACATTGCTCCATCTGAGAACTCCTTCGTCGTTATAGGGGCTAACCATTGCTTGATATGAAGTCTCTGGTGTAAGGCCTTCGAGGGTGAAGGGATTGCTTTCTGCCATTGCATGAGATACGTCTTCATCACCATCAGCAATATAGGCAATTATCCAAGAGGTGGCAGGCGTAGGGCTGTTTTCTGTCCAGCTTAGCACAGCACTTGTGGGACTTACCTGAGAAGCAGCAAAGTCTGTTGGCCTTCTCCAATCAGACAAATCGAGTTCATAGAGCACATCGCCTGTTGCCATATCGCTACTGCCTGTTCCTGAGAAGAGTTCATTTCCATCGGCATCAGTGAATGTCCAAGATGTCTCATTAGCATAGCTGCCAGCTTTCCAATAGAATGTAAACAAAGAGCCACAAAGCTTAAGCGAGCCGGCTTTAGAATCGCCACTCTCTATCGTCAAAGTAGCAACCAGGTTATCATCTTCGTCATAAACGTAAATGTAATTGCCATTCCAACCATCGCCATAACTGTCGGACAAAGTATATTTAACAACAACAGGATTCAAGCAAGCATCGGTCGTGAAGCTGACGGGTGAAGACCAATTGCTGACTTCAGTACCATTCTTTGCACGTACCCTAATGGTATATGTGGTGGCAAGTTCAAGGCCGGTCAGGTCATAGCCATTCCCTACATTTTCAGTTACTTCTCCGTTCACTTCGATGTCGAAAACTTCTTCTTCGCTTATCCATCTTACTTTAGCTTCTGTGCCGCCTTCGTAGATGACTTCAAGGCCTGTCGGCTTGGCAACAGCACCCGCAGGCTCAAAAATGAAGTCATCAACATAGAGACGATACTGATAATCGGAATAATACCAAATAGCCACATACTTGGTTCCAGCGGGGAAAGTGAATTCATCAGAAAGCGTCCAAGAAGTGTTATTTGTAGAAATCTCATCACCGAAGGTAAAACTTGATGGATTTGCATCAGTCGTAGAATAGCCTACCTTGAACTGTTCTGTCCCATAAGAGGAACTTGCTTTGTATGAGAACTGCACAGTAAAAGAGCCTGTAGAACTTAGTTCAGGAGAAATTAAGTACTGGTCGTAAGTAACATCGTCACGATTGTACGAGGAAAAGCGGAAACCATAGCTTCCATTTTGCGCTGCAGCGGAGTTGATACCAAAATCTGATGCGTTCGCGCTACCTTGGTAGGATGTAGTCCAACCGTCGACAGACAGATCGTTGTCCTCAAAGCCATACGAATACGGCAGTGTTTGTTGTGCTCTTGCGCCTGTCAGGCTGAAGAGCGCCACGAGCAGCAGCATTGCCACCCTCGTCAGTTTGTTAGTGTCTTTGTGTTTCATTGTTTAATGAATTAAGTTAATAATATATTATATATAATGTATAGTATATTGCGATGTGATGTAATTGACACTATCCGTATGCAAAATTAAGGAAAAAAGTTAAACAACAATGCGTTTTTGTTAAAAAAGTTACAAAAAGGCCTTATTTTTTGACATAAAGTACGCTTTTATGAAAGATTATGCAATCCATCATATCATTATGCGTACAAAACAAGCAGCCCGCCTGACTTACTGCCAAGCGGGCTGCTATGTCTCCCTTCCCATCTAAGGGCAGGGATGAAGTATTACATAGAGAGAGGGCTTACCACTCCTCGTCCCAAACGTTCTTGCTGCCTTCGGAAGAACTGCCGTTGTCGCCAGCATATTCCTTCGAGAGCTGTCCGTCGCCAATCTCATCGTGGAGGGACACGGTCATCATCATTCCCATAGGCATCAGGCGTATCACAAGTGTCTCAGGTGAAATATATGTCTTTTTCATTGCTTCTTCAAATTAAGAATTAGTAATTAAGAAATAAGAATTAGAAGAGGACTTTGGCTTTGCCGAGATTGCTCACGCTCGATAAAGCATGAGCAAACTCAGCTTTATTCTCACTTTATCGCAATCTTCTTTCCGTTCACGATGTTGACGCCCTTCTGAGCCTTGTTCAGGCGCTGACCTGCAACGTTGTAGATGGCACCTTCTGTTGTCTGTTGTCCGTTGGCGATTGTCTCAATTGCTGTTGCATCATCCTCGAGACCAATGGCGAAGCCCTTCACCCTAGTGTTTGTGAGAGCGAGGTATGCCTTGTGTGCGCCGTTGGTAAAGGCTGCACCACCTTCTGCCATCCAGTAGAAACCAATATTGGCACCGTCCTTTAAGGAAAGAGCATAGTAAACATCACCACCTGTTGTCTGTTCAGCCTCGTCGGAGCCTCTAAGAGCATTGCTTTCATCAGCTTCGCCAGCTTCGGTTGTTACGACGAATTCATAAGTACCTGCGTTTGCTTGAAGCACAACAGCTTCGCCGGCAGGAATCACATCGCCTGCATCATAGGTCTTGCTCACCTGGATCTTGGAGTCAGCGTAAGAATAGGTGGAAGCTGTTACACCTTCGGGAACAACAAGGTTGAGCGTGCCATAGTACAGCGTGCTGTAGCCGACAGAAGAGATAGTTACAGGAATTGTGGTAATCTCAGGAGTGGTGAAGCTGCTCAGTTCGCTCCATTCGGTAGTGCCGTCAGAGAGAATGCCCTGTACCTGCCACTCGTAATTAGTTTCAGGAGCGAGACCGGTGAGTTCATAAGGAGCTGTAACATTTTCAACGACTGTCCATTCACCCACAGGATAAGTGATGGTCACGTCAATACCGTCATTACTTCCATATATGGAAGGAACAAATTCATAGGTCTTGCCTGCTTCGAAGACATAGTCGTTCTGACGGCCACCAACATTGCCATTTTGTGCAGCAATATAAATATTATCATAATCAGGTGACGGATTGAGAATGCACCAGTCGTAAGTGCCGGCAGGGACTTGAATGGTTACGCTGTTATTGTAAACAACAGCTGTGGTGTTCACATCACATTCGGCATCTGTAGGAATTGTGTACTCAAAAGCACTGAAATCAGTAGCAGTCCAGCCACCTGTTTCTGTGAACACATCACCGAATGCCGTTGCATCGGCATCGAGTAGCATCTGATAACCAGAGCCATCGCCCCAAACATCACCAGCTGTAAAGATGATAGTAGCAGGTGCAGTTGGGTCAATAGGAAGAACTTCTCTATATTGTAAATTATAGCTGTCCTGAGAGCCTGCCCAGTCAAGTGTGGCACTGGTAGCCTTGACATCGGTGGCAGCCAAGTCAGTAGGAACAGCTGTGGCAGATGTTGTGGTGAAGCTGGTATTTATCCATTCGCTCACGCCATCTGCATAGACGGCCTGAACTTCTACTGCATATGGTGTCTCTGGTGTAAGACCTACGAGAGCATAAGGGCTGGTAACATTGTTGATAGTTGTCCAAGAGCTGCTTACAGAAATGGTAACATCGTCGATAAAGAGGAAGTCCTGGTCGTTGTCTGTATGACGGAATGCAACATAACCTTCTTGACCTGCAAAGCTGCTGAGGTCAACAGTTACCATTGTCCAAGAGCCAGATGCATTGCCTGGCTCATACACCTTTGTAAAGGCACTGATGTCGGTTGTAGTAGTAGAGACATAGATGTCATAGTGTTCGTGGTATGTGCCGTCGTCCATAACCCAATATGTCATAATGCCGCCCAAAGTTACTTTGGGCGAAATCAGCCAGTTGTCAACGCTGTAAGCGGAAGATGCCCAGCTCCTTGACATAGCAATATTATCGCCGCTGTGGGCGGGAATAGGATCTTGGAAGTTACCAGGGTTGAACGTTCTCCAGTCTGTGTTTTCGTTTCCTGCAGCATTACGAATAGTAGTCCAGCCTTGTGCATCGAGGCCGTTCTCGAAGTCCTCGAAGAAAGAAGCTCCTCCAGTTGCAGTTACATATCTCAAGTTATAGCTGTCGGCATCGCCATCCCAGCTAATATTGGCAGAGGTAGCCGTTACATGACTTGCGGTCAAGTTTCTGGGGGCAGGTAACACGAAGCTGAAGTCATCAAGGAAAAGATAGAATGCATCAGTGTAAATGTACTTGATGGCTATTCGCTTTGTACCTGCTGGGAAACTTTGTGTATATTCCTGCCATGATGTTGATGCTGTTACCACATCTCCATAAGTAAACGCTGACGCATCAGACGCTGACGCATCGGTAGTGTAACCAACTTGGAATTGCTCGTCACCATAGGAACTAGAGTATTCTTTGTACCAAAAGGACAAGTCAAAGGCATCACCTGAGAGTAGTGGTGAAATGAGGTAAGCGTTTCGTTCGGAATAGTTAAAACGGAAACCATTGCTACCACTCCGTGCGGCAGTGCTGATGATACCCGTACTCGTACTGTTAGCTCCTTGGAGTACCCAGCCGTCGGCGGCCAAGTTGTTGTTCTCAAAACCATACTCGTAAGGTAAGGTTTGTTGAGCTCTTGCCTCTGTCAGGCTGAAGAGCGAGACGAACAGCAGGGTTAGTGCTTTCGCCAAGAAAGTAGAATTTCTTTTCATTTGTTAATACTTTTAGTTTATAAATAGATTAATTACTTTGTATTATTGCACCAATCGGCTGCAAAATTAGAAAATTATCACACACACGCACGCGTAAAATTATAAAAAGTGAAGGAACTCCCCTGATTTCTTGACATAAATCAAGTATCCCCCATAGGAAATGCTATGCAAGAAAGCAGAACTTCATGTTTTTCTATGTTATAATTTTGCTTCTTCAAACATACCTTTCTTGGTATGCAGCTTGCGTACCGAGAAACGGAACTTGCAACCGAGCGGACGCAGACTGCGTATCGGCATACGCAGCCTGCGTTTCAAACATCCGTCACAGCATAAGCACAAATGCCGACGGCGGGAAGGGCATAGCCAATGTGCTCTCCGCCCTTTTTGGGGAAGGGTTATTTCTTATCTACAAGGCGGAAATAGGCCGGCTTGGGCTGGAGGGATGCGTCGAAGAGAAGGGGATAGTTCCTCGCTCCGAGCCATGAGCAGCCGTCGTGCAGGTTCCAGAATGTGACGCAGTCTATCTTGTCGCGATACTTCCGGAAGGTCTTGAACAGGCGCTCATACTGCTGTGCATGGAGGTTTTGCACGGAGTCGCTTATCGCCAGGCCCTCTTGGCTGAACCGCAACTGCCCGCCCATTTCCCTGTTGACACGCACGTCGAGTTCCGTTACATGGATGTGCTCCACAAGGGGTGCGTAGAGAGAAAGGGCGGCATCGAGTTCCTCGACCGTTGGGCCGTAGATGTTATAATGTCCCTGCATGCCGATGCCATCGATGGGCACGCCTTCCGAGCGCATCTTCAGGACCATATTGTAGATGTTCTTGCTCTTGCGAGGGTCGCACTCGTTGTAGTCGTTATAGAAAAGGATGGCGTTGGGGTCGGCCTCGCGAGCGAACTGGAATGCCTTAGCGATGAACTCGTCGCCACACAGCTGATAGAGTTTTGACTCGCGATAAGGGTTCGGCCCTCCGTCGGACATTGCTTCGTTCACCACGTCCCAGGCATAGATGACATCTTTGTAGCGAGTCATCACCTTTTGGATGTGGTCTTTGAGGCGGGCATAAAAGACCTCTTTATCTACAAAATTGCCCATTTCATCGTATAACATCCAGTCGGAAAACTGGTTGTGCCAGACGAGACAATGGCCTCGCATCTTGATGCCATTCTCCCTGCAGAAGTTGGCGATGCGGTCTGCCTCTTCCCACTTCCATTCATTGGCAGAGGGGTGAATCTCCTTCGGCTTCATGACATTCTCGCAGGTCACGCTGTTGAACTGCTGACGGATGAGGTCTTGCTCGGCAGCATTGCGTACGTTTCTCGGGTTAAGCGAGACGCCTACAAGGAAGTCTTTCGCAAAAGTGTCTTTGAGGCTCTGGGCATTGTGCGTTGAACGTTGCTCCGCCTGCGCCTGACCGAAGGGAAGGACATTGAACACAGAAAGGACAATGAGGAATTGTAGAAGCTTTTTCATATTACAATAAAGTTTTGGGATTAGCTTGTTTGACTTTAGGGACGTTGACGACTTTAAGGGCTTTAAGGGCTATCAGCTTACCTCTCTGCTCTCATCGGATTATTGAGGAAGTCTTCGTAGGCAAGGCGGATGCCGTCCTCGAGTTCGGTCTTGTATGTCCAGCCAAGCGATGTGGCCTTCGAGACATCGAGCAACTTGCGAGGCGTGCCGTTCGGTCTTGTGGTGTCCCACTCTATCCTGCCCTTGTAGCCTATCACCTTGGCCACCAATTCTGTGAGCGCCTTGATGGTGAGCTCTTTGCCTGTGCCGGCATTGACCGTCTCGTTGCCGCTGTAGTTATTCATCAGGAAGACGCAGAGGTTGGCCAGGTCGTCGACATAGAGGAACTCCCTGAGAGGTGAGCCATCGCCCCAACAAGTCACGCTCTCGAGGCCTGCTTCTTTTGCCTCGTGGAAGCGCCTGATGAGCGCCGGAAGCACATGGCTGTGCTCGGGATGGTAGTTGTCGTTGGGCCCGTAGAGGTTCGTGGGCATCACCGATATGTAGTCCGTCCCATACTGACGGTTCAGAAACTCACAATACTTGAGGCCGCTTATCTTGGCCAAAGCATAGGCTTCGTTGGTCTTCTCCAGCTCACCCGTGAGCAGGCAGCTCTCTTGCATCGGTTGCGGAGCCATGCGGGGATAAATGCAGGAGCTGCCCAAGAACTCCAGCTTCTTGCAGCCGTTCTGCCACGCAGCATGTATGACATTCATCTCGAGAATCATGTTGTCGTACATGAAGTCTGCCAGAGCACTTTGGTTGGCCACGATGCCTCCCACCTTAGCTGCCGCAAGGAAGACATACTCGGGCTTCTCGGCCTCGAAGAAGGCCGACACGGCGGCTTGGTTCGTGAGGTCAAGTTCCTTGTGAGTCCTGGTTATGATGTTGGTGTAACCTTGCCTTTGAAGTTCCCTGACAATCGCAGAGCCGACCATTCCGCGGTGACCCGCGACATAAATCTTGGAATTAAAATCAAGCATTTTAATTAAAGTTGAGAGTTGAGAGTTGAGAGTTTAGAGTTTAGAGTTTAGAGTTTAGAGTTGAGAGTTTAGAGTTTAGGGTTGAGAGTTTAGAGTTGAGAGTTTAGTGGCAGTTGGTTGTTTATAAGTCTTCTGCAGTCCAGATAGTAATCGAGCAACTTCTTCTACCAGTTGATCCATGCTGAGCCTATCATCTAAAGTAATGTATCCTAGTTCTTCGGCTATCTCAATCTGAGAGGAAACCTCCATCAATGAACCATAAGCCATTTCGATGAAATGAGCTTTATCTTTAACAGAATAACGGTTAACTCCTTCTGCAATGTTCGATGATATTGAAATAGAAGCACGTCGGAGTTGGTCACACATTGCATAACGCTCTTCCGAAGGGAACTTCATCAATAGTTTATATATACTATTAACAACTTCCTTTGCCTTTTGATACGCTATTAACTTGCGATAGCCAAAGACCTCCATACTTCCTCAACCTTAAACCTCAAAACTGTCTCTCAACTCTAAACTCTAAACTTTAAACATCATTTCACGACGCCCTTTTCGAGGTACTCTGCGAGGTTTGTCCTCACTTTTGCTGCTGCGCCTTCGGCTGCGACCTTGCCCATATCGTGGTCCACCATCAGCTTTACCAACTGCTCGAAGCTGGTCTTGGCGGGATTCCATCCTAGCTTTGCCTTCGCTTTTGTCGGGTCACCCCAAAGGTTGACGACATCTGTGGGCCGATAGAAGTCCTCGCTCACCTCGACCAATGTCTTGCCTATCAACTGCTCGGGACCTTTCACGCAGATGCCTTTCTCGTTGATGCCCTTTCCCTCGAACCTCAGTTCTATGCCGACATAGCGGAAGGCGAGGTCGGTGAACTCGCGGACCGAATGCTGCACACCTGTGGCTATCACGAAGTCCTCGGGCTTCTCGTGCTGGAGGATGAGCCACATGCACTCCACATAGTCCTTGGCATAGCCCCAGTCGCGAAGCGAGTCGAGGTTGCCCAAATAGAGTTTCTCCTGCTTTCCCAAGGCGATGCGGGCGGCGGCAAGAGTAATCTTGCGCGTCACAAACGTCTCTCCCCTTCGCTCACTTTCGTGGTTGAAAAGGATGCCGGAGCAGCAGAACATGCCGTATGCCTCACGATATTCCTTGATAATCCAAAAGCCGTAAAGCTTGGCAACGGCATAAGGGCTGTAGGGATGGAAAGGCGTGTTCTCGTTCTGCGGCACTTCCTCCACCTTGCCATAAAGCTCGGAAGTGGATGCCTGATAGACCTTGCATGTCTTCTCCAAGTGGTTAGTACGAACGGCTTCGAGTATGCGGAGCACGCCAACAGCGTCGACATCTGCCGTAAACTCAGGGGCATCGAAGCTGACTTGAACATGGCTTTGGGCAGCCAGATTGTATATCTCTGTGGGTTGCACCAAGCCGACGAGCTTGACGAGCGACATCGAGTCGCCCATATCGGCATAGTGCAAGTGGAAATGCGGCTTGCCTTCCAGATGAGCGATACGTTCGCGGAAGTCAACCGAAGAACGGCGAATGGTGCCATGTACCTCGTAGCCTTTCTCAAGAAGGAATTCGCTGAGATAGGAGCCGTCCTGTCCTGTTACGCCTGTAATCAGGGCAACTTTGCTATTCATTGCTCTGTGGTTTTATTTCTCTTCACTGAATTGCTTGATGCGCTGCTCGTCGGAGAGGCGACAGACAAGTAATGTGTCGTCGCACTCTGCCACGATGAAGCCGTCGAGACCCTGCACTACCACACGCTTCTCCTGTGTTGCATGGACGATGCAGTTTGTGGTCTCATAGACATCTATGTTGCTTCCGAAGAGCGCATTGCCGTAGATGTCGCGTTCCGTATTCTCCTGCAGGGAGCCCCACGTGCCAAGGTCGCTCCATCCGAAGCTTGCCGGGAAGACATAAATCTCCTCGGCTTTCTCCATGATGGCATAGTCTATGGAGATGTTCTCACATTGCGGGAAGACCTTGTTGATTGCCTCTTGCTCCTTGGCTGTGCCGTAAACGGGAAGCAGATCCTCGAAGATTTTCGAGAGCGTCGGCTGGTAAACGCGAAGGGCGTTGGCAATGGTGCCGACATTCCAGACGAAGATACCTGCATTCCAGAAGAAGTTGTTCCGCTGAATGTAGCGCTTTGCGGTATCGATGTCGGGCTTTTCCTTGAAGGAATCCACGCGGAAGATTTCCGTGTTGCGGGCAGTGGAATAGGTAAGGTCGGCCTGAATGTAGCCATAACCAGTCTCGGGCCGTGTAGGCTTCATGCCAAGCGTGACCATCGCGTCGGACTCTGCAACGAACTTCAGACAAGAGGATACGACGCGTCGGTACTCTGTTGTGTCCATGACGATGGCATCGCTCGGAGTGACTACGATATTGGCCTTCGGGTCTTGCGACTTGATGCGCCAACTGGCATAGGCAATGCAGGGAGCCGTATTCCTACGGCACGGCTCCAGCAGAACATGGTTCCAAGGAATCTCGGGCAACTGTTCGCGGACGATGTCAACATACTTTGCCGATGTAACAACCCAGGCATTCTCGGCAGGAATCAACGTCTGAAACCTGTCGAAAGTCAGTTGGATGAGCGTCCTTCCGCAGCCCAAGACATCGACAAACTGCTTAGGCTTTTCGGGCGTACTCATAGGCCAAAAGCGACTTCCAACGCCGCCTGCCATGATTACCAAATGATTGTGGTCTTTCATAAGCAAACCAATTTTTTGAAATAATTAGCCGCAAAAATAATAATTTCTTGGCGATTGGACAAAGAAAGAATGGAAAAAATCTTCTTATTAAAGAAGAAAAGAACTCAGTCCGCACAAGTCGAGGGGAAACGACGCCAGTCTTGTTGGCAAATTAGACACGTGAACTTTGGTAAGTTGACGTGTGAACTTTGCGATTTTGACGTGTGAACTTTGGCAAGTTGACGTGTGAACTTTTACGGCCTCACCTAAAGCCCCATTTCATCGGGCATTTCGAGTAGGGAATAAGGACTCGTGTAAGTGGTCCGGATACGCCAGGCTTCGGGATAGAGATTGTTGATGCGATTGCCCACTCCTTTGCCGGAGCCGAGGATGAGACCGCGATAACAAAGCGTTACCGGCCCTCTTGGCGCCTCCACCCGAAGTGCCTCGCGACGCAAGTACTGCAGGGCTTCGGCATAACCTAACTCGATGCGAGGACCTTCAGGCTGTGGCGCGTTTGCCGAATAATACAGAGTCTTGAGGGTCCGACGCACTTTCCTCGCAGCTTCTTGCAAGGCTTCGGGAGTTGAATCATCGCGTTCACCACCCTTCCGAATTGCTGCCACATAGAACCCCTCTCCCTTATCTTTTCCAGGAAGGAAATGGCGTTCTAAAGTGCAAAAACCGCCCATTTCATCGCAAATAAAGCGGGTATTGTCCTCGTCTTCGAAGCGGTTGAAGGTGCAGGTGCTGTAGATGAGAAGTCCGCCTGGCTTGAGCACATGCCAGATGTCCTGCAGGATGTCGCGCTGCCTCTGCTGACACATCCGCACATTCTCCAGGCTCCATTCCCGTCTGGCACCTTCGTCTTTGCGGAACATACCCTCTCCTGAACAAGGAGCATCCACAAGAAGGATGTCGACCAGACCCGTCAAAGCGCCGAAGTCGGCCGGATAATTCTGCGTCACAAACACTTGCGGAGCGGTCTCGGGCTGTCCCATCATCCACTTCTGCATGTTCTCCGACAGGATTTGCGCCCTTTTAGCAATCGGCTCGTTGCTGATGAGGAGCGACCCTTCGGGCAAAAGGCTTTGCAGAAGCGTGCTTTTCCCACCAGGAGCGGCACAGAGGTCGAGGGCAAGAAAAGGGTTAGGGGCAGGGGGCAAGGAGCAAGGAGCAGGAGATTTGCTTAAGGTGTTGGTATCCTCTTGCCCCTCGCTCCTTGCCCCTTGCCCCTTCAGAACTTGGGCCACATACATCGATGAAGCCTCCTGCACATAGTAGGCTCCGGCATGAAGAAGCGGGTCGAAAGTGAAAGCGGGACGCTCCTTGAGATAGAACGCATCAGGGCACCAAGGGACAGGCTCCAGGTCGGGATTGCGGGCAAGCACTTCGTCGGCAGAGAGTTTGCGAGGATTCAAGCGGATGGAGACCTCGGGCTCCGTTGTCTCCAAAGCCTTGCAAAGCGCATCCGCCGCTGCTTGCTCATAGTGTTCGTGCATGAGTCGCACAAAATCTTGAGGTAAACCTGTTTGAATCATGAGTAAGGTGTCGCTTTCAGGCACAAAGATACATAAATAAATTGACAATTGACAATTGATAATTGATAATTATTGCCAATCTCGCTTCTCTGCTTAAGTTTTCGCTCACAAAGTTTTGCAGTATCGGAAAAAAACGCTAATTTTGGTGCGAAAAAACAACTATTCTTATTTAACTAACCTTAAAAATGAACAGACGATCCTTTATTACGAAAGGTGCGGCAAGTGCTGCGCTTTTCAGCATTTTGCCTCGTGAAGTCCTGGGTAAGATGGGAAGCAAGAACGACATCATCGCTCCCAGCGACCAGTTGACACGAGGTTTGATTGGCGTGGGCGGCATAGGTCGCTCCGGTTCACACTTCATCAGCGACCAGAACTGCCGCCTTGTGGCACTTTGCGACGTTGACCAAAAGCATCTTGACTCGGCGCTCAGCGCTGCAAAACAGAAGTGGGGAGAAGACCTGAAGTCCTATCACGACTTCCGCGACTTGATTAACGACCCGAATGTCGATATCGTCCACATCGCCACCCCACCCCATTGGCACGGACTGATGTCGGTCATCGCTGCCAATGCCGGCAAGGACATCTTCTGCGAAAAGCCCATGACGCGTACTATCGGCGAGGGCAAGCGAGTGGAAGAGGCAGTGAAGCGTAACGGCCGCATATTCCGCCTGAACACTTGGTTCCGCTTCAAGGACACATTCTACGGTCTCGGCACAGAAGTCAAGCCACTGAAGAAGCTCGTGGACAGCGGCTTGCTCGGCTGGCCTCTCAAGGTTCGCATCTCAGGAGCGACAGGCTTCGCTTGGAAGTTCTTCTGGGTAGGTAAGGAGAACCTCGAGGTTCAGCAGGTTCCCAAAGAACTTGACTACGACCTCTGGCTCGGCCCGGCTCCCTATAAGCCCTACAACATCCATCGCACCCACCAGACCTTCCGCGGCTACTTCGACTACGATGGCGGCGGCCTGGCCGACATGGGTCAGCACTACATCGACCCCGTGCAGTACATCCTCGGCAAGGATGATGAGTTCCCCATCAAGGTCGAGATTGACGCTCCTCAGCAGCATCCCGACGCAGTTGGCATTTGGAGGAACATCACTTACACCTATGCCGACGGTTGCCAGATTATCCTCGAGGGCGAAGGCTTCGAGAGTCAAGGCAAGGTGCCGTACATCGAAGGACCGAAGGGCAAAGTCTATAAGGGCTTCGAATGTACGATTCCCAATGTGCAGCAAATCATCAACGAACTTCCCGACCCAGAGGAGCGCAACACGGACTACTTGGAGTGTGTGCGCACCCGCCGGCAGTTCGCTCTCAACGAAAGCAATGGTCACCACAGTGCCACCATCGTCAACATCGGCGTTTGTGCACTCCGTCTCAACCGAACCTTGCACTTTGATCCGAAGACGCAGACCTTCATCAACGACGATGAAGCCAACCGTCTCGTCAATCAACCGATGAGAGGCGAATGGGGAAAGCTGATCTAAAAAGCCCCCTCTCCGCTCCCCCTTTGGGGGAGTGCCACAAATAGTAAATCGTAAATAGTCAAATCGTAAATAAAGATGAAACGTACATTATATATTATTATAGCAGCGATTCTGCTGAGCATGCCTTCGTTTGCACAGGATGCACGCAATCGCTCTACCGAGACCATCGTTCAGGATGTGCTCGCACTCGTGCCTATACAGAAGCAGGCCGACTTCAATAATGAGATGCAACCCCTCGTTTCGGCTGCTCCGAAATCAATTACGATGCTTGCCGCAATGCTCAAGCCTGCGGCTCAACGCGTGAATGCCAAGGTAGAATACGCCATTCATGGTGCCGTTGCCTTTGCCGGAACCAATGCTGCCTTTGCAGATAAAGTTCGCGAAGGCCTTAAGCAAGCCATCGCCGCACAGAGCGACAAAGACGCCAAGCAGTTCCTCGAGAACGAGCTTCGCCTGCTCTCGAAGACGGAGGACGTGACCTATGTCGCCCATCCTGCCTCGACGCCTTATGCCCAAGCCTACGACAAGCTCATCAGCTCCAACGATGTTTCCGGCAAGGAACTGCTGAAGACTTTGAAGAGCAAGGACCATGCCCTGCGCATGCAAGCCCTGAAGTATTACACAGCCAACAACCTTGTGACAGACAAGCTGGCTGCCAATCTCACCAAGAAGTACAAGTCTCTCAGCGAGGAGGCCAAGTGTGACATCCTCTACTGGCTTGGCGACAATAAGGTGAAGAGCCAGACTGCTTTGCTCACATCCGTAGCCACTCAGGGCGGCAAGCCTGCCAAGGCAGCCATCGAGGCTTTGGGTAAGATAGGCGGATGGGATGCTCAGAGGATTCTCATCGACCAGCTGGGCGGCGAGAACAATGCGGAGGCTTTCCGTGCTCTCTGCTCTTTCCCCGACAAGTTGAGCTTGCTGGAGCCCTTGAAAGCTGCAGAAGGCGACAAGAAGGTCTCTTTGATGAAACTTGCTTCGGCACGCCACTATACAGAGGCTGCCCAGACTATCATTGAGGCTGCTTTGGGCAAGAAATACGGCGAGACAGCTCTCGATGCTTTGCCAGGCGTGGTGACTCCCCAACAGGCGACTACTGTCATCGGCACCTTAGTTACGACACAAGACGCGCAGAATGTCGGGAAATGGCAAAAGGCCGCTGCTGCATGCCTCCAGACACTCTCTGCCGACGACCAGTACAATGAGATAACCAAGTTTGTTAACAACTCCAAGTTCTCCAACAAGGAACGCCTCTATCCCTTGCTCGCTGCAACAGGTACGGACGCTTCGGTGGCTGCCCTTGAGAAGATAGGCGATGTCGCTGCCATCGAAGCCCTCGGAACTTCGACGAACTACAAGGCTGCGAAGCCGCTCCTCGATGCTGCCAAGAAGGGCAGCCAAAAGGCACTCATGAGCTATGTGAACCTCGTGAACAGCAAGGAGGGCAACCTCGACAGCCGCTCATCAAGGCTCAGCGAAGCTTTTGCTCTGGCTAAGAGCGTAGCCGACAAGAAGAACATCCTCTCGAAGCTCGGGCAGACTCCAACCCGCAACGCTTTCCTGCTTGCCGGCAAGCAACTCGATGACAAGGATCTCGCCTACACTGCTGCCACAGCTTGCAAGGACATCATCTCAAAGACGACTGAGGACATCGAGTACGACGTCGCTAAGAGCAGCCTCGAGAAGTGCATCAACATCTTCAAGGCAACAGGCGATGCCGACGACGGCTACGCTGTCGACGCACTCCGCCAGAAGCTTTCTGAGATGCAGCCCGTAGAACCCTATGTGCTCTCTCCCGAGGAGAAGAAGCAGGGCTTCGAACTGCTCTTCGACGGCACGAACCTCGACAACTTCGTGGGCAACAAGGTGGGCTATGTGCCCATCAACGGTTGCATTAACGTGACAGCCAACTACGGCAACGAGAGCAACCTTTACACCAAGAAGGAATACCGCGACTTCGTGTTCCGCTTCGAGTTCTGCTTCCTGCGTCCCGGCGTGAACAATGGTGTGGGCATCCGCACCCCGATGGGCGTCGATGCTGCCTACGACGGCATGTGCGAGGTTCAGATACTGGACCACGACGACCCCATCTATGCCGGCCTTCGCGAATATCAGGTGCATGGCTCCGTGTATGGCGTCATCCCCGCAAAGCGCATCAAGCATAAGCCTCTTGGCGAATGGAGCGAAGAGGAAATCCGAGTAAAGGGCAACCACATCACCGTTACTGTGAACGGCGAAGTCATTGTGGACGGCGACATCAAGGAAGCCTGCAAGGGACACAATGTTGCTCCCGACGGCTCAGGCAACAATCCCTACACGGTTGACCACAAGAACCATCCCGGCATGTTCAACAAGACGGGACACATCGGTTTCCTCGGTCACGGCGCAGGCCTGAAGTTCCGTGCCGTACGTGTTCTCGACCTCAATAAAAAGGGCAAGTAAAGGCACTTGAAAACGCCGCGTGCGGGGATTGCAATCGCCGCACGCGGAAATGACCAACGCCGCACGCGGAAATTGCAATCCCCGCGTGCGGCGTTTTCTATGCCCCCTTAGGGCATTTGGGCACCCCCTATAACAGGTTCTGTTTCAGGGCGTTTCCTCTATATCAGGCTGCTCAGCCTCATCTTCTTCCGGGAGAGCCTCTTCCTGCTCATCCAGAGCAAAGGGATTGCCGGACTCTTCCGTGTCGTCCGACGCATCAGGGTATTCATAATCGTAGGATGCCGTATCGGGCTGGCTGTAGGTATAGCCGGAGCCTGTCCACAGACGCGGGTCGAGCCCCCTTGCCGGCGGGAACTTTACGCGGTACTTGCTGAAGTTGTCATCGGAGAGCACACTCTTTATGAACTCACCGAAAATAGGAAGAGCCGCCTTGCTGCCCTGCCCGAGTGCGCCCGTACGGAAGTGAATGCTCGGATATTCGCCACCTACCCAGGCACCGCCCACAAGTCCGGGTGTCACACCCACAAACCAAGCATCCGCATGATTGTTGCTGGTGCCGGTCTTGCCGCCGAACTCGGTGTCGGCATAGAAGGGGCGCACATAGTTCCACAGGCTGCTGGATGTGCCGGAGAGGCCGCCCTCGAGCATCTTCTGCATGAGATAGGCGGAGCGATAAGGGATGGCCTTCTTCTCCTTCTTGCGAGCCTGATAAATAAGGTTGCCGTCGCGGTCCTCTATGCGCTCCACAAGCATCGGCATACTGTAGCGTCCGTCGTTGGCTACCGTGCAATAGCTGTTGACGAGCTCCAGCAGGTTGACCTCGCTGCTGCCAAGCACCATAGAGCGTGTCTCCTTCAGCTTCGTCTTGACACCCATCGCATAGGCCGTCTCAGCTATGTTGTGTACGCCACACTCCATGCCCACTCGCACGGCAACAGTATTGACGCTCATGGCGAAGGCAGTCTTGAGGGAGAGTTCGCAGTTCGAGTAGCGTCCGTTGGCATTATGCGGTGCCCACATCTTGGGATTCTTCTCCGAGCCTACATTGTAAGAGATGTAGGAGTCGAGACGCCGGTCGGTGGGGTTGAGTCCCTGATTCATCGCCTCGGTATAGACAAAGAGCTTGAAGGTGGAGCCGGGCTGGTGGACAGCACGGACATTATCCACCTGCCAGGAATGGAAGTCGATGTCGCCTACCCAGGCACGCACGAAGCGGGTGTCCGGCTCGATAGCCACGAAACCCGTGTGCAAGAACCGAAGCATGTAGCGTACAGAGTCGATGGTGCTCATCTCGCGTTCAATAGGACCGTCGTAACTGAAGAGGGTCACCTTGTGGGGCTGGCGGAGATAGAAGTCGATGGAGTCGGCATTGTCCTGGAACTTCTCCTTCAGAAATCTGCCATACGGCGAGCGACGGGCAATCCCCTCAGCAAAGCCATGAATCTCCTGGCGGTTTGCATTCTGCCAGGGATTGGTGTTTCCCCAATGCTCGTTGAATCGCCTCTGCATGACCTGCATGTGATTGCGCACGGCCGCCTCGGCGTATGCCTGCATCCGGGAGTCGATGGACGTGTAGATGCGCAGGCCGCCTGCATCGAGATCCAGCTTGTTGATGGCATCATAACCCGGCACAAGCCTCTCGTTGCAGAGATAATTGATGTAGCTCTTGAGTGCCTCGCGGAAGTAAGGCGCCATGCCATCCTGGTAGCTCTCAGTGGTGCGTGGCCGCAAGGCAATAGGCAAAGCAAACAGGGAATCGAGCTGCGCCGGAGATGCCTCTTGGCCATTGATGAAGATGTGCTGATGGTCATAGACAAGCTGCAGGACCGTATTGCGTCGCTGCAAGCTGTTCTGCGGATTGAGGCGCGGATTGTAAAGACTGGTCGCCTTAAGCAAACCCACCAAAATCGCGGCCTGTTCATAGGTAAGGGCATCGGGCGTGGTGCCGAAATAAGTCCGGGCCGCAGTCTTTATGCCGTAGGCATTGCTGCCGAAGTCAACGGTATTGAGATACATCGTCAGTATCTCCTCCTTCGAGAACACCCACTCAAGCTTCATCGCCACAATCCACTCCTTGGCCTTCATGACCAGTATCTTAATGCCGGGTATGTGGCCAAGCAAACCCGTGCTGTACTTCGTACGGGTGCGGAACATGTTCTTGGCCAACTGCTGGGAAATGGTGCTCGCACCACGGCCACGACCTCGCACGATGTCCTTTGCGGCAGAGAACAGTCCGACCACATCGATGCCATGATGCAGGTAGAAGCGCTCGTCCTCAGTGTCGATAAGCGTCCTTATCATGATGGGCGATATCTCCTCGTATGTCACAGGGGTGCGGTTCTCGTTGAAGTATCGCCCCATCAGCACCTCGTCGCATGTATAGACCTCCGATGCTTCGTTGACCACAGGGTCATTGACGTCGTCGAAGCCTGGGGAACGCCCGAAGAGATAGCAGAAGTTGCAATCTACTGCGGCAAAGAACAATATGATAAGCACCACGAAGGCACCAAACCAGGCAGCCGTCTTCCTGTACCACGGACCGGAAAAGAATATCTTCCTTAACTTATCTCTCATAGTTGATCGTTATTGGGGATTCCGGATGGAACCATTGTATGCTTGTGTCGTGCGCAAACCATGTCATCTGCTTCTTGGCATAGTCGCGGGTATTCTTCTTTATCTTCTCGACGGCAATAGGCAGCTCCCATTCCCCATCAAGATAACGGAAGAGCTCCTTATAGCCGACTGTATTCAATGCATTCTCCTTCCGGAAAGGATAGAGACGGCGGGCTTCTTCGAGCAAACCCTCTTGCATCATGGCATCCACACGCCGGTTGATGCGGTCGAAAAGCTCACCGCGTTCGCGGCGCAAGCCTATCTTGACGATATCGAAAGGCCGCGGCTTGCGCCTGTTCGTCAGGAAGGAAGAATAGGGGCGGCCCGATGTGTAGCAGACCTCCAAAGCATGCACGACTCGCTTCGGATTGCGTGTGTCGGCAGTATGGTAGTAATTGGGGTCGAGCAAGCGCAGCTCGTTTCGCATCTCATCAATCTCGCCATTGAGAAGTCTCTGCCGCAGCGTCTCGCGCACCTCTGCATCGACCGACGGGATATCGTCAATGCCGTTGCAGACGGCGTCGAGGTACATCATGCTTCCGCCTGAAAGCAACAAGGACTGATGCTCCTTTAGCTCTGCGATGAGCGACAGGACATCCTGTTCGTACTGGGCAGCGCTGTAATAATCTCCGATGTCGTGTGTGCCCACAAAGTAATGCCTGACACGGTTTTGCTGCTCTTTGGTAGGAGCCGCCGTGCCTATTTCCATGCCACGATATATCTGCCGGCTGTCGCAGTTCAGGATGGGGCTCCCGAGCTTCTCGGCCATCTGCAATGCAAGTTCTGTCTTGCCGACCGCCGTAGGACCAAGCAGTACATATAAAATCATTGGGCACTGACCATTTACTCTCCCTAACAGGGGATGTGGGGGGCCTAATCGTCTATCTCATAGCCTTCCATGTCGAGTTCCTCTGTCTCGAAGCCTTCGTCGCCATAGAATGTCTCGTCGATGCCCCCTTCTGCCTCCCCTGATGGAGAGGGTTCGTCCGACAAGCCATCCCCCGGGGAGCTTGGGGTGAGGCTTTGCAAAGGCGGCTGACCGTGACGCCGGTTCACGATAGCCGTCCTTTCTTTCCTGCCGAAGACATTCTCCGTGAGTTCCATCAGGAAGAAGCGCTTGTCGTCAGGGTCGAAGACATAGGCCAGGCGCTGTCCCTCGTCCTCGAGGAAGTCACCGATACGCGTCTCATCCATCAGATTGATGTCCATGTCGTAGCTCACCTCTTCGCTTTCCTGAAGGCAAACACGCTGTCTGACTCGCCAGTCCTCGTCGCAGATGAGGAAGCTTTGCATATTATGTTCTTTGTAATTGCAGTCGTTCAGGATGAGCTGATGCAGTTCGGAGAACCTTGCGTCACTGTCGATAAGGATCTCTCGAACGAAGTCGTCTTTCTCTTGACTGAATAGTGTAAGCTTGAGTGTCATGATGAGAAGTAAAAAGGTGAAAGGCCGAAAAGGTGAAAAACACGTTTTGACTTTTTAATTTCTGAGCTTTTAAACTTTTACCTGATGAAGCCTCTGTCGCTATTGCGAATGAAGTCGAGGATGTATTCTATCTCCGGACTCATGGGAATCTCCTGCTCTACACGGGCAAGCAGGTCGTTCAGTTTGCCTGTGCCCTGCAGGATGATTTGGTAGGCCATGTGTATGTTGTTGATGAGGTCGCGGTCGAAGCCACGGCGACGAAGCCCGATGGTGTTGAGTCCGCAGAACGCTGCAGGTTCACGTGCCACGAGGCTGAAGGGCAGCACATTCTGGGAGAAGCGTGTGCCGCCGCCTACCATCGTGTAGCTGCCTACGCGACAGAACTGGTGCATCAGCACGTTGGCACTCAGAATGGCATAGTCGTCGATGGTTATCTCTCCAGCCAGTTTTGTGCCATTGCCTATGATGACGCCATTGCCCACGATGGCGTCGTGAGCCACATGCACGCCCTCCATCAGCAAGTTGTCATTGCCAACGATAGTGCGCCCCTTGGCGGCCGTGCCCCGATTGACGGTCACATTCTCGCGTATCTTGTTGTTGTTGCCTATCTCTGCCGTGCTTTCCTCGCCTCGGAACTTGAGGTCTTGTGGAATGGCGCTGATGACGGCTCCCGGGAAGAAGATGTTGCCGTTGCCGATGCGAGCGCCGTAAAGCACGGTCACACTGTTCATGAAAGTGTTATTGTTGCCTATGACAACTCCCCTATCAATATAGCAGAAGGGACCTATCTCGCAGTTCTCGCCTATAACGGCCTCGGGATGTATGTATGCCAACGGGCTTATCATGTCGCTTGTTGTTTATTGTTTATTACTTGTGCTGTGAAGGTAGCTTCTGCCACGCAGTTCTCGCCGATGAAAGCGTAGCCCTGCATAGTGCCTATGTTGTGGCGCAGAGGTGCCACTTTCTCGACGCGGAACACTAAGGTGTCGCCGGGGGAGACTTTCTGGCGGAACTTGACGTTGTCTATCCGCAGGATATAAGTGCTGTAAGTCTCTGGTTGCATATCATGCAGGACGAACAGGCCTCCTGTTTGCGACATCGCTTCTACGAGCAGCACGCCAGGCATGACGGGTTCGTCGGGGAAGTGCCCTTGGAAGAAAGGCTCGTCGTTCGTCACATTCTTGACGGCCACGATGTAGTTCTCCTTTATATCGATGACTTTGTCCACCAAGAGCATCGGATAGCGGTGCGGCAGGAGCTGCTTTATCTGGTTCACGTCCATCAGAGGCGTCTGATTGGGGTCGTACTTCGGAGCCTGGACTTCGTGCTTGCGAATCTCCTTGCGCATCATCCTGGCGAACTTGTTGTTGATGGTGTGCCCAGGCCGCGTGGCAATGATGCGCCCCTTGATGGGCCTGCCTATAAGCGCCATATCGCCGATGATGTCGAGCAACTTATGTCGCGCCGGCTCGTTGTCCCATACCAATGGCTTGTGCTGTATGTAGCCGAGGTCGGTGGCATCGTGATGCTCCGCACCTGTCAGCTTGCAGAGCTTGTCGAGGTTCTCCTGAGTGGTCTGGCGTTCATAAATCACGATGGCGTTGTCCAAGTCGCCGCCCTTTATGAGGCCGGCCATGAGAAGCTCTTCTATCTCACGGACGAAGACAAAGGTTCTGGCTGCTGCCACCTCGGTGGCGAACTTGTCCATATTGTCGAGCGTGGCGAACTGGCTGCTGAGCACCTTGCCGTCGAAGGCTATCATGCTTGTGATGGAGAAGTCGTCGTCGGGCAGCAAAGTGATGCAAGCGCCTGTCTTGTCGTCGCGAAACTCCATCTTCTTCGTGATGTAGTAATAGTCCTTCATCGCATCCTGCTCTTCAAGGCCTACGCGTTGTATCTCGCGGACAAAGGGCTCGGCGCTGCCGTCGAGGATGGGGAACTCAGGCCCATCGACCTGTATGAGGACATTGTCTATGCCGAGGGCATAAAGGGCTGCCAACGCATGCTCCACCGTACTGCAGCGCATATCGCGTTTGCCAAGGACGGTGCCGCGTTGCGTGTCGACAACATTCTCTGCCACAGCATCCATGATGGGCTGCCCGGGCATATCCGTTCGCTGTATCTTGTAGCCGTATCCAGAGGGCGCAGGAAGGAAAGTCACGGTCAGGTTGAGTCCCGTGTGAAGGCCTTTGCCGCTAAGTGAGAAACTGGCTTTGAGTGTATTTTGCCTTAACATCAGTCTTGTTTTTATTGCTATGCTTTTGCAAAAGTACACATTTTTCGGCAAAGCACCAAGCCTTTTGCGGAAAAGTTGCTATCTTGCCGCTGCCATCCCTGCTCCCGAACAGATAAATCTTGCTACGCAGGCTGCGTATGGACGTCCGCAGTTTGCGCATGAACAAACGCAGCCTGCATCTGTTGAGACGCAAGCTGCAAATCAAAAACCGGGCATCGGAAATGAGTGAATTCCGAGTGCCCGAGAATGGTTTTCCGAAGAGGGGAAAGGATTATTTATCCAACTGTTCTTTGAGTTTCCTTATTTCCTTCTTCATCTCGTTCATGTCTGCCCACATATCCGGCAGGTTCTTGAAGATGGCACTGCTCTTCCAGAAGTTGCGTCCGTCGATGGCTGGTGCTCCTTGCACGGCAGCGCCCTCTTTCTTTATGCTGTTGGGAATGCCAGCTTGTGCGCCTGCCATAACACGATTGGCGATAGTGGCGTGGTCGGCAACGCCCACCTGTCCGCCGAACATGCACCACTCGCCCACCTTCGTGCTGCCTGCTATGCCCACCTGTGCCGACATGACCGTATGGCTGCCTATCTCGTCGTTGTGACCAATCTGCACCAGGTTGTCTATCTTCACGCCACTATGTACGATGGTTGCTCCCATAACGGCTCTGTCCACACAACTGTTGGCTCCTATCTCCACATCGTCCTCGATGATGGCGATGCCTATCTGGGGAATCTTCTCGTAGCCCTTGTCCGTCGGTTGGAAGCCGAAGCCGTCGGCACCGATCACGCAACCGGCATGGAGCACGCAGCGGTTGCCGACAAGACAGTCATGATAGATGACGGCATTGCTGTATATCTCTGTGTTCGCACCGACCTTGGCGTTGCGGCCTATCGTGACATGCGGATGCAAGACACAGCCTTCGCCTATCTCCACACCTTCGGCAATGGCGACGAACGGCCCTATGTAGCAGTCCATACCTATCTTGGCAGACGGATGGATATAGGCGAGTTCGCTGATGCCAACCCGTTTAGGCTTCATGCTTTCATATACCTGAAGCAGCTTAGCCACCGCTCCGCGAGCATCGGCCACCTTGATGAGGGTTGCCTTCACTTCTTGCTTGGGTTCTATGCTCTCGCTGATAAGCACGATGCTGCTCTCTGTCTGGTAGAGATACTGCTCATACTTGTCATCATATAGGAAACTGATGCAGCCGGGCCTGCCTTCCTCTATCTTGGCAAAGTTGTTCACCTTGGCTTCGGGGTCGCCCACGATGGTGCCGCCTATCAGCCCTGCTATCATTTGTGCTGTAAATTCCATGTATCTTTCTTTATTTTAGGAGTGTGGCCATTTGCTCGGCCAATTCTTTTGCTTTTTCTGCTGCCACTTGGGCAAAGTTCTCTGTCTTGTCGGCATAGATGATGCCGCGACTGCTGTTCACCAACAAGCCGATGTCTTCTATCATCCCGTACTTGCATACCTCTTCGAGGCTGCCGCCCTGGGCACCTACGCCAGGCACGAGCAGGAAGGCCGTCGGCGCAACACGGCGGATGTCGCGGAACATCTCGCCACGCGTGGCACCTACAACGTACATCATGTTCTCGTCGTTGCCCCACTCCTGGCTCTTGCGGATAACCTTTTCGAAGAGGCGCTCACCGTCTTTGTCCTCGGTAAGCTGGAAGTCGAACGAGCCCTTGTTGCTGGTCAGAGCAAGCAGGATGACCCAATGGTTCTTCTTTGAGCACTCCCCCAAAGGGGGAGCGGGGAGGGGGCTTATGAATGGCGTCACGCTATCCTCGCCCATATAAGGGGCGACAGTCAGCGCATCTACATCGTATTCCCCGAAGAACGTGCGGGCATACATCTGGCTGGTGTTGCCGATGTCGCCACGTTTCGCGTCTGCTATGATGAACTGGTCGGGATGGTTCTGCTTCAAGTACTTCACCGTCTTTTCGAAAGCCATCAGTCCCTTCACGCCGAACGCCTCGTAGAAGGCAAGGTTGGGCTTGTAGGCCACACAGTAAGGAGCTGTCGCATCGATGATGGCGCGGTTGAAAGCGAAGATAGGGTCGTCTTCCTTCAGCAAGTGCTCCGGTATCTTCTTCAAGTCGGTATCGAGGCCGACGCAAAGGAAGCTCTTCTTCCTTCGTATGTTTGCTATGAGTTCTTGTCTTGTCATGTGTTAAGTATCTTTACGATGCGTCTTATTAAGCCTATCACTACGCCTGCTACCACGGCAATCACTATCCAGACTCCGAAGAAAGCCCATGTGTTTTCTTCCCACCCGAGCCATTCCTGTACGGCGGGAGTAAACAGTCCAGCTACAACAATTGCAACTATGTCCGCCCAATGCTCCCTGAAGTCGGCCTTTATGCCGGCCCAAGTCCATTCTTGCTTTACATCATTCCAAAATCCCATGTCTCTTCTCTTTCTTTATAGTTCAGATTCCTTGAGCCTCTCTGCATTCTCTGCCACGATCAAGTGGTCGATGCAGTCCTGTATATTGCCGTCCATGAAGGATGGCAGGTTATAGATTGTGTAGCCGATACGGTGGTCGGTGATGCGGCCTTGCGGGTAGTTGTACGTCCGTATCTTTGCCGAGCGGTCGCCCGTCGAGACCATCGTCTTGCGCTTTGACGCGATGTCGTCGAGGTACTTCTGGTGTTCCTTATCATAGATGAAGGTACGGAGGCGGGCCAGAGCCCTTTCCTTGTTCTTCGGCTGGTCGCGCGTCTCGGTACACTCCACCAGGATTTCCTCATCCTGATTGGTGAAGGGATTGCGCCAGATGTATCGTGCACGGACACCCGACTCGACTTTATTGACGTTCTGACCGCCGGCACCGCTCGAGCGGAAGGTGTCCCACTTGATAGCGCCCTCATTGATTTCCACATCGAACTCCTGGGCTTCGGGCAGCACAGCAACCGTAGCGGCGGAGGTATGCACACGGCCTTGCGTCTCCGTGACTGGGACGCGCTGGACGCGATGCACGCCGCTCTCGTACTTCATGATGCCATAGACGCCTTCGCCCGTCACGGAGCAGACTATTTCCTTGTAGCCGCCGACGGCTCCTTCGCTGTAGCTGCTGACAGCCATCTTCCAGCCTTTCATCTCGAAGAACTTCGAGTACATGCGGAAGAGGTCGCCCGCGAAGAGTGCCGCCTCGTCGCCTCCCGTGCCGCCACGTATCTCGAGCACAATGTTCTTGTCGTCCTCGGGGTCGGCGGGTACAAGCAGAAGCTTTATCTCTTCCTCAAGTTCGGGGATGCGCTTCTCGCTCTCGGCAAGTTCCTGGCGCAGCATTTCCTTCGTCTCGGCATCATCCTCGATGGCGAGCATCTCCTTGGCGTCGGCCACATTCTGCAAGCAGCCGATGTATTCCTTTCGTGCCTCGACAATCTTCCCGAGGTCCTTGTATTCCTTGGTGAGCTTGACATATCGCTTCTGGTCGGCAATGACGGCAGGGTCGGTAATCAGCGTACTGACCTCCTCGAAGCGGCTCACAAGCCCGTCAAGCTTATCCAAGAGATGATTGTTTTCCATTAATCCTATATTTAAATTAGTCATTCAGCCTCGGCTACACTGAGGCATCCTGTGTCCTCATCTGTCCCGTATTCATATATTGTGTCGCTCGGCAAGTCTATTCTGTCGTTCCAAGAGATACATGTACGGCTGGCATCGAGCTGCGCATTCTGAAAGAGACCGCACTCCGTCTCCAAAGCACGGAAGTCGGGAATCGTGCGAATGTCGTCTTTCAAGTCATACGTCACGATGCGCCCGTCGTCGAACACGACTCTCAACAGGTAGTCCTCAAGGGGACAAAATGACTTTATTCGAGGTATCATAGCTAATGCTTAGAGAGGTGGTAGCTTAACGATTTTCTGTGTTTGCCACATGTTGAGCAGTTCATCCTTATGCTCGCCCATCCATTCCTTCACGAGTTGCTGAGCACGAAGAGGTAAGTCGCCTTCGGTCATTTCAAAGGTCTGGATGTCAAACAGCCCGACAAACTCGTTGTAAAGGGCATGAATATGTGCTGGTTCATGTTCCTTGGGCTTGAAGAACATCTTGATGATGATTCCGTAAAAACGTACTATCTCAGGCATGGTGCTTATGTTTGTTGTTCTTTTTCTTGTGTGTGAGATAGAATTGCCGCCAGGCGAAGAACATGACGACGACGAGGGCAATTAGAAATATGTATTCCATTCTCATTTTTTTAACCTTATCTTTTTACTACTCCCCCTAAAGAGGGTTTGGGGGTCAATATTCAAACTCCCCGAACTCGCTCTTGATGAAGAGGCTCTTCTTACCTTCTTCTATGCGACCAACGACTTGTGCGTCGATGTTGAAACTCTTCGAGATGCTGATGACCTTCTCGGCATCTTCGGGAGCGACATAGACCTCGAGGCGATGGCCCATGTTGAAGACTTTGTACATCTCTGCCCAGTCTGTGCCGCTGCAGTCTTGGATTATCTTGAATAGCGGCGGCACGGGGAACATGTTGTCCTTGATGACGCGGCAGTTTTCGCCGATGAAATGGAGGATTTTCGTCTGTGCGCCGCCCGTGCAATGCACCATGCCGTGTATTCTGGGGCGCATCTCGTCGAGCATCTTCCTGACGACAGGGGCATAGGTTCGCGTGGGAGAGAGGACGAGTTTGCCCATAGAAGCCCCCTCCCCGCTCCCCCTATGGGGGAGTGCCTCATTTCCGCCAAGACTTTGCTGAGTGTTGCCCGCATCCGAAGCACTCCCCCAAAGGGGGAGCGGGGAGGGGGCTTCCGTGAGTTTATACTTCCCGCTATACACCAGCTCCTCTGGCACTGCGTGGTCGTAGCTCTCGGGATACTTCTCGGCGAGGTACTTGGCGAAGACATCATGGCGGGCGGAAGTCAGTCCGTTGCTGCCCATGCCGCCGTTGTACTCCTTCTCGTAAGTGGCTTGACCACAGGAGGAAAGACCCACAATGACATCGCCAGGACGGATGTTTGCATTGTTGATGACGTCGCTTCGCTTCATGCGGCAGGTCACCGTCGAGTCCACGATGATGGTCCTCACGAGGTCGCCCACATCGGCAGTCTCGCCGCCGGTGCCGTAGATGCCAATGCCCATCTCGCGAAGCTCCTGCATCAGCTCGTCTGTTCCGTTGATGATGGCCGAGATGACCTCGCCCGGGATGAGCATCTTGTTGCGGCCTATCGTGGAGGAAACCAGGATGTTATCCACGGCTCCCACGCAGAGCAGGTCGTCGGTGTTCATGATGAGCGCGTCCTGAGCGATGCCTTTCCAGACACTCATGTCGCCCGTCTCCTTCCAATACATATAGGCGAGGCTCGACTTCGTGCCAGCCCCGTCGGCATGCATGATGTTGCAGTACTCCGGGTCGCCCCCGAGGATGTCGGGGATTATCTTGCAGAAGGCCTGCGGGAAGATGCCCTTGTCGATGTTTTTTATCGCGTTGTGAACATCCTCTTTTGCAGCGCTCACACCACGCATCATATAGCGTTGACTGTTCATAAATAGGCTGTTTGTTTTTATTTCCGAGTGCAAAGATAATATAATTATCTTATATTTGCAAATTCTTGACGCTTAATTGTTGCATGAAAAGCAGGGAAAGTGGACACTTTTCCGGTCGATTTTGTAAAGATATTTCCAAGAGAAGTCGCTTCTAAAGCACTTTTTTTGCGTCGGACGGGCAGAAGTAGCCCCGAAACGCATTTTAAACGCTTTTTTGCAGCTGCCTGTATGTCAACACATTACAAAACGAACCTTTTCCCGGCACAAGTGAAAAAGGACAACATTCTTGTGTTTTAGGACTAAAAATCACCCATTTCATCGACTATTTCCACACGAGGCGATGGCAGTTTCCACGTGTGGCGTTTGGCAATTCCACGTGTGGGGTTTGGCAATTCCACGTGCGACGTTTGAAATCGCCTCATAAAGCATCGATAAATTCTTCTGCCCACATTTCTTCACCCCGCAAAAACTTGTAAAGATTTTTCCAGCAATTCCAGACAAAAATTAAGGCTCAGGGAACAACCCCTGAGCCTTAAAGCTACTAAAAGCTATTTAAATCTTAATGCTGCTCGACTTAGAAAGTGAAGCCGAAAGTTACGAAATGCTTCTTGCACTCGCTATAAGTGTCATAGTGCAGAGAGTAACCGAGAGAGAACTTCTTGTTGAGCTGAATACCAAAGCCCCAATTCAGACCGAATGCGCTGTGAGCCTTCATCTCAACACCATCATCCAAATCATCATATATATCATCCCAGTCGTACCAATCATCATCATACAGGTCATCATACCAGTCGTCCAAATCTACATCATCACCAGCCCATCCTTTGGCGAGCACTAAGGTGTAACCCAAACCGAAATTCATGTAAGCACGAAGATGATCGTTAGCAAACGAAGGGCTAAAAGCACGAATGCCAGACCTGAAGTTCAACCAGTCAGAGTCTCCAGGAGAATTAAAGGGAGCATTCCATTCGATCTGTGCAACATCCCAAGCTAAAGAGACGTACTTAGAGTCGAGAACGCCTGTCTGGAAACCAGCACCAAGGCCGAAACCGCCTTCGCTATAACCATAAGCACCTACGATACCACCCAAGTTGGCGTTGAGAGTGAAGTGGTTGTCTTCAAAGATCTTTGCATTAGCATTCACTGCAAAAGCCATTGCCACTGCAGCAACAAGAAATTTAATTGCTTTCATAAAATGAAGTTTTAGTTAATAATTAGTTATAAACTCGTTGCAAAGTTACACAAAAAACATTAACATGCAACTCTTTTTCCATAAAAAATGTATATTTATATGGGTTTTTCTGTACTTTTCCTGCCTCAAGCAGTCGTTTTTAAGGTTATTCTTTATAAATTTGCATGCAGAAACTCTTAAACAGACAGCATTATGGGACTCGGAACTTATTGGGCAAGAAAAGACGACCAGACAGACGAACTGAAGACCGTCAAACCTTGGGAAGAAGAAGTAAGCAACGGCGACAAGTACTTCCCAGACCCGCATCAGAAGGAACAAGCAGAGGAGGAAAAACCTCAATAAAAGCAAGAAGGCAACCTTTTCGGGTTGCCTTCTTGCGGAGAGAGAGGATTCGTTCCGCATGCGCCTAAGCGAAGCGAAGAACCCCCGCGGGGGTGAGAAACCTCGACAAAGCAAGAAGGCAACCTCATCGGTTGCCTTTCCTTGCGGAGAGAGAGGGATTCGAACCCCCGGTGCCTCTCAGCACGCCGGTTTTCAAGACCGGTGTAATCGACCACTCTACCATCTCTCCGAACTCTCCTAAAAGAGGCTTTTGGTCTTAAAGCGCTGCAAAGGTCGGAAGTTTTTTTGAACTGTGCAAACTTTTCCCGCTTTTTCTTTGTTAAGAACTAGAAAAGCATCCTACAACAGGACTAATACTTTTCTTTTTCTGGTTTATTTGCGGGGATTTGCAAGGTATCAACATTATCAATGATGTTTTTATCTGTATGTATTTCTCGGTCAATGGTGGCAACACCTTCGGGCAGTTTGTCGCCGGAGGTAACAAGTTTGATGATGCCCTTAAATGCCTTCTCAGAGACATTCTTCTTACGGCAATTTTTCAGTAACTCAGCTAGAGTGTGAGTACCGGATTGCATAATAGTATATTGGCGCAGTTTAGCTTCGTTGAATACGACGAGTCTTCCTTTTTCAGGAATGCAAAGTATCGAATTCAAGGACAACTCGTCACCAGGAGTAACTGCCAATTTCTTTTTACCCTGAAAAAGAATAACAGACTTGCTTACTTCTCCGACAAGGAATGTTGGCTCAGCTGTTTGAGCATATAAACTGGCAGTAAATGCAAGTATCAGGGTCGAAAGAAAGATGCGGGGACTAATATATTTCATAATGTAACATGTATGAGAAATATCCATGATTATTAACACTTCTACTTTATATGGTTTGTTTGCAGGAACTTGTAGAGTATCATCCTTTTCTATTATTGATTGGGATGTTGACCTTCTTATTCATCATAGTTAGTCACTCCCTTCCTTTTTTTATTAAATTGCTGATATTCTTCCATGTCTGCCCCTGCAAATAACAATATGCGCTGACGGTGGGAATCAATGACCTTTATGTAATATTCAAAGAATCCCAATTCCTTTCCATCTAAAAGGAATCTTTCATTCATCATTAAACAGAGCTTGTGTGCTGATTCATGCGACAGAATCTTCTCCACAACTTCTGAGGAAAAATAACGCTTGTGATTATAATACATCTCGAGCCAAACATTGTTCAAATCATCCACACATTTCTTCATCTCCTCAAGAAATGTATATGAATGGAGAGCATCCTCGTATGCGATATTTATAACTCTAAATGTTTCCAAATCCTCAACACTTTGTATCTGGCACAGACTCAAGAAGTCTTTTCCTATGGGGCTATAATCTTCTCTAAAATGGTTTCTATATCCAAAAGTTGCATTGATGCTGTTAGCAAAGGAATCAACAGGGAATGATCTATCATTTCGATAAAAATCCTCTATTGCTCCTTTAAGCCAATTGATTTGAGAAAATGCGACTGAGTCATTTCTAAGAAAAGCTTCATAATTGTCCAAATCCGAGAGAGCATTGAAAACCAAAGCCTTAATGACTTCTTTATTCTTGTTGTAATCCTTATATTTTGATACGCCTATAGTTACAGCGATACCCAAAACCGTCGCAACAAAAGCACCAAACATATTAGAAAACCATATGTGATGGTTTGAAAAGAAAGAATTAGACTTCTGTGGCAAGTCCTTCTCACTTAAATTGCTTTTCATTTCATTCATAAATATATTTTAATAAGGTAGAACACTACAGGAACAAACAGGCTCGGCAAGAGGTTGATGGTCTTGCAGTCCTTGATGCCGAGGATGCTGAGGCCGGAGCTCAGGATAAGCACGCCGCCGACTATGCTCAACTCTGCCCTCATCGGTTCCGGCATACCGTCACCACAGAAATAGCCTATGGCATAGAACATGCCTTGCCAGCAGAAGAGAACTGGTGCAGCAAGGAGCATTATCCAGCCATACGAGGCAGCAAGTACGGCAGAACTGACGAAGTCGAGCGTCGCATTCGTATAAAGAAAGGTGTTTGCCGATTCGTTCCACGCCCATCCAGACGACGGGGAAAGCGCCGAAAGCACAGGACCGACGATTGAGAACGTGCCGATGCAATAGAGAAGACAGCCCGTAACGAGTCCCTGGACGCCATTATTCTCCTGACCCTTCTTGGCATTGAGGTGCGCGTTGAGTCGGTCAACGCGTCCTGCAAGGTCGAGCTTCGTGCCAATCAAGCCACCAAGAGCAAGGCTTAGGATAAAGAGGACAGGGAACTCGCTCTTTGCCATATTGGGCAGCGAGGCATTCGCTCCAAGCACAAGACAGCACAACCCAAGCCCATCGAAGAGGACTTTCTTATACTTCTCCCCTATCCCTGCGCGCACCAATGCTCCGAAAGCACTGCCCGCGAGGATGGTTACGGTATTGATGATTGTGCCTAACACCCTTTTCGATTTGACAATTTAACAATCCTACAATTTCACTTAAAATGTTACTTTGATTGTTCACTTTTCACTTGCAGAGCATTTGTTGAGCCAGGCAAGCAGTTCGCCTTCGCTGGTCATCACATAACGGAAAGCCTGAGCGCGGCTCTGGTTGTACTGCTGCTCGATGTAGTGAAGACTCTCGTCCGTCTGCCCCTCTTGCAGACGATGCAGGGAAGCATCGCTGATGACGAGGACATCTGTAGTGTCGTCGATATAGGCATTCGCATAGATGCCTCGATTGCCAAGCATCTGATAGAGTTCCGGTCGAGTGTCGGGGGCAAGATAGAGTTCCTTTGTATAGAGAGGGTTCATGCCTCCATCGTAACTCAGTCGGGAATCGAGGTAATGCTGGAATGTCAGGCGAAGAGACTTGCTTATTTGCTCAGGCACGGCATAAGAGCTGTAATGCCCTTGCAGGATGCTTTCGACATCGCCTTCGTTCAAGACTTTCGGGTTGTAGCCATTGAAAGCAAGCTGCCTAAGTTGCTCGAGGGAACTGGCAGAAGCGTCTTTGCCGAGCACGACATAATGCACATTGCGGCTCAATCCTTGCTTGATGTCTGCACCGAGAGCAAGAATCTTTTGTCGCAGAGGCTTCGGCACACTCCCGAGCAAGCAGACAGAACGCCCCGTAAAAGGCGCCTCCTGCTGGAAGTCGTCATCACTGAAGAGTTCGTACTGCATAGCGCTTATTCCTCTTCCTTCTTGGCGGGAAGCTGACGGACCACAATCTCATTGGAAACATCGCCACAGGTAAGTTTGAGCTTCGCCTCACGTCCATTCTCGGTATCTGTGTTCGGCACAAGGGTAAGGTTCACACGATACCTTCCCTTGAGGTTTGTGGTCTTGTCAAGTTCGAGCCATTCGGGCTTCTCGCCTTCAAAGACAAGGTCCCAGTTGTCCTCGACCGTGAAGCAGATAGAGTCGCTTGTCCAATGCGCACTATCCACAAGCTCATAGTGTGCCACCTTCGGGATGATGCCATATTCGTCGAACGGGGCATCGGTGGTATAAGCAGGATGCGACACATTAAGTATGCCGAGCTGGACGAACGGGGATGAATAGGAGTAGTCGTGCGACTGGACGAGGATTGTGCCGCTGCGGGTCACGCCAGTGGTGTTTGGTTCAAACCTGAGGAACACCCTGCAAAGATAGCGCATCGAGTAATCGTAGTTGATGTCCAGATGCGAATTGCCCTCCACACTTATCCACTTGTCTTGCGGCGTAACGGTCCAGCTGTCATAAGTGAAGAAACGCAGGGAGTCTATCGTCTGGTCGGCATAGAGGATAAAAGGTTGTTCCACGGGGGTGAGCTCATGCCTTTCGGGGTCGTTGGCACAAGAAGCAAAAAGAGATAGCAAACTGCATGCAAGCAGCAAAGTCTTTACCTTATACATTATATATTATATTAAATCTAAGGGCAAAGGTACAAAAAAGTTCATAAATCGTGGTTCTTAGTTCGCAGTTTTTTTGTATCTTTGCACAGAAAAGTATATCTTTGCAGAGTGAATAACATCTACCATAGGGACATTATCGAGATTCTGATTGAGTGCGGACGAGGTGGGTTGCGCATCAAGAATATTGCCCGCAGAATCTACAACAAGCACGCCGATTTCTTTGTAAAAGACCTCGATTACAGTGAGATCCGCGACAATGTTGGGCGATACCTATGGGAACAGAGCAAGCGCAACGAGTCACCGTTCACTCGCACGCGCTACGGCACTTATGCCATCAAGCCGGACTTCGCTATCCAGCTCGACCTCTTTCTCGACTTTGTGTCGCGCAACGAGGCGCACAAGGAGCAGGCTAAGCCGACGCCAAACCCGCGCCACATCCAGTTGGAACTCTTCTAGCCTTACTGCTTAAAGTAGTAAATGAATGTGGCCAGGCCTTCGAGGGCCTTTTTCCCTGTTTCCTGAATCTCTATGCTGAACTTGATGGTGGTCTTGATGGCACCACGCAGGTTGACGAGCTCCTCCAGCTTGGTCTTCATGCGGATATGCTGACCGCTCAGCACAGGCATAGCGAACTTCATGCGGTCCATGCCGTAGTTCATCATGCGCTCCAGGTTGTTCACCTCGATGATTTGGTCCCACAGGTGCGGCAACATGCTCAAGGTCAGGTAACCGTGCGCTATGGTCTGACCGAAGGGGCTTTCCTTCTTCGCCTTCTCCGTATCGACGTGTATCCACTGATGGTCGAGCGTGGCATCGGCAAACATATTGATGCGCTCCTGACTGAGCTCCACATAATCACTGACGCCCAGCTCTTGTCCCTCGTACTGCTGGAAGTCCTCGAAGGAATTGATTACTACCTTTCCCATAATACATCACTATTAATTCGTAATTACGGTGCAAAGTTACGAAATAATTCTTAATTCCTTATCCTTAATTCTTATTTTCTTTATATCTTTGCAACCATGATTAAAAAAGTCCTCATACTTGCCATCTTGCTGCTGAGCTTCGTGCCTGGCCGGAGCGAGAACTCTGCCGAGCGCACCAAGCGCGACTTTCAGCAGTTGGGGCTTAGGCTGTATGAAGGCAACAGGACGACTGTTCTGCCTACTGCGGAGATTAAGTTCCGCGACCTCTTCCAGGCCGTAGAGCAAGCAGAGAGTTACATCTACCTGGACTACTTCAAGTTCCAGCAGGACAGCATTTGCGGTGCTCTCATAGAGCGGCTGAAGAGGAAGGTGCAGCAGGGCGTTGAGGTACGCATCATCTTCGACGGTTTCGGCAATCACGACAGCGACTTGCCGCTTTCCGACACACTTCAGACGCGCATCCGGGAGTCCGGCATACAGATTATGGCTTTCGACCCCATGCGCTTTCCCTGGATCAACCACCTCATGCATCGCAACCACCACAAGATAGCCATCATCGACGGCAAGATGGTCTATACCGGCGGCATGAATGTGGCGGACTACTACCTGCACGGCAAGCCGAAGGTGGGCAAGTGGCGCGACATGCACATCCGCATGGACGGCCCCATCGTGCAGGCCTACGAGGAACTGTTCTGGAAGATGTGGGGACATGAAAGTGAAAAGAGAAAAGTGAAAAGTGAAAAATATGAATTACATCAACCCCTGAAAGGCAACTCTGATAGCCTCTCCTCCTCGGGGGAGAGGTTTGGGGAGGGGGCTATTGCCTTCGCTTCACGCTGGCCTAAAGAGACGCCGCGCATCATGCGGCAGACCTACTGCATCTGCATCGACAATGCCGAACGCCTCGTGCAGATTGTCAACCCCTATGCGATGCTCTTCGGAGAGGTGCGGGCTGCGCTGCGCAGGGCTTTGGAACGAGGCGTCCGCGTGCAGTTCATGGTTTCCACAAAGAGCGACGGCAAGGCGAACGACGACGTCATCGGCCTCGAGATGCGCAAACTGATGAAGCGTGGCGCCGAGGTCTATTACTTCGAGGACGGCTTCCATCACAGCAAAATCATGATGATAGACAGCCTCTTCTGCACAGTCGGCACCACAAACCTCGACGCGCGCTCGCTCTGCTTCGACTATGAGGTGAATGCTTTCATCTTCGACGAGGCCACGACGCACACTCTGCAGCAAATCTTCTACAACGACATGGAGAAGAGCAGCACGCTGCTCACACCAGAACTTTTCAAGGAGCGTTTCCCCGTGCGCCGTCGCATCCGTAGCCGCTTCTTCTCTATCGCCAAACGATTCATGTAAAAGGGGCAGCTTAATAGCCGCATAATTCTGCATAGAACTCAAATATATAGCCAATCTCATATATTTTCCTCACGAAAGAATTGCGCTTGTATGTATTATTTTGTAACTTTGCACATGATTTGAGTATATTACACACGCATTAAGGCAAAGCAGACATCACTATACATATGGCGCTCACAAGGCATACCTCGCTCTACCACGCACACCAGTGAAGGGCTTCGCCTTTGGTCTCGAGGATGATGCAACAGCAATTGAGACAATCGCCAACGGACAACAGACAACAGAAGGTGCCATTTACAATGTTGCAGGTCAGCGCCTGAACAAGACCCAAAAGGGCGTCAACATCGTAAACGGTAAAAAGATTCTTAAGTAAAACAGACCCTCTCCCCCATCCCTCTCCCTCAGGGAGGGAGGGGGAAAGGATAATGAAAGGAAAAAGACATATCTTCAGCCCAGGAGATAAATAAGCAACCCGCCTGATAATGGACCGGCGGGTTGCTTGTTGTTCTGAGGACTTCACACATTCCTAAAACATCAACATCACATTGCTAAGTCGCTAACAACACATTGGTAATAGAAAAACTTAATGTGCGGCGTTGGCAATCCCCGCGTGCGGCGTTGGCAATCCCCGCGTGCGGCGATGGCAATTTCCGCGTGCGGCGTTGGTCATCCCCGCACGCGGCGTTTTTACACCCCACTTGGCAGAATCCAGGACCCCACTTATCTCATTGATAACGAGGACCTTTTGAGTCAGCTCTCATTGAAGGAGATATGGAAACGCATCCTTGCTTCCCTCCCATTCTTTGGAGAGGAGTCACCCTCTCCATCAAACACACCCTACCCCTCCCCTTAAGGGGCGGGGAATATTGATACCAAACTTCCCTCACAAGGAAGGGACTGACTGCTCTTTGGCCTTGCTGGCCGCTTTCCCAAGAACAGCAATATGACAATCACAAAAAAGGGGGCAAACCTTTGCAGGTCTGTCCCCTTTTCTCGTTTGCGCAGGAGGTTATTCCTCTTCCCAGATGTCCCAGGCGTTGTCTTCCTTGGTGAGGGCTTGGCTGCCGTCCACCGTTTTGTTGATGATGGGCAAGCTCTCGGCCAGCATCTCGGTAGCCTGAGCCTCATCGATTGCGATTGATGGTTTGATGTACTTCATTATTTCAAAACTATTTTGCCATTGATAATGTTGATGCCCTTCTGTACTTTCTGGAGGCGCTGACCTGCAAGGTTGTAGATAGCTCCTTCGCTTTCGGAGAGGGCCGGGGTGAGGTTTATGCCTGTAGCGCTGTCGAAGTCGAAGGCAAAGCCCTTGATTTCACTGCTGCCAGTATAAATGATGTAGGCCTTGCCAACTGGGATTTCAGTGCCGGAAGCAACCTTATAGAAGCCTACTTCGTCGTTCAAATCAGCGAGGGCATATTGGCTGCCGTTGGCTGTAAGGGGAGCAGCCGTGCCGAGCAGGTCGTTCTCGCCCGTGATGGCAGGAGCAGATGCTGCAGGCGTGAAACTGTAGTAGTTCTCAGCGCCCTTGAGGATAACAGCCGTCTGAGCAGGAATGGTATTGTCTTGCTCCGTAAGAGTGAGGTATGAACCATTCTTCTTACCTGTATAGACAGTCACGTTGCTGGAGAGCGTACCTGCCGTCTCGTTGTTGTAGATAGTGGCATAGCCGGCATCCGTCATGGGATAGACTGTGCCATGCGTATTGTCGAGCTCGGGATATGTGTCCTCGCCGATGGTCTGGAAGAAGGCAGCGCCCAGCTTGTAGGCAATCTCGCCAGTAGCAGCCTGCTCTTCAGTAACGCCTTCGTAGCTGTTCGTCTGGTCACCGCCCATAGGATAGGAGCAAGAGAGCAGAGGCAACGTGGTGTAGCAGTTGATGAAGTGACCGCCAGCCGTCTCGCCGGCCATAGCATTTGTCTGGGCGTGCGTAGTGACGAACTGGATGTCGCCGCGGGCATAGCAGTTCTCCATGATGGCATTGTCGTGGTGCTCGCCAGCCATAGCGCCACAACGCAGGTTGGCTGTACTCTCGACGTATGCGTTCACAAGGCCAAGGTTGTAGATCTTGCCGCCACGCAGACGAGAGAAGAGGCCGCCCTCGCACTCTGTCTTGACGAAGAGGTTGCTGATGACATGGTTGTTGCCATAGAAGGTACCCTGGAAAGGTCTCTGCCAAGAGCCGTCGTTGTTCAGGCCGATGGGTTGGAACTGCTCGTTGTACTCCATGTCGATGTCAGCGGTCAGAGAACCTTTGGCGCCCTGTTCGCCTCCGTTGACAATCTGGGCGAAACGAATGAGCTGACCGAGGTTGCCGATGGTGTAAGCGCTGAGCTCGGTGTCATAGCCCGGCTCCTCGTATTCGCCGCAATATGTGCAGATACCATTCTCGTAGTTGTGCGGGCAGACAGCTTCATCGGCCTGGATGAGGCGTACCTTCGCGCTCATGTCCGTTGTGCCGTCGCATGTGATGTGCAGAGCATAATCGCCGTCCCACTCCTCAACCTTGGCGTATGTAGCGTTCTTGCCGCTAATCTCGAAGTAACGAGACACGCCGTCGTTGAAGTTCTCCTCCATTTTGACCGTAGCATTGTCGTCCGCATCGTACTCCGTCAGCTTCACGTTGTCAACATACACCTCGTGCTTTACGCCATTGCTGCCATCCACGCGGATGCCTATCTTGCCAGTGTTGAGCAGGGCAAGGTCGGTCATGTCGCACTGCACGAATGTATCCTCCAGCATGTCGTCAATATAAGTATAGACTACGTTGCCGTCCACCTCAATCATCACGTGACGCTTCTCCCAGAAGTTGTCTTGATAGAAGTCGGGATAGTTCGGACCGGCTGCATGAGCCTTCCACGACTCGTTGCCGTTGTCGAGGTGATAGTAGTTGCAGACGCCTGTGTCGCTCTTGTAGTTGGGCGAAATCTGCCACATATAGTTGCTGCCGCTGTCGTTCATGCCGAAGACGAAGGAGACGTAGCCACTCTCGATGAGCACGTCAGCCTCGACGGTATAGTGCATCTTGACGGCATCCTTGAACATATTGTTGGGGTAGTACCTCACTTCGCTAAGGTTGCGGCCTTCGGTAGTGATGGCGCCGTCGGCCCAGACAGGATCATTCCTCCAGTCACCGTTCGTGGCCTCGAAGTCCTCGTAGTAGAGCACGTCGCCCGTCTCGTTGGCAGTCACCTTGAAGTAGTCGTAGCTGGCCGACTCGTTGACATCGCCGTCGTGGTCCTGACGTGTGCCGACCATACCGAAGCGGAAATTGCCGTCGCGCTGGTCGATGAGCGTGAACTCTGTCTGGTCGTCGCGGCGCAGATAGGTGTCGGCATGACCACCATTGTTGCTGATGACAATCTTCGTTACGAACCAGTCAGTAGTATTCAGCGTCACGCCCTTGTCGGCTGTGTTAATCTCGGCAAGCAAGATGCCACCTACCTTCCAGTCGTGGGGACGGAAGAGCGACTTCGAGCCGTCGGTGCCCACGTTGAACTGCCACATGCAGATTTGGCTGCCGAAGCCTTCGTAAGCACGGAAGGCGATGCCTGCTCCAATGGCATTGATCTTGAACTTACTCTCGATGGTGTAGTTGTCAGTAAACCTGTAACTCCACGCCTGAATGCCACATGCCATAATAGCCAGCAGCATCACTAATAGTCTCTTTCTCATGATTGTGTCGTTTGATGTTATAGTTTATATTATATATAATGTATAGTGTCGTTCATTTCATCAGTATCTTCCTGCCGCCGGAGACGATGATACCCCGAGGCCATTTACGATTTGACGATGTACGATTTACGATTTGCTGGCCGCTGAGGTTGTAGGCAGTCTCTTCATTTTTCACTTTTAATTTTTCACTTTTCACTTCACTGATGCCGTCGGGCGTCTCTTGAAGCCAAGCGAGGATGTCGCGAGACATCTGTCCGGCTACCTTCAGCCTGCCCGATACAATGCTGCCTTCAGAGAAGGGATTGGAGGCAGAGAAATCTTCTGAGAAGACCACGCTGCCCGACTTTAGCCTAATACTCACATCATCGAACCAGGCGATCTCTGTCTTGCCATAAGCATCATCGTGTGCCTGGCGGAACCCAATCCTGCCGAAAGCAAAGCTACCGCTCCGCTCATCAACAAGGACATCATCGATGTAGGTCTTGACGTATGCTTCATCCTCTATCTCGAGCCTTATCTTGAAGGGATGGCCGGTCTGTATGCTGACGGTGCTGGGCAAGTCCACTTCTCCCAAGAGGGAGACGCTGCCGCCAAGCCAACGATGGGGACGCAGGCGGGGATGCTTCGGGTCGGAAGCATTGAACTGCCACATGTAGTAGCTCCCTGCATCGGTTATGGAGAAGCATACGCCTGCCGACAATTGCTCGACCTCCGCTTGGACCTCGATGCTGTACGTCAACCTCTTGTCGGAAGGGTCGTCGGCGATTGTCCCGTTCTTGAGGAGCAGGGCGTCATCCACAAGGAAGACCGACTGGCTGGGGCGCAGCGTAATGGAGAAGGCCCCCTCCCCGCTCCCCCTTTGGGGGAGTGCTGATGTCTTGCCCGTATGTGGGTCGAGCAGGGTCAGCTTCGAGGCCGTTGTCCTCACCTTGATAGTGTTCGTGGCGGAAGTGGCGTCAATGTTGCCAAAGAAGAAGACGTCGTGGCCGTCTATTACCTTATGTATATAATTAAAGGGATGCGTGCCTTCCGAGAACAGCACATCGCGCTCCGGGAGACATTCCTCCATCACCTCGGCCAACGCACTGGCAGATGGCGAAGGCAGGAAGTATGCCTTGTTCTGTGTGGCATCGAGCATACTGGCAACGATGCTTTGCACCTCTGCATTACCCTCCGCGCCATCGGCGGCCTGCTGAGGGCGTTGCGTGGTGAAGATGACCTTGACGCCCTGCTCCCATGCCTCCTTAATCTTGCGCATGTTGCTCAGCGAGATGACTCTTACGCCGGGAAGAACGATGACAGAGAAATGCTCGTGGTTGATGGCGTTGTTCATGTTGAGCATACCGTCGGCCACAGTGCATCGGTCGTCAAGAACCTCAGGATGAAGGTAGGTAAAGTCGATGCCGAGGTCGTCGGTCAAGTAGTGTGAGATTTGCGGATAGTCCGTACCCGGCACCTTAACGCCGCCTTCGTAGTAACCCTTCGGCCCGTCGAAGTAATGCCCCGCATATTGCGTCTGTATGGGATAGAGCACAGCCACATCTGCCACATGCCTTCCTTCGCGAGCCAGCACATAGTTCAAGCGCGAAAGAAAGGCGTTGAAGCGAGGCAGCTCGGTGTTGTACAGAGGATTGCGCCACGACAGTTCGGGCAGGAAGGTGACGTCGCCGTCGTTGTACCAGACAGCATGGGGAATCAGGTGGTTGATGCCCTTCGTGTACTGCTCGATAGCTATCTGATAGAGGGTCTCGATTGAAATGTTGCCCATAGCGCCGTATGTCTCGGACATGACGAAGGTCTTGTCCCAGTTGTTGGCCGACGAGGACACCACCTTGTAGAAGTCCTCGGTCGGGCGGCCGCCACCTATCTTGTCGATGCCGGGCATCGCGAGGTGTTTCCCTACAAGCATCAGGTCGCCCGACACGCCGGTCGGGTTCACTATCTCCTCCTGGTCCTGATGCCCTGTGGCAAGGATGCCGTGCTCTGTTGCCCAGTCGCTGATGGTCTTCATGAAGCCCTCGCTGTAGAGCGTGGAGTGCAGGCTGAAAAGGAGGTTCCTGGCGTATGCCGTCTTTTCGCCTATGTCGTACCAGAGGGCAGGATAGAGTGCTTCGGGCGAGAAACCGTAGCGTGCCTCGAACTGCTCGTTGAAGTCGCCTGTCCACATTCGTCCCTGTGCCCTGTACATCGTGGGCTCGTCGAAGAAGGTGGAGACGATGGTCTGGCCGAAATCGTCGGCAAAGTGCTGATAGTACGCTTCGTGCGTGTCCTGAATGAATAGGCTGACGGCTTCGGAGGACAGATAGTCGACATTCGGGTCACCGTCCTTGACGCACTGGCACACCATCACGCGCCAGCCGGACTGCTTGGGGGCTGTCCACGTCACCTGGCCAGTCGCTTCGTCATAGCAGTCGCGCAGCGGAACAATCTCCTTGGTGTTGGCGTTCCAAGCCACAACCGACATGAGTTTCCCCTGGAGGGCTATCTGGCGGTTGAAGGTGGCACCGCTGCCCACGCGGTACTCCGTCTTGTCGAGTCGCTTGATGGTATGCTCGGGGTGATTGTTCATGAAGGTTGTCACGCCCGAGCCGTTGATGGCGCCCATGCTTCCGCTGGGGAAGCCATACTCGTCGTAGATGGACATGTGAGCGCCGAGAGCACGAGCCTTGCTGACCGCCTCGCCATAGAGATGGAAGTAGCTTTCAGAAAGATAGTCGGGACGGAATCCTGTGCCGAAGGGCAGAATGGCACAGCCGCCATAGCCGTCCGTTTCAACCATCTGCCCAAGTTGCTGAACGAGGGGTGAGACAGACACCTGCGTGTTGTTCCAAAACCATAGAGGTATGGGACGCCACGACATGGATGGCTTTGCAAACTCCTTTGTCTCAAGCAAAGTAGATTCTTCGCTCCTAGTTTGACAACTCATGCACCATAGGCAGCATAAGAGAGCCAAAATGCGCATGATGCCTGTTCCTTTGTCTCTCATCATTTCACAACTATCTTTTTACCATTAGTAATAACGATACCATGAACAGAATCATTCGGCAGAAGCTTGCCGTCGAGGCTGTAGATAGGTTCCTTAGAATCCTTAAGGTTTTTAAGGTCCTTAAGGTCTTTAAGGCCGTCGGGAATCTGTGTGCTGACGGAGAAGAGATACGAACCGGAGCCAACCTCGTAGGTAGCATAACCGTCAGCTGTTTCTATGTAAGTCACACCCTCTGCACCTTCTGCCACCTGACCGCTCTCATATACATAGAGGCCATCGTAAATGGGCAGACGCAGTGTGGCTGTGGTGTTGGCGGGAATGGTGACACTATAGGTCATCTCCTTCGAGCCGCTGCATTGCCATTCTGCCTTTATCTGACCATAGTCGGAGGCAAAGTCGGCATCAACGAACGTAATGCGTTTTTGGTTATTGCGCAAGATGCTGCGCGTGTCGGGATAGGGCTGGAACAGGATGTGCTTGAAACCGGGCTGTGCCTCATCGGGAGCGATGCCTGCCATGTGGCGGAACATCCATTCGGCCACGATTCCGTATGCATAGTGATTGAAGGAATTCATAGAGACAGGGCCGTAGCCGCTGGCAACAGTATAAGAGTTCCAACGCTCCCAAATGGTGGTAGCACCCTGGTCAATGCTGTAGAGCCAAGAGGGGTCGTTGCGTTGGAGCAGCAGGGTGTAAGCATCATCAATGGAGCCGTTCTCGGTGAGTGTCTGGTTCAGGATGGCTGTACCGAGGAAGCCGGTGTTGAGCTTGAAGCCATTGTTCTGGATGGCACGGTGCAGATAGGTGCGGGTGCGAGTAATGGATGACTCATCGGGCAGCAGGTTATAGCGCAGCGCCATGAGGTAGCCGCACTGGGTGCCTTGCGTAGGCACCTTATTGCTGTTCAGATAACGGCTCTGCCACTCGGTCTTGATATTCTGGAAGAGCTGCTCGTATTGCTCGGCCTTCTTGCTGTAGGTGTCGCCTTCTTTTTCTGAAAGAGCACGGCAAGTGCGAGCCATAAGGTCGGCGGTATAGGCATAGTAGCAGACGCTTATGTATCGGCCATCAGTGGTAACGTAGGCCACCCAATCGCCATGAATGGGGTCGGAGCCGTTGTACTGGTAGCCGTTGCCGCTCTTTGTCGTAAGGAACTGCATGTAGCGTTCGTTAGCCTCGAAGTTGTCGCGAAGAATATCCTTATCGCCCGTCATCATATAAACATTCCAAGGAACGATGATGGCTGCTTCCGACCATCCTGTCGAAGCATATTCCACGCCCCAGTGATAGGGAGCAATGACGGGATAGGCGCCGTCCGAGCGCTGAGCGTCGCGCATGTCTCGCAGCCATTTCTTATAGAAGTTGCGGGTGTCGCCGTTATAGAGGCCAGTCAGCGAGAAGACCTGCGTATCGGCCGTCCAGCCCATGCGTTCGTCGCGCTGCGGGCAGTCGGTGGGAACGCTGACGAAGTTGGAGCGCTGTCCCCACATGACATTGCTGTAGAGTTTGTTGACGTCCTCGTGACTGGTGCGGAACGACGACTTCTCCTCGACGGCACTGGTCACGGTCTCGCCGATGACGTTGGTGAGTTCCACGTCGGCTGAAGTGGTCACTTCAATGTAGCGGAAGCCGAAGTAGGTGGTTGTGGGATGGAAGGACTCGCCCTCTGTCGCGCCCTTCAGGGTATAGTAGAGCGTTGCTTCTGCGGAGCGCAGGTTCTCAGTATAGACGGAGCCGGCAGGGCCGTCGTCACCGCGACCGCGGTCGCCCGTTGTATTGGGCATCTCGCCGAAGCGGAAGCGCAGTTTCGTGCCGTTCTGGCCTTTGGCAGTAAAACTCACCCAACCCGATGCGTTCTGGCCGAGGTCGATGACGGCGGTCTGGTCTGCTTTAAGTGTGAAGCCATTTTGTCCTGTAATCTCTTCCACAACGTTGATCGCGCCGAAGGTCTTGCCGTTGGGCTTTGTGCCCTCGTATATCTGAATGGTCTGCGGATAGCGGCGCAGAGACTCGACGGCCATGATGGCAGGGCCCTCGAAGGCACGAATCTCGCCCTTGAAGTCATTGCTTAGGGCCACACCAAACCAGTTGCTGTCGTCGTAATCGGACGTGAACTGTCCTTCCTCGAGGCGGGCGTCGTAGGTCTCGCCGTTGTAGACATCGCCCTTGCGTAGCGGGCCGTTGGTATTGCTGAGCCAAGTGAGGTCGGTGGGAATGACCCGAGTGCTGCCGTCCTCCAGTTCTATCTTGAGCAGAGCGCGGAAGGCATTGGGCTTATTGCCGTACATGCCGTGAACGATGGCGCCGTTCCACCATCCGCTCGACACCTCGGCTCCGATGGCGTTCTTGCCTTCTTGCAGGAGGGCCGTCACATCGTGGGTGGTATAGAATACGGTCTTCTTCATCTCCGTAGCGCCGGGCTTGAGTTCATCATAAAGGGTATTGCCGTCCTCGTCGGTCTGACCTACACGCTCACCGTTGATGAATACGTTATAGACGCCGAGGCCTGTAGCATAGAGGCGGGCGCGACTAACGCCACTGCTCAGCTCGAATGTCTTGCGGAACATGGGCACGCCGGGGACGATGCTGCCGTCTTGCTGCATGAGGCGCTTGCAGCCGCCCACGGCTGCCTCCATGTAGCATTGGCGACTGCCGCCGTAGTCGCGGATGTCGGTGGCATTGAAGGCATTGCCCGCGCCCTCGAAGTCTTCGCTGAAAGTTACGGTGCCGTTGCCCTCTTCGTCATAGACGGTAAGCACGATGTTGTCAAAGTAGGCCCTCTCGCGCTCGTTGCCTGTCGCACTGACGCGAACGCCGAGGTCGCCAATGGCAAGCACGCCCTGCGTGTCCTGGTAGGTGTCAACCAAGACATCATCTATATAAGTACGCACATAAGGTGTCTCGCATTCGAGGACGATATGGTGCTGCTTGCCCAGGAGGTCTGTCTTGCTGAAAGCCGTGATGGGCGTGTCGCTGTAGGTCAGGTTGCCGTTCAGATAGACATGACGGCGCACGACGGGCTGAGCGACGTCGAGCGTATTGATGGCCCACATCATGTAGGTGTCGTTGGAGGTTGCGCTGAAGCAGATGCTGGCGTTGTCATTGACGAGGGTAAAGTCATACTCCACATCGTAGCGGACAGGCTTGCCCACTTTCTGCAGCCAGGCGTAGGTAGCGGGACCTGAGACATAGAACTGTCCGTCCTGGAGCGTGCCGCTGGCAAACATGCAGTTGCTGCCGTTGAAATGCTCTTCGAGGAGCACCTTGTCGCCACTCTTCACGATGAAGTCGTCGAAGTAGGCCTGCTCGGGTTGGTTGCCGTTGTCGTAGTCCTCGCGGAAACCGAAGTCGCCGTAAGCGAAGTCGCCCGTGCGGGTGTCGATGAGCGTGCCGTCGATGTAGGTTTTTGCCACTCTTGCATTCGTAACGACTACCTTCAAGGTGTGCTGTTCGTTGTTCTTAACGCTGACGCGTGTGATGGCAGCCTCGGAAAGAAGAGCAGGGTTGCCGCCGCTCCAACGATGCGGACGGAAGCGCACGCTGCCATTCGTGTTGACCTGCCACATGTAGTAGTTGCTGTGGTCGGAGGCTGCGAAGATGAGTCCTGCTGCCAGCTGCTTGATGTTGAACTTCACCTCCACCTCGTAATCCGTGATGGGGCCTTCTGCTTCGGAACCTTGCTCGTTGGTCGACGCCATGATCCAATGCGTACCATCCCAAGCATTTGCGTTCATGAGGCCCGTCTCGAAGTATGCTTTCTCGGTACTGGTAGACGTTTCGCCCTTGTTGTCTGAAACGGTAACACGCCAATAGTAACGTGTCTCGGCAGCAGGCGTGAAGCCGCTGGGCTCGACGAACACGCTTTGGTCGGAATTAACATTGCCCGATTCCCAAACGATATTGCCGAAAGCGGCATCGGTGGCAATCTGCACATTGTAGCTTGTCTGCATCACGCCCCTTTGTTCGCTTTGGAGTTGCCAGGAGAAGTGAACTATGCTCTTGTCTATGCCGACAGGATTGCGATAGTCCTCCGTACGGAGTTCAGTTACGTCGAGGGCAAAAGCTGCAATAGCGAAGATGCCCATCATGAGAGAAAGTAGTAGTTTTTTCATTTTTCTATAAAGATTTGATACCTATTCATCCTAAATCTTGCACAATTTCAATGCAAAGAAAGCTTTTTCCTCCTTTATATAGAGTAACAATATGATTTTTGAATGTAACATTTTGTCATTTGCCAAGAAATCATTATATTTGCAATGACAAACATCAGAACAATGGCAACCATCAAGTACCTGCTTACACAAAAAGCAGACCATCATTGGGGCATCATCACCAATACGGTCGGACTGCAAGATGTAAATCCCGGAAGTTCCTATCCTGTTGGCGACCATCCCGAGGGGCACCTCTTTTCCACAGAAATGGGGCGTGTGCTTCGGGAAGCGCAGGTTTTCTATATCAGCAAGGGCAGCGGCTGGTTTATTTCAGCCCATCAGCCCCGCACCAAGTTGCAGGCTGGCGATGCCGTCGTGCTATATCCAGGCGAATGGCACAACTATGCTCCCGACCCTGCCACGGGATGGTCGGAGGCTTGGATAGGCTTTTCCGGTATCTTTGCCGACAAACTGCTGAACAAGTTTTTCCCCGACAAGTCGCACCCCATACACCACATTGGCGTGACGGGCAGCCTGCTCGACATCTACGAGAAGGCCTACGATGTAGCCGAGAAGCAGTTGCCCGCCTACCAGCAAGAACTGATGGGATATGTCGGCCTCATCATCACCACCGTTTATGCGCGAAGCCAGCAACTGCCCTATCTTGGCAACCCTGACATGAACAACATCAACCTTGCCATAAGGTATATGCGCCAGCACCTCGACGCGAACATCCGCATGGAGGATGTCGCAGTGCAAGTGGGGATGGGATATTCTAAGTTCCGTAAAGTCTTCAAGGATTACACGGGATTCGCTCCGGCACAATATTTCCTACACCTGAAAATGGAGCGAGCCAAAGACTACCTGCTCAACACCGACTTCTCTTGCAAGGAAATCACCTATCGGCTCGGCTTCGACTCAGCCTCCCATTTCAACAAGATGTTCAGGCTCTACGAAGGAGTCACCCCTGCTCAGTTCCGGAACTCTTAGGCCGTTGGCTTCGAGGCAGAACAATTGCTCGAGGAGGCTCTTCTTTCTCACCATAGGAGGATAAAAGTTCCCTTTACCTATGGTGGCATTCTCATCAGAAGCGTCCGCCGCCGAAGCCACCGCCACGACCTCCACCGCCGCTACCCCAGCCGCCACGATTTCCGCCCCAGCCGCCTTGGCCGCCATTGAAGCCTGCCTGACGAGCCTCTTTGTTGCCCAAAAGGTTGAAGCGATAGATAAAGTGTACCATTACATAACTGTGGATGGCGTTCGTCCAGGTGTCGCTGCGATTTGTGGCGCTATAGTTGCGGTTGATGCTCGAGCGGTTGCGCAGGATGTCGTACCACTGAACGCTGACCGTCGCATTCTTCGACTTGAGGAAGTTCTGGCTGAGCTGTGCGTTCCAAATGAGCTCGTTGGTGTTCATCGTAGCATCATCGTAGCCGCGACGGCATTGCTGCGAGATGTCGCTGCTGAACTGCATGTCCCAAGGGGTGTTGATGACAACATTGCCGCCGTAGTTGTAGAACCATGTGTCGCGATTGCCCTGCTTCTGCATATCGTTGCGGGCGTGCTGATAGTTCATGCCGGCATTCACACCAACTTCAAGCAGGTCGTTGCGGAAGTTGAGACGAAGATTGTCGCCCACGCCGGTGCTCTTGGTGTTGGACTTCTTCAGGAGGTTGTTCTCGTCCATATAGCGGAAGAGGCCGTTCATATCGAACGTCGGCATGATGTACTTCATGGCGCCTTCGTCGAGGTCGGTGCTGATGTAACCGACACTGCGGTTATGGCTGAGGTTAAGGTTAATGTTGAGGTTGAAGTACTTCTTTGCTCCGAGAGCGGTGTTGAAGCCCATCCATGTGCCTGCGTTCCAGCCGCCATCGATATTCATAGGACGGCTGTAGCTGATGCCGGATGATGTGTCGTAGAGCGTGGCGTTGCTGATGGCGCGGCGGTTGAGGTTGGCCCAGCCATTGATGTTCCAGCCCATCTGCTTCTCGGTGATGTAGTCGTTGTAGTCGAGATTGAAGCGGTCGTTCCACGAGCTCTTCAGTCCTGCGTTACCGGTCGAGATGTAGAGGGGGTTGCTATTGTCCATGACCTCGATGAGCTGCGTCATGGAGGGTTGCGACATGTTGCCGTTGTAGCGGATGCGCAGTTGGCTGGTGTTCGATATCTTCCATCGCATATTGAAGCGAGGCGCCCAGTTCTGGATGTGGCGGACGGTGTCGATGTGGATGCCGCGCTTGTCGTACTCCATGTCTGTGCGCTGCGGCTCCCAGTTGACGCCCATGTTGAGGAAGAGCTCGCCGCCGTTCTCGAGCTTGTTGTTGTAGCGCAGCATGAGGTTGACTCTCTGATTGAACTCCTTGTAGGTGGCATACTGGCTGTTCAACATGTCGCGCTCAAGCTGTGAGAAGTCGATGCCGTAGCTGGAGAAGTCCAAGCCGTTGTATGTGCCGTTGTAGAGGTCGGTGGCTGTGACATCGGTGAGTCCTCGCTCCCCCAGCGCCTTCTCGAGTTCCTTGTAGACCATCATCTCGCGGTCGCTATCCTGGAAGCGATATTGTGCCTGATAGCTGAGCTGCACGACGGTTCCCTTCAAGATAGGCTCGGTGTAGCTGATGCGTCCCTGTCCGCTGTAGTTCTTCGAGGGCGATGAGGTGTTCTGGTAGTCGGCTTTCATCTCGCCGCCGCGCTGATAGTACTTGACGAGGGAGCGGCTGTAGGACTCGTTGTTCGATTCGCTATAGGAGCCCTCCAAGTTGAGGGTGAGGTTTCTGCCAGGCACGACGAGGCGGCGGTTCACCTGTAGCTCGCCGTTGACATTGTTGTTGTGGTTGATGCCGCTACTCAGACGCTCGTTGCCATTGACGCGAATGCCAGCGACATCGGCCATCGCCTTGTATTCCTCCACCGGATCGGTCAGTCCTGCTTCGAAGGGACTGCTGTTGAAGGTGACGCTGTGGTTGTTCGAGAAGTTGTTGCCATTCGAATGGCTGAAGTTGGGACGGAACAGGATGTTGGTCATCGAGTCGGGGAACCACTCGAGGCGGAAATTGGCATTGAAGTTCTGGTTCCAGTTTGTCCCTTGGTTCTTGGAGTTCGAGAACTGGCTTGCTCCCGTAGGAAGGAACATCTCGTTGTTGGTTCTGCTTTCCGACTCGCTGTCGCTGCTGTTGTAGCGCACGTTACCGCCCATCTTCAGGAGGCCTGCTGTGTATTCGGGCTTGCCATTCTCCCAAGCAAAGGTGGCGCCGCCCATTGTGCTTGTGACGATGCCATTGCCGCCCCCACCCCATCGGCCGCCGAAGTCGTTGGTATTGTTGCGGCTGCCAATGACGGAGAGGTACTTGTTGTCCATGAAACGGTTCACATTGAACCTGCCCGAGTAGCGGTCCTCGGTGCCGTAGGCTCCGTCGAAGTTGCCTACCCATCCGTCCTTCATGCCCTTCTTGACAGAGAGGTCGAGCACGGTCTCCTCTTCGCCGTCGTCGATGCCGGTGATGCGCGAGTAGTCGCTCTTCTTGTCATACGACTTGAGCTTCTTGATGAGCTTCGAGGGCAGGTTCTTCATCGCCATCTTCGTGTCGTTCTGGAAGTACTCCTTGCCATCGACCATTATCTTCGAGATGCTTTTGCCGTTTATCTTGATGTTTCCATCGTCGTCCACTTCGGCTCCCGGAAGCTTCTTCACGAGTTCTTCCAGCATAGAGCCCTCGGGCATACGGTAAGCCTCGGCATTATAGACGAAGGTGTCTGCCTTCATCTCCACTTGTGCCAGCTTGGCAGTCACCTCGGTTTCCTTAAGCATCTTGCTGTCTTCCTGAAGGGTGATGGAGCCGAGATTAATGCTCTTGTTTCCCTTGGGCAGAGTGATGTTGCGGGTGTATGTCTGGAAGCCGATGAAGCTGATGCGCAGGATGTAGTTGCCTGCCTTGACCGACGGGAGCTTGAACTTGCCTTCGGCATCGGACGAGACGCCTGCTTCCAGCACGCTGTCCTTGGGCTGAAGCAATACGATAGCTGCTCCTGGCATCGGTTCATTCAAAGCGCCGTCCATGACAACGCCACTTACGGTAACTTTCTGTGCGACTGCCATTAGCGAGCATAGACAGAGTATAAGAAGGGATGAGAATCGTTTCATTTATGACTTTTATGTTTGACTAATTAAATAGACTGAGGCGACGCGAAAAGGTTTATTCAGGAGCCGAAAATAACTCTCTTGCCTCCGGGAGGAAGCGGGAAGGATGTGCCGTCCCAGACAAGGTTGCCGTTCACCCAGGTTTTCTCCACTTGCCAGCCGAGGGTGCGGCCTTCCAGAGGGCTCCAACCGCAGCGGCTCTCGATGCAGTCCTTTGTTACGGCCCAAGGTTTGCGACGCACAAGCGTGAAGTCCGCCCAATAGCCTTCGCGAACGAAACCTCTTTCCTTTATATTATAGAGACGGGCAGGGTTGTGGCACATCAGTTCGACAAGCCTTTCGATGCTGAGCACGCCTTCATCCACAAGGCCGAGCATCGAAGGCAGAGAGAACTGCACCATCGGCATTCCGCTCATTGCCTTGAGGCATCCTCCCTGCTTCTCGCTGAGCAGATGCGGTGCGTGGTCTGTTCCTATCGTCCGAATGCGGCCATCGGTAAGCGCCTTGCGGAGAGCATCCCTGTCGGCAGCCGTCTTTATAGCGGGGTTGCACTTGATGAGGGAGCCGAGCGTCTCGTAGTCGGCATCCGTAAAGAGCAGATGCGGCACACAAGCCTCAGCCGTTATCTTCTCATCGTCAGGAGAGAAAAGCTCCAGTTCCTGAGCCGTCGTGATGTGAGCCACATGGAGTCGCGCTCCCTCTTCCTTTGCAAGACGAACCGCCAGCTCCGAGCTCCGATAACAGGCCTCGTGGTCGCGGATAAGAGGGTGAAAGCGGATAGGCAAAGCCTCCCCCGACCCCTCCAAAGGAGGGGGGAATTGCTGCGACAAAACTCCCTCTCCCTTGGAGAGGGTTAGGGTGAGGCTGTTTATGCGGTTTGTGTCCTCGCAATGGGTCATGATGAGAGTCGGCGAGTTGCGGAATATCTGCCGAAGCTGCTCTTCCCTGTCCACAAGCATGCCGCCTGTGCTGCTGCCCATGAAGAGCTTCACGCCCGGACACTGCGAAGGGTCGAGGTTCTTGATTTCCTCCAGATTGTCGTTCGTGGCACCCAGATAGAAGCCGTAGTTCACATGGCAACGGCCTTCGGCAAGGGCATATCGCTCCTTCAGGAGCTGGAGCGTGGTGGTTTGCGGCACCACATTCGGCATGTCGAGCACCGTTGTCACACCGCCTCTGGCAGCTGCCCGGGTCTCGCTCTCCATCGTGGCTTTGTGCGTAAGGCCTGGCTCACGCATGTGAACATGACCGTCGATGATGCCGGGCAGCAACAGGACCTCGCAGCCGCACAGCGCTTCCGAATCGCCTTTTGAGGGAGAAGGTTGGAGAGAGTCGATGCTCGCTATCCTCCCATCCTCTATGCGAATGGTTGCCTGAAAGCGCTTGCCCTCATTCACTACCGTTACATTCTCGATGCTGAAGCTGTTTCCTTTCATGGGAACTCTCTGTGAAAAAAAGAATCCGTTAAGCGGGTGCAAAGGTACGAATTAGCGAGCACAATACAAAAAGAAAACTTAAGTATTTCTTTTTATTGTCGAGCGGAAGAACTTTAGACGCACGTCAAAGATACGAAAAATAGATAAAAGATGAGGAATGAGGGTTGAAGAATTTTATTATTCAGGGTTTCTTAGGTGTGTTTCTCCTTTTCGACAAATTGTAACTTTTTAGCCCGATTTGCTTACACACGCATTTTGAACAAACGCTCCAGAATCGCTTAAAATGCTCTCGGCTGATGTTTGGACCATCTGTTCAAAAAAAGGCGCTTAAATCGCGCGCATTTTGTAACTCATTATTATACAGGCACCTATTCTTTACCATGAACTAAGGAGCATAAGCCTCAGACTGTCAGATTGACAACCGCAGATAGCAAAATGGGCGATTTCATCGTGTTTTTGCACACTTTTTGGCCTGCAAAGTCTCCAAACGCCCCACGGGGAAAATGCAAACGCCGCGTGCGATGTTGGGCAACATCACAGGCGGCGTTGGAAATCCCTGCACGCGGCGTTGGGAAATTCAGCATGCGGCGTTGGGAAATTCAGCGTTTTGCGTCCACTTTTTCCCCACTTTCCGAAGTGTGCAAAAACTGACAGAATGAAAGGGAATCGGCAGAAAGAGTGACACTCTGGCATCAAAGCAAATATCGTTTCATCGCCCCAAAAACAAAGAAAGAGGGTTGCTCGCCCTCTTTCTCCGTTAGTATAGTATAGTCTTGTCTTCTACTATTCTGCCAATATCTTCTCGAAAGCCTGAATCAGGACATTTGCCATGATCTGCATACCCTCGTCGTTGGGATGCAGAGCAGTGTCGTAACTCCAGTTGGCGAGCTGGCGCTGGCCGCCGCACTCGGCAAAGAAGTCGGCCACGGGGAATGACTCATAAGCCGCTATCTGTCGGATGATGTTGGCATATTCCTCGAGGTAAACGCCATTCGCATTGGGATCGTACCAATGATCGGGCAGATAACCGTTAACAAAGCCATAAGCCTTGCGAGGTGTGCAGAGAATGACTCGTGCCTTTTTGTTGCGCTGGAAGATGCGGTCGATGAGCTGCCTATAGATAGCTGCGAAGGTGCCATTCCTTGTGTTGTTGATGTAATCATCGATGGTGCCAACGGGTGTCATGTGGGTTTTCCCCCAGTCGTTGATGCCGTGCTCGATGGTGTAGTAGTCAGCCAGCACGACCGAAGAGATGGCCGACTCGAGGACGCCGCCATTGACAGCCTTGTTGGTGAATTTCTCGAAGGCGAGCTTCTCCATGACACGTGTCTGATAGCCTTTCGTCAGGGGATAGTTAGCGGTATTGTCGTTGAGCCAGGAGATGGATGTGCCCAACGAGCACCAGCGGCCCTTGACCTTGCGAGGCTCAGCGGTAGAGGTTGCTGCTGCCTGATTAGGACTAAACACGATGCTGTCCACATCCGCACTGTTGTAGCCACGGTTCTTGCCTTCTTTGTCATAAACAGTGAAGCTCTGCGCCATAGCTATAGAAGCCATGCCGCAGAGTATGAGAGTCATAAGAGATTTTGTTTTCATTGTATTGATTTTACTTGTTACTTAACCAAAACTTTCTTCTGTCCTACGATGTTGATGCCCTTCTGCAGCTTCTGCAGGCGCTGGCCAGCGAGGTTGTAGATGGCGTCATTGCCAACAGTCTCGGGCTCGGAGCTCTTTATTTCACCAATGCCTGTGTAAACGCCATTCTCGTCGACAACGACGATGCCGCGGCTCGGGTCGAGGATGGGGAAGGGATCCTCGCCGATGGTCTGATACCAATGGATGTCGCTCTGGTCGCCGTTGAGCTTGTAGCAAACCTCACCGTTCTGGAACTGCTCAAGAGTCATCTGCTTACCCTGCTTCTTATTAAGGTAGTTGAGATAGTAGCAATTGTTGAAAGTGTTTGTTCCGCCGCCGTGCGTCAGGGTGCCGCTGTTGCCGTCGAGTATAGTGCCTTCGGTAATCGAGCAGGCAGAATAGCAATTGTTCAGCGTCGTAGTACTCTTGGGGTCCGACCAGCCCGAGTAGCTGCTGTACATCGAACTGCCAGGATAACCCATCTCGCCAAGCGTAGCACAGTTGTTGAAGGTAATGTTGGCGTAGTTGGCACCCAGCATGCCTGCATCGCCCGTTACGTTTGTGCGCATACCAGTGATGTGGACATTTGTTATGACGTTCTCTACGAGCACTGTTCCGTATGCCACACCGATGAGGGCACCGTAGTGGATGTACGTCGGATAAGCCTCACCCTCTACCCGCAGGTTGCGGATTGTTGCGCCATTGACAGCACGGAAGAGGCCGACCCACTTCGGTTCCACACATTTGCCTTCATGTTTAATGGTAATGGTGTGGCCTTGTCCGTCGAAGACGCCAGCGAAACACATATCTATATTGTTTTCGCCATCATCTCTGATGCCTACCATAGCATCGACATAGTCAGTCTCACGCAGGTCGATGTCAGCAAGGAGCTTGCCATTGATCTGGCACATGCCGGCATTAACCATGCCTGCGAAGACATAGAAATCCTTCGGAGTGCGGAGGAGATAATAGCCATCCTCCTGTTCGGGAAGGAAGGGCATCTCCTTGCTGAGGTCGACGGCCAATGCCTCCTCTGCCGACAGAGTGCCATACTGGTAACCATTAGCGAGATAGTCCCAGAGGTCCTCCAACTCATAGAACTCGTCTTCGGAAAGGATTTCAGAGAATGCACTGATCATGTCGCTCAACTCGTCGCACTTGTCCATAAGAGTAATATAGGCTTGCTTGCACTCGTAAATCTTGAGGAACAGCTCCGAGAACTTCTCGATGAGTTGATACTTGGCCTCTGGCGTTGAAGCTGTCTTCACATTATCGAGTGTCTTTTGGAGTTCGGTCTTGAGAGCTTGGCTGTAGTTGGGGTAAGAAGCGTATGCGTCATTGATGTCGATAGTCTTCTCGTAAACATTGAGTATGGTTCGGGCACGATCAGACTGCGATGCCAATACACGATCCAGACTTTCTTCGGCCTCATCCAATTGTCCGTAATAGAAGACCCTGATATTGCCGAAGCCCAGCCAGTCGCCACTAAGGCTGGTGCCAGGCTGACGAACGCCGATGGTCAGCGTGCCGTCCGTCACCTTGCAAAGCACATAGTTAGGATAGCGGTCAGCCTGGAAGGCATTGCAACAGCTGACGATGCCCTGCATTGTGTAGCCAATCACCTCGTCATCTTCATCCTTAATTGGGAAGTCGGCAATCGGGCCATTGATGTTGCAGTTCTCTCCGTCGATAGCTTCTTCGACGTCTATCATGCCCTCGATGTTGGCCTGGAAGAAGTTGTGGATGTTGTTGGCGTAGAGCGTGGCTGCATAGTTGGTGTTATAGAAGTCATTGTAGGGCGTCGGGCGGAATGCTCCATTGATCCGCAACTCATAGATGCCGTTAGGAAGACCGGTCACTGTCTGGTACATGTCCATCTTTGCGCCAAGACACTCGGCAGCATACAGCGGACTGGTCTCAGAAGTGCCCCAGCCTGTAGGAACTTGGCCCTCCCATCCGTTGAACTTATCGCTCAGGTCGGCATTGGTGAAGAGCATGGTTATCTCGGTTCCTACAGCTGTAGCGGCTGTGATGGCTTCGGTCAGCTTCGCATCGACAAGGGCAGTCTCAGCAATGATTTCCTCCTCGCTAAGCTCGCACTTATCAAGGATGTATTCTGCTGAGCCATGAGGATAACCCTCGATGGCGTCCTCGTACTCCGAAACATAAGACCGCAGGAGCTGAGCCATATCATTATCCAAATGGGGATTCTGTTCCAGATAACTCTGTACCTCTTCCACCTTGGCAATGTAGGCAGCGTAGGCATCCGCACAACTCTGGATGTTCTGCCGCTGACCGGCAAGGGCGTTGTAGCCTTCCATGAAGGCATCGATATCGGCTGCCGCATTCAGGCCGTCGAGAGACTCGAGATAGGCAGCAATGAGGCTCTTCTGGGCGATGAGTCCTCCATAATACTCCTTCTCTTCTTCGATAAGAGTTGACACGAAGGTACGATAGTCGGCCTCGTCCTCAATGTTTATAAAGGTATTGCCAGCGCCATAGACTCTCAAGTGGCTTGCATCGGGAACAGGAAGCTCATCTTCGTCAAGGGTCTGATACCATCCGATGTTGCTTTGGTCGCCGTTGAGCTTATAGCAGAGCTCGCCGCTTGCAAGTTGTTCTTCAGCAACAGCCGTGCCCTGAACTCTTCCCAAGGTGTTGAGATAGTAGCAGTTGTTGAGAGTGACTTTGCCGCCAGTGTGTGTTAAGGTAAAGCAGCTGCTTGTGCGTGTGCCTTCAACAAGTTTGCAGGTGGTGAAGCAATTGTTCAGGGTAGTAGAAGAACTGCTGTTAGACCATCCCGAGAAGCTGCTGTACATCGAGCTGATATCAGAGCCCATCTCGCCAAGTGTGGCGCAGTTGTTGAAGGTTATTTGGGCGTAGTTGGCTCCTATCATGCCTGCATCGCCCTGTTCGCCGCCAGCGTTGTAGGTGGACACGCCAGTGATGTCAACATCCGTCACGACATTCTCCACGAGGATTGTGCCATCACCGCGGCCGATGAGAGCACCGTAGTGGATGGCCGAGGCGTATGCGCTTCCTTCGACGCGGAGGTTGCGGATGGTGGCATCCTTGACGAAGGCGAAGAGGCCGCGCCACTTCTCTGTCACATTGTCATAATCGTAATGGATGGTGTGTCCAGCGCCGTCGAAGATGCCATGGAACGGCCTGGCCTCCGTACCCAGCATCAAGTTGGGCTCGGCGCATTCGTTCAGGTCGATATCCTCCGTCAGGAGCACCTTCAACTCAGCATCGCTCTCCTGAACCTTCAGGTAGAGCTTGTACATCTGTTCCGGGCTATTGATGAAATAGAAGCCGTCGGCGTTCTTGCCACAAACCGTGCAGACGCCATCCGAGCCGTATTGATGGTCAGGGATGACGGGATAGCTTTCGGTATTGGTATAGGTAAGCGGATTGCTTTCGTACTCAGTGCCGTCGCAGCGCAAGGTGCCTGAGACATAAACACGCAGGCTTCCCGTGCCGGGTTGCGGAGCAAGGTCTGTCCCCAAGGTCTGCGTCCAACTGATGACGCTTTGGTCGCCGTTGAGCTTGTAGCAGAGTGAACCGCTTCCTATCTGCTCCTCTTCTATTTGTTCTCCCTGCACTTCGGTCGTTACCAGTTGGTGGAGGGCATAGCAGTTGTTGAGCTGACATGTTCCGCGGCAGAAGGTATGGCAATAATCTAAGCCAGTGCCCTCTGTAAGCTCGCAAGTGGTGTAGCAGTTGTTGAGGGTGGAGGTCACGCCATCGGTAGCGAATGCCACGAAGCCACAGTACATCGAGCTTCCCGGGTAGCCCATCTTGCCGAGCGTGGCGCAGTTGTTGAATGTGATGTTGCCATAGAGGGCGCCTATCATGCCGCCGTTGCCGGTCACACCGCTGTGTTCGCCGGTAATGTTTACATTCGTCACCACATTCTCCACGAGCATCTCGCCTTCGCCATAACCGATGAGTGCGCCGTAATGGATGCCGCGAGTCACGACGTCACCTTCTACGCGGAGATTTCTGATAGTAGCGTCGCTGATGTAGCTGAAGAGGCCGCAGTAGTCGGCACTGAAGTCGTAGCTGTAGGTGATGGTATGTCCGCCGCCATCGAATATGCCGGCATACCGTGCGTCGTCACTGCCTATCATGAGATTGGGAGTTTCGCTCTCGGCCAAATTGATGTCGGCAGTCAAGAGCGCGTTGAGGCTTGTGTTGTCGTCGGCCACAGCCTCTGCAAAGACAGCCAAGTCTGCGGCTGTGCCTATCTGACACACGCCGTCCTGAATGGTCAACTGGTCCAAAGCACTTTGTGCATTGGCCTTCACTCCCATCACAGCCCAAAGGACTGGGAGCAGGAGCATTGGAAGTAATCTTTTGTTCATGGAATTTGTTGTTAGATTAGTAGTTTTATGTTTGTTTCTCTTGTTTCTAATAATATACCTTACATGGCACGCAAATTTACTATTTTCTGCAGTACATAACAAGAAAAGGCACGGTTTTTTCTATGTGAAGCCGCTTTTTTATAGTTCTGTGGCTTCAGGAAAGCGGATATCTTAATTCTTTTTCGTATCTTTGCACACGATTTATACATTACTTTACTATGCAACAACAGAAGATTATCATCCTGGACTTCGGTTCGCAGACGACCCAACTGATTGCCCGCCGCCTGCGCGAACTCGACACCTTTTGCGAGATACTTCCCTACAACAAGTTTCCGCAGGACGATCCCGATGTGATAGGCGTCATCCTGGCGGGCAGTCCGTACAGCGTCTATGACCCCGAGGCTTTCCGCGTTGACCTCAGTCAGTTCCGTGGCCGTATGCCTATTCTCGGCATCTGCTATGGAGCGCAGTTCATGAGCCACACGCTGGGAGGCAAGGTGGAGCCTGCAGGAAGCAGAGAATACGGCCGCGCCAACCTGTCCACCATTGACTTCGGGAATCCGCTCTTCAAGGGCTTCGACGAGAACAGTCAGGTCTGGATGAGTCACGGCGACACCATCACGGCTCTGCCCGCCGGCTTCCATGCCATCGCGAGCACCGAGAAGGTGAAGTACGCCGCATACGCTGCCGACAACGAGGCCATTTGGGGCGTCCAGTTCCATCCCGAAGTGTTCCACACCTTGCAGGGAACCCTGTTGCTGAAGAACTTTGTGGTCGATATCTGCGGCAGCCGCCAGGACTGGTCTCCCGCTAACTTTGTGGAGACGACTGTGGCAGAGCTGCGTCAGCAAATAGGCGACGACCGCGTTATCCTCGGCCTTTCCGGAGGCGTGGACAGCAGCGTGGCAGCCGTTTTGCTCAACCATGCTATCGGCGACCGCCTGACGTGCATCTTTGTGGACCACGGCTTGTTGCGCAAGAACGAGTTCCAGAATGTGATGAAGGACTACGAGTGTCTGGGCCTGAACGTCATCGGCGTGGATGCCAGCGCTCGTTTCTTTGCAGACCTCGACGGCGTGACCGAGCCCGAGAAGAAGCGCAAAATCATCGGCCGCGACTTCATCGAGGTCTTCAACGCCGAGGCGAAGAAGATCACGGACGCCAAGTGGCTCGGGCAGGGCACCATCTATCCCGACCGCATCGAAAGCCTGAACATCACGGGAAAGGTCATCAAGAGCCATCACAACGTAGGCGGACTGCCCGAAGAGATGCACCTGAAGTTGTGCGAGCCGCTGAAGTGGCTCTTCAAGGACGAAGTGCGGCGCGTAGGCCGCCAGCTGGGCATCCCGGAGCATCTCATTGGCCGCCATCCCTTCCCCGGCCCAGGACTTGCGGTTCGCATCCTGGGGGCTATTACGCCCGAAAAGGTTCGCATCCTGCAAGATGCCGACGACATCTTCATCCAAGGGCTGCGCGACTGGGGACTTTACGACCAGGTCTGGCAGGCAGGAGCCATCCTGCTTTCGGAGGTTCGGAGCGTGGGTGTGATGGGCGACGAACGCACCTACGAGAATCCCGTCGCTCTGCGAGCTGTGACGAGCACCGACGCGATGACTGCCGACTGGGCCCATCTGCCCTATGACTTCCTGGCGAAAGTCTCGAACGACATAATAAATAAGGTAAAGGGTGTCAACCGCGTTTGCTACGACATCTCATCGAAGCCGCCCTCGACAATCGAGTGGGAATAACACTCGGCCAGCGTCTCATAGCCTTGTAACTCGTAACAAGTGTCGCTCCGATGCCGGGTGCCGTCGGTGCCACGCTCAAGGTGCCGACGCCGCCTGCGGGTGTTTTCGTCCTCACAGACCATGCAGAAAATGTCAACAAGCGCTCGAAGTCGTTAAAAATACTAAAAGTATTTGGTTATCTGGCGATTTTGTCGTACCTTTGCAGCCGGAAACGTAGAAAACGCCTTAATCCAGAAGGATTGGGCGCTACGAAACAAAACGCTACGAGATGGAAAGAACCCTTGTGCTGCTCAAGCCTAGCACAGTGATGAGAGGCCTGATTGGCGAAGTCACCAGCCGCTTCGAGAAGAAAGGATTGCGCATAGTCGGCATGAAAATGCTGCAGCTCAACGACGAGATACTCAACGAACATTACGCTCACCTGACGGGCAAGCCCTTCTTCCCAGCCCTGAAGGCATCCATGATGCGGACCCCCGTCATCGCCATGTGCCTTGAAGGAACAGACGCCATCGAAGTGGTGCGTTTCATCACAGGTTACACCAACGGCCGTAAGGCAGAACCCGGGACCATTCGCGGCGACTACTGTATGAGCAATCAGCAGAACATCGTACACGCTTCCGACTCACCCACTTCGGCAGCCATCGAGCTGAAACGCTTCTTCAAACCGGAAGAACTCTACGACCTGGGCGACCTCAACATGGACCGCCTCTATGCGTTAGACCTGTCCTAACTAAGAAAGACAGTCAGACACCAAGGACCTTAAAGACCTTAAAGACTCTAAGAACCTTAAACACCCTAAAGACCCTAAAAATTAAATAATGAAGATATTCACCACCCTGCTACTGCTCCTTGCACCCTGCACCTCGCTCCTCGTCCCAGCGCAAGACCGACTGGCCGACATCGCTCCCATAGACCGTAAGATGCGAGCCATCGACAGCATCTCTCTTGTAAGAATGAGCGAAAGGGAAGCAATGAACAACCTGCAGAACCCCGCAGCAGCACTCTATCCCTCTTGGGACAACGAATATACACGCACCTATGGCGTAGCTCTTCCCGCTGAATACAGAATCGACCTTAGGAACTTCCACATGCCTTGCGACAGCCGAATGGTGACCAGCCACTATGGCTACCGCCGCTCCTTCCGCCGTCAGCACTACGGCACCGACATCAAGGTCTTCGTGGGAGACACTATCCGCGCAGCCTTCTCAGGCAAGGTTCGCGTTGTGGCCTTCGAGCGCAGCGGTTATGGCAACTATGTCGTAATCCGTCATGCCAATGGCCTCGAGACTGTTTACGGCCACATGAGCCGCCACCTTTGTAAGCCCAACCAAATCGTCAGGGCAGGCGATGTCATCGGTCTTGGCGGCAACACCGGCCGTTCCACAGGCTCACACCTGCATTTCGAGACACGCTTCCTCGGCCAGTTCATCGACCCCGAAAGGCTCTTCGACTTTGAGGCACAGGACGTGAAGGGCGACTTCTACCTCTTCCGCTCAAGCGGCCGAGGCACCATGCTGGCTGCCACGGATAATGTCGTAGGCGGCGAAGAAGAGATGGACGAAGAGACTGCCAACGCCCTCATGGCTAAGCAGGCCGAAAGCGAGGCGTTCCAGCAACAGAAGATTCAGCAGATAAAGTCTAAACCACGCACTCGCAACCATAAGGTTAAGGCTGGCGAAACACTTTCATCCATCGCACGCAAGTACGGCACGACTGTCGATCGCCTCTGCCGCATGAACAACATCAAGCGCAATACCGTGTTGCGTACCGGCCAGATACTGCGCTATAGCTAAAAAGCCATTCCATCGGATAATATAAACGAGAGGATGTGTCCAAATCAGATGACACATCCTCTCTTTGTTTTTGCCACATCCCAAGCATCTAAGCCGCCCCAAAGAGGCAAAATGATGTCAGCTAAGGGCGATGGGCCTGAACTGAAAGCTTTCTGCCTCTTTGGGGCGTTCCGAGCCCCCCTTGACGCTAAGGTGAGGATAAGGAGCGTCAAATCGCAGTTTTACAAGAACAGGCTGAGTTTTAAACCGGACAACACTACTTTTGTAAAGATTTTTCCGAGAGAGACGCGTTCTAACAGCTTATTTTTTGTTTTGTGGCACTTTTCTACCTGAAATGCAGAAAATGGGCTTAAATCAAATCCTTACTGATAATCAGTCAGTTACAAAACAGATTTTTGAGGCACAAAGCAAAGAAAGTACATTCACCGAACGCCAAACAATCAAACAACGCAAGGTTTGAGAGGAAATTCTGCCTGCGGGGATGGGTAACTTCACACGCGGGAATTACAAACTTCGCGTGCGGCGTTGGCAAACCCCGCGTGCGGCGTCGGGAAACACCCTATGCCACATCTCAAAACATCACACTTTAACACACAGAATTGTGTAAAGATTTTTTTATTGCTGTCCGGTTAATCCGGCCTAAAAGGCCGTTAAGATGTCAGCCCAGGGCAGCGCCCTGGGTTTATGGTGCAACGGTAGAATGCGCCCTTAAGGGGCAAAAGATTTGTGTTTTAGTGCTTTTGCTCTTACAGAGCGTCATTTTGCCGCGGCATTTCAATACCCAGGGCGCTGCCCTGGGCTGACATCTTTCTGCCCCTTTGGGGCGTCCCAAGCCTCTGCCAATCACATGTTGCTCTAAATGCCGATGGTTAGGAGGGTGCAGGTAATGATGAAAAATATTTACCGGACAGCAATAGTTTTTTGCTGGTGTCCGAGGAGGGAAAAACCTGTCCACGGTCAGTCGGCAAGGTCAACGATGCGTCGGACTTGCTGCTCGACGGGAAGGGTGCCGTCTATCCAGTGGATTGTGAACCCGCGACGCTCCATGCCGCGGAACCACGTCATCTGTCGCTTGGCAAACTGATGAATGGCTATCTCCAACTGCCTTACCATCTCATCATACGAAAGGCGGCCAAGCACATAGAGCGTCAGATACTTGTACTCCAGGCCATAATAGATAAGGTCGTCGGCAGGGACATGCTCCAAAAGACGTTTCACCTCGCCCACCATATCTTCTTGCTCCAAACGATGACGCAGCCTTTCGCTGATACGCTGGCGGCGCAACTCGCGGTCTATGCTGACGCCTATAATGAGGCTGTCAATGGCAGGGAACTCCCGTTCCAATGTCCCGTGTTCGCGATAGTAAGTCTGTATCTCGATGGCACGTATGGCACGCTTCGGCGTATCGAGGTCTGTCACATTGTGAAGCGTCTTGTAGCCTTCGAGAATCTTCTTAAGCTCAGGAAGGGAAAGGTCTTTTAGTCTCTCGCGCAGCTCAGGATTCTCCGGCACAGCCTCCATCTTGTATCCCTTCAGGACAGACTCGATATAGAGCCCCGTCCCACCACAAAGGATAGGCCGTCGCCGGCGGGAACAGATGTCATCATAAGCCGCATGGAAGTCCTGCTGGAAACGGAAGAGGTTGTACTTCTCCCCTGCCTCACAGATGTCGATAAGATGGAAGGGAATGGCCTTCCCGTCTATCGTATAGTCAGCAAGGTCTTTGCCTGTGCCGATGTCCATGCCTCGATACACCTGCCTGCTGTCTGCACTGATGATTTCCGCATCGCCAAGGCGGGCAGCAAGATGGGCGGCAAGAGTCGTCTTGCCCGAAGCCGTAGGACCGAGAATGGTAATGAGCTTGCTGTTCATATCTGATACGCGTTTCCCCACCGCTTGCCATTAAGCAGGCAGTGGGGAAACACATTGAGAAGTATAAAACTTGATTATTCTGCTTCGTCGCCCCAGACATCCCAGCTGTTGTCCTCCTTCGTGAGGACAGGCTTGCCGGAATCGGCATTGCCTTCCAGGATGCTGACAGCCATCATGGTCTGTGCTTGGGCTTCGTTGACCTGCAGCGCAGGAATCATATAAGTCTTCTTCATATTACTCGAAAAACTTAGGGTTCTTGGGAGTGAAGCTGTCATCTTCATCAGCCCAGAAGTCCCAGTCGTTGTTTTCCTTCGTGAGAACTGGTTTATTAGGGTCTGCACTGCCGTCCAGAATGCTGACAGCCATCATATTGTTTGCCTGCAACTCGACAGCAAACTGCGAAGGCACTGAATATGGCTTCCTCATATTACTTCAGAATCTTTTTACCGTTAATAATGTTAATACCCTTCTGCATCTTGCTCATGCGCTGACCGGCAAGATTGTAGATGGCAGCCCCTTCTGTTGTCTGCTGTGCGTTGTCGATAGTCTTAATACCTGTTGCATCATCCTCATCGAAGAAGAATGCCGCAGCCTTGACGCCGGCAGGAACAGTCAGGTAGCAACGGTTAGCGCCGACAGTAGGCTGCTGACCAGCTGCAACCTGATAGAAGCCAACCTTGCCATTATTCTGCAGAACATAGCTTCCAACAGGAGCAGGAATAGAAGCCAGAACACCCGAGAGATAACCCGCAGTGTATACCTCATTGTCTGCTTTCACCGTGGTCAAGATATTATAAGAAGCATCAGAACCAGTCTTCTCCAGAATGTAAGGAGTATATGCCTCAAGGGCAGTAACCTCAACCAAATTCAGAACACTGCCAGTGATACCGTCACAAGTATAAGCCTTCACGCCAACAGGCAGAGCTGCTGCTGTAGGAATGCAAATAGTTCCATATTCTGAACTGAGAGTGTAGTTCTTGAAGTCATAGCCATAGGTAACCTCAACAGATTGACCAACCAAAGATATCGATATCGTTACATAAATCATATTATCTTTTATCTTGCCATTCAATGTCATAGATAATGCGCCGAGAGAAGGGCCAACCCATTCCGCACCCATTTCTTCCATATCTACCGGCATACCCTGATACATAAATGTCGAACTACCAGCCTTAAGCGTCTTTGTCCCAACGAAAGAGAATACATCCCACTCGCCATCAGACGTCAGCTTCAAATTATTAATCTCTATGTTTCCTACAAAGATAACGTTTTCACCAGAAATGAGAATGAAATTCTCAAGCAAGAAGTTCACATAACTACTTCCATCATAAGTAAAATGCTCGATAGAAACAGGAACATTCTCTTGAGGATCATTAGCATATCCATTTACTGCAACGAACAAGTCATCTGAGATATTATCTTTATGGTAATCCGTTACTTGTGCAAATTGAATAGTATAATCATGCTTATTAGTGGCATCCTCAGAAATATTCTCACCATAAACGGTAATTGATAATATGCCTGTCTCTGTTGAGAAAGAATAATCAATGGAAGCCCCCCTTCCATTGGATGTAAGACTCAGCTTTTCTTCATCAAATAACTTATTAACGACAGGAGTGCCATGAGAAAAATCTATACTCTCTCCATCATATGTTACCGAAGCTAACTCTGAATTATACACCATTTCAATATCGTCTATAAATAAAGCATCATCAGCAACTCCCGCACCTGGACGTGCATTTGTTGTAAAAGTTACCAAGATGGCAGCAGGATCGTTAGTGTTGTTATATACAAATGGCATATTCAATTGATGCCAATTACCGTAATTTGCAATTTCGGTATTACTTGCATGAGCAACAATAATTGAAGAGTTAGTAACATTGTCTGTTGGGTCATACATTGTTCCTCCATTAGTGTGCAGATATGCACTTACACTTGCATATGGATAAGACGATGACTGCGTCGCTGTTTGGGCATCAAATTTCACCCATACTTTCATTGCATCGGGATGGCCAGTGAAAGTCTGATAAAACTTTGAATTTGTATTGCCATTTTCCGTGTTGGTATTGCCAATTCTTGAATAGTTATAATTATTTGCGCCATCTGTAGCAGTCATAGAATTTGCATAAATTCTACCTGTAGTCATTACACCATTCGCAACAATACCCGAAACAGAAGTCGCTTTGACGCAAGCTGACTTTGTACTTGTAGATGTAGGGTCAAGCACAGTACTACGAACATCTGTTGTAGATATTAGTTTTGCACCTGAGCGTCCAATACTACCAAGCGTTCCTTCTATAGTCGCATAGCCATGCCATCCTTCTGGTTCATAATAAATAGATGTAGTGAGAAATATTTTTTTATAATACGCTTGGATAAAATCTCCTTCGAATGTTGAGTTCGGAATCTGATACTGTGCCTGTGCGCCCAAAGCAAAAGCGACAAGACTTAATGATAAAAATAATTTCTTCATTTGTTTATTGTGTTTTTGATTATAATTATTCTTTGTTTACTTGCCAGCAATGATGCTGAGGATGAACTCGAGGTCGGCAGCATTGACCTCATTGTCTTCGTTGAAGTCTGCTATCTCTGAATACTCGTTACCGGCGATAAGGGTCAGAATGTACTCGGCATCGGCCGCATCCACTCTCATGTCACCATTAAAGTCACCTTTGATGGCTACAGCGAAGTCGTCTGTGCCAAGCTGGACATGAATAACCTGACCGGCCAGTTCGATATCGATTGTGACGAAGAGCTTGTCGCTATTCATCTTGCCGTTGAGCACGACAGGTATGCCCATGGGATTACCATTATCATCTGTGATAAGAGAGCTAAGCATCGGGCCTACCCAATCTTCCTCTGTTGTACCTGGCATGTCGCCGGGCTGAATGAAGATGTTGCCGCTGAAGGAGATGTAGTCCAAGCCATCCTCGCCCTTGGTGACTGGCAGATTCTCAACGACTATATTGCCGACGGGCACATCATTGCCACCCAAGCTAAGAAAGAAGTTCTTAAGCACGAAGTTGATGGTGCCGTCGTCATTGGTGACTACTAAGACATCGGCGTCCTGAGGCTCGGTGCCATTGCCATCGACGATGACGACAAGAGGCTCGGTATATATCTTGCCTGCGTCTGCAGGTTGGAAGAAATCTTCTGAACCGATGACTGCGCTAATGTTTTGTCCCAACTTGCTCATGTCGATGAAAAGGATAGCATAGAGCTTCTCCTCGGTCATTGCGCCGTCGAGTGTATAGGGGATATCCACAAAGAAATCAGCAAACATCTGGTACTGCGCCGGCAGTCTGTCGGCGGGGATGGTGTAGGTTCCTTCGTTGGTGAAGGCCTTCATGCCTTCCGCTTCTTCCGTATAGGGTACACCCTCGAGGCAGACATCGCCAACGGGTGTTTCCTCGCCGCCTAATGAAATCACGAAATCCTTGAGCAGGAAATTTAGCGTGCCGTTGCCGTTATCCACAATAGTAATCTCGGCCTGACGTGGGGCTTCTACATTTCCATTAACAGAAACCACATAGGGTTCGTTGTAGATTTTCTCGGTCTGTGCCATGCCAAACAGGCTGATCAGAGCACAAAGAGTGGTGAGTAGAGTTTTTTTCATCTTATAATTATTTGTTTTGAATTTGTTGATGCGCTTTTAAAAATTCAGGCGCAAAGGTACGACTTTTTTCTCACATAGGAATGAAAAATAAGGTATAATCTGCCCATTTTACCGACTTTTTACAATTTCGGGAGTGCCACGCACATGTCCAAATATTGCTACCCTCAAAGTCCACTTCTTTTGCCCAAACGGCGGATTCCGCATCACCACTTGTTTTGTTCGGACTTCCCACACCGGACAATCCACAAATGTTCGTTAAAGATTCTTGAAACACAAGCTGCGTATGCGGGAACGCAAGCTGCGTTTGTTCATTTGCAAGCTGCGTTTGCAGGAACGCAACTTGCACACGAAGAATGAAAAGCTCAAAAACGGCGATTTCATCGGTAGAAAACCGAAATTTCCGCCCACCAAAGGAGTTTATAGCGAACGGCGATGTCGGACATTCCCATAGGCGTTACACACTACGAAACAAGCCACATACAGACATTCCCGTCGGCGCTACACACTACGGAACAAGCTCCATACAGACATTCCCATCAGCGTTCCACACTACGAAACTACGAAACAAGCCCCATAGACCTTGTGGGCTTATGGGGCTTGTCTTCTCTCCTATGGAGAGGGAGGGGATACTGTTCCTTAATCCTTAGGAAGGGGCAGGAACCAGTTTGACTTATTCTGCAGTCTGGAGCGGAGCTTGGAATCAATCTCACCTGTGTGGCGCTTGGAAACGCGCTTTGCCAGGTAGTCGGGATTGCCGCGGCGCAATGCCACACGACAGAGGTCGCTGAAGCGTGAGCCTTCGAATGCCAGCTCGAGGCCGCACTCATCGATGATGAGATCCTCTACGGCATCCTGGACTTCTGCATCGTATTTACCGCTATAGATATCGTCGGCAGTCACTTCATGACCTGTTGCCTCCTTTATCTTCTTCTGAACCATTGCTACATAATTGTAGGTAGAGCGGTGCAGTTCGGGGTAATCCTCGCTGCCTTCCGGGTCGTCGTAGCGGATTAAACCGCAACCGCGCTGATGCACGCCGATGGTGAAGGTACGCTCTGCATCAGTAGCAGTAGGAATACGCCTGGAGTCGTAACTGCGGTTGAGCAACTTACCCTGCTCCTTCGTGTAGATTCTCTGTGACTGACTCTGTCCGCGGAGATAAGGCTGCTTGAAGTTGAGGTAAGGTGTATTGGCAGCACGTGTCACCTCGCGACGGTCAAGGTAGTAGCAAGCCTTTTGGCACATTGCATTGGGCTGGTTCTCGTAAGAATCCTCATTGTGTAAGGGAGTCCAGAAAACATAGTTCTTGTCGATTGTGCGAGCCTCTTCTATCGGTTCATCAGCCTCCTCTGCTTCTGCGAATTCCTTCTCGAAGTAATCATTCAGCCAAGCCTCGAGGTCTTCATAGCACGGCGTGAGGTTTTCCTTCTTCGCTGCTTCCTTAAGGTCATCGAGAGTAGTTACGCGGTAGGGCAGGATCTCGTTCGTCTTGGGGTCGAGATAGACGAAGACTGATTCGTTATCCTTCACAGAATAGTCGAACTGCGATTCTATCACCTTACCATCTACATCGAAGTAGTTGAACCCTAAGAAGTCTTCAGAGAATGTGGGAAATTCGGGGAACCAGATGGGGTTGTTGCAAAGGCCGGTCTTGAGGATGGCGAATGCGTAGCTGGGGAAGCCGGCACGGTTCAGAGCCTCGGCATAGCGGAGCCATACGGTGCTCTTACGATAAACGACAGGATAGGTGGTGGTGAAGACGCCGGACGGATTCTGCTTGGACACCATCTTGCCATAGAGGATATCGTCGCCCACATAGAAGTTCCACTGACGGCCGCTGTTCATGTAAATCCACGCACGGCGTGCATCGCCTACGCCAGGAAGCACTGCGAGGGACTCGTAGATGAACTCTCCATTGGTGGTGGTACCTACATATATCTCGTACTTCTGGCTGTCGCACAATGCCTCATAACCTCTGCTGGGGATGAGCTCGCGCTCATACTGGGGAGTGAGGCTGACAAAAGAAGAGCTGCCGCCCTCCTCGCCATCGTCGGTAACGAGAATGTAGGTGCTGGTGCGCATCGTAGCCTCGAAGCCGAACAGACGGTTGATGTCGGTCAGGACCTTGCCCTCAAGCTTACCCTTGTTGCTGGGGATGCAGGTGATGGACTCGGTATTCCTGCTGACGGCGCCTCTCTCGGTATAAGGTATGTTTCCACTGTCATAGGAATAAATGGGATAGTCCTGCCTGTCGTCGAGGTTGCCTATGCTGCAGTATCTGTCGACTGCCAAAGGACCACAATTCTGAGTGTTGATGTACTGGTAATAGTGGTCGGCAGCTTCTGCATACCTGCCGCTCAGCAGATACAGGTCGCCCAGCACAATGGAGATGGGGAACATGCACTTGCTGCTGTGGCACACGAAATGACTGCTACCGCTGTTCACATCACCATAATTGTTATATGATGGCAAACCATATCTGGAGTCGTATTCCACCCATTCCAACTGCTCCAAATCGGGACCCAGCTCGTCAGCAAGCAGCTGAGCTGTTACAAGGGGATGATTCTTGTTGTCCACGAATTCGTAGATGTCATCGGTGGTGAGCATCGGCTCCGTGTAGAAGGGAACCCTGTTCTCGCCGTAAGCATAAAGCAATTGCATGTAAACCCACGCACGGATGGCCTTCACCTGAGAATACTCGGAGAGCATGTACTTTTTGTTTGTGCCTGTGGTGCGTATCGTGTCGCAACTTGCAATATAGGCGTTACAGCTGTTGATGATGTGATAATAGTCTGCTATCTTCAGATAAGCGCATGCGCCGTCCTTCCAGTCATCAGGATCTTCCACATCACCAAAGTTGACGATGGCAGCAATGGTATCGCTGACATAACCTGTTGCATCGACCAGGTCGCCACGACACTCATTCAGGATGACATAACGCTCGGCGATGTTCTGCAAGGACTTGAGGATGCCCCAATAAGAATACAGGGTATCCTCTGCCACGGTGTATGCGTGACGTTCGCTGTCGGGGGAGAGCATGTCCTGACAGGATGTGGTAAACGTACCAAGCACCATGCTCAGCAACAACATGCTTATGATTGATTTCCTTTTCATCTTATTCATTTCTTTATTATGAACTATGAATTTGAACTATGAACTAAATTAGAGGTTAATCGAGACACCTACATTGAAACTGCGACCACTGGGAATGAGGCCTGTATCAACGCCCTGATAGAGGACACTGTTGCGGCAACTCATCTCGGGATCTGTGCCCAGATACTTGGTAATGGTGAAGAGGTTGTTAGCCTCGCCCCAAACCTTGAGGCCAAGCAGCCAGCTGTTGCTGTAAGGAATCTTGTAGGTCAGACGCACATTCTTGAGCTTGAGGAAGCTTCCATCCTCAATCCAACGGTCGCTCATGCGCTCGTTGTTGCGCCAATCCTCGCTGTCGATGTAGCAAGCCTTGGGTATGTCTGTCTTATGACCCTCGTAGGTCCAACGACGCAAAACAGCGGTGGTCTGATTGTAGGTAGTGTTCATACCTTCCAGTCTGCTGCGCTGGTAGTTGTAAACATCATTGCCCAAACTGTACTTGAAGTTGACATCGAGACGCAGGTTCTTCCATGTCAGACTGCTGTAGATGTTACCATAGATGTCAGGATTGGGGTTACCGATGACTGTCTTGTCGTTTTCATCGATGACTCCGTCGTTGTTGCGGTCCACGAAGCGAACATCACCGGCCTTGAAGTCGTAGTACTTCTTGGACTCTTCCTTAAGTCCGGTAGGATACTTCAGGTAACCAAGCACGCCTGCCGTCCTTGCTTCTTCGTCGCTGGCCAAGACTCCATCTGTCTCCCATCCCCAGAAGCTGCCGACAGGACGGCCCACTGCGGTCAGGACGTTATCCTCTCCATAAACGCTGGAGGTATAACCGTGAATCCGCTCGTTGCCAACCTTGAAGTAGTTGCTGGAACTTTCGGGAAGGGCAGTAATCTTATTGTTGTAATGACCGATGGTAGCGCCAAGTTCCCACTTCCAGTCCTTCTGGTTGATGAGGATTGCATTGGCGTTGAAGTCAAAGCCGCGGTTGGTGAGGGCACCTTCGTTGGTCCAGTACTTCTTCATACCAGACATGAAGTGAAGCTCCTTGAGGGTAAGCAGGTCGGAAGTCTTGTTCCAGTACAAGTCCAAACCAGCCGAGAGGCGATTATTCATGAAGACGCCCTGCAAGGCTAGGTTCCAGCGTGTGGTGGTCTCCCACTGAATGGAACTGTTCTCGATGTTGTTGAGATAAAGGCCGACCGTGTTATTCGTAACCTTCATGCTTTCCCAATATGTACGGGCAGCATAGTAGTCGAGGTCGTCATTACCGCTTTGGTCAAAGCCGGCAGTCAGCTTGAGGTAGTTGATAGCGCCTCTGGTATAGGGGAACCACTTTTCATTGGAAATGAGCCAACCCAACTGTATGGATGGGAAGATACCCCAGCTGACACCGCACATCTTGATGCCGTCCTTGGTGTTCTTACCGAAGCGGCTGCTGGACTGCATGCTCAGGGTGGCATCTGCAAAGTAGCGGTTTGCATAGTTATAGTTGGCATTGAGATAAAGCGCCATATCAATCCAGTTGTCATTGGTACCGCCATAGTTGAGGTAAGCCATGTTCTTGTTCATGATAGGCAGTTTATCGTTCTCGTTGTTGTAACCACGCATATAGTTGTAGCTGTATGAGTAGTTGTTATAACGCCATCCGCCAAAGACATTGATGGTGTGAGCGCCATAAATGTTGCGCCAGTCAAGACGGAAGTCGTTCTGAAGAGTGGTCTCCTTAGAGAAGAGTGTTTTCTGCACGGCATTGATGTTGCCCAAATCGGCAAGGAAATAGTCGGTCGTACCATTCACCGGCAAGAAGTACTTCTCGCTGTTACGCGTCATCAGGAAGTTGAAGCGGTCGCTGATGCTGAACGTCTTTGTCACCTGATACTTAGGACTTACATTCAAGTCGATCTGAGTGCACTGAGCGAAGTTCTTGTTCTCGCCAGGAGCATTCTGCAGAATCCAGTAGGGATTACGGAGAGCTTCGTTAATGCCCTTGTCACCAAGAGTGAGGGGGAATTGGAAAGGATTGTTCACCCAATTGCTGGAGGTTGTGCTGGCATACTTACCTGCATATTCCTTCGAAAGAGCCAAACGGTCACTGGAATACTGAGCCGTGGATTTCTCGTCATAATAATAGGAATAAGGGCTGATAAACGGAGCCTGAATGAGGCCGAGCACATTGGTGGAACCTATGTTCTGCATGGAGTAGTCCTCGCTCCAGCCATTGTCCAGAATGTCATAGCTGACCTGATTGTATGCGATGTCCAAACCTGTGTGAACCTTCTCGAAGACTTGGATGTCGGTGTTGAAGCGGAGGTTCAGACGATCGAAATCGGTGCCCTTGCCTGTTGACTTGCCACTTGTATAACCAAGAGAGAGTACATACATGCCGACATCATCACCGCCTTCTACATTAATCTTGTAGTTCTGGGTCATGGCACTGCGATACATGTCCTTCTGCCAGTCAGTGTCGTTGCTGAAGACCTTGCGGTAATAGTTCGAAGGACTCTTGTCCAAGAATGCATACCTGCTAAGGCTGCTTGCCGACATGTTCTTAATGGTGCTGACCATATCGCTCAAATAAGTGCTATACTGGTCTCCGCTAAGCACGTCGAGCTTCTTGGGAGCCAGCTCAACACCTCCATAGATGCGGACGCCAATCTTCGTGGCCATGCTCTTACCACGCTTGGTGGTAATCTTGATGACACCATTGCCACCCTTGGCTCCATAAAGTGCCGTTCCGTTCTTGATGATCTCTACCTTCTCGATGTTCTCGGGGTCGATGCCGGCAAGAAGATTGTTGTAGAAACCTTCGTGCATGGTCACACGGTCATACTGGGGGTCAATCATGTTGCCGTCCAGGATGATGAGAGGCTGTGCATTGGCATTGATGGAGTTCACACCATGAATGGTCATATAAGAACCGATGCCGGGAAGACCATTACGCAAGATTGTGCGCACATCGCCACCCAACTGGCGCTCAATGTCCTGATCGACGGAGATGCCGCTGCTTTCGCTGATATAGGCGGTCTTTTGTGAGATGATGGATGTGCCATCCGTGAAAGCACTGTTAAAATCAGAAGCTAACAGATTCGCATCAGCCACACCGTTCTTCACTGCGACCTGCAGGGGATTGTATCCTTCTGCATACACATAGACGGCATCCGAGAACACAGGGATAGACAACTTGTAACTGCCATCCTCCTCGGTAAGGGTTGAGTACTTCTCCAAGCCCAAAGCCTGAATACGGACACCACCCATAGGCTCGCCGGTTGCATCATCAATAACGAAGCCGGTCACCTCCTTCATCTCATATACTTTCTCCTTCTTAGGGGTTGCCTTCTTGACAGCAACCACCTCTTCTTCTTCAATCTCATCTTGTGCAGAGACATTCGTCACGCAGAGACAAGAAAGAGCCGTGAAGCATAGACTTATACCCAAAGTCCTATGCAAGAATGTATTATCAAATATCTTTTTCATAATTCTGCTATCGTATTACTATGGGACAAGCTAATCTTTTCTCTTAAGAATAATTTTATCTATCACAAGGTCATAGACGAAACCCTGCTTGGCATCATTCTTGGCTGTAGAACCTTCTATATACAGCGTCGGATAAGAGAATCGCATATTCTTATAGGAGAATGGAAACTCGAAATCCTTTGCCACAGTTATGGTATCTACCTTCAATCCATCATAGGTGCTGGTCACTGCTGTGGTTGTCTTATCCTTGGTCACAGTGGTCTTATCGCTGTTGTTATACGTAATCTGGGTCTTGAACTTATACTTATTGATGCTAGCAATACTATCAATATAATGTGTATCCAATTCACCAGTAGATACGCTCACAAAGGTTGTGTCCGTTACGTCTTCGGGATTGACAATTGTGTCTGTCCTATGGATATAGAAATCTTCACTTATCCCTGCATCAAGGGCTATATCCATATACCAATGAGGTACTACCACAACCTGAATGTCATATTTTCCGCTCATCACCTGAGCATTGGGAACATATGCATTGGGATTGTTGCCTTGAAGCTTAATCTCCAACTTGGGGCCTTGTGTTGCGCCAGGAGCACCTAAATGGTAGAAATTACTATTGCTGACACGACCATAGACATCTGTTATATCCTTAAATGCCACATTGGAGAACGAATATCTCTGAGAGTTGGAGCCTATCTTGAACTTCGTACTTTCGGTGTTATAGAAAACGCCATAGTTCTCTACCTCCACTTCTACATCAGGAGTATAATACTCTTTCGGGAAGTTCCATGAAATGACTTCGTATGCCAAGCCATTACTCATCTCGATTGGCATATTTGCTTGAAATAGGCTGGTTTTATCCCAATTCCCAACATTGCGAAGAGTATCACCAAATGTATTGAGCAAATAGTCATCACGACTCAAGGGATTGCCACCATCGCCTTTGTATTTCTTGAACATGTCTAAGGTCCACATCTCTGAACCACCTCGCTTCGGCTGCTTGTGGATATTAAACACCAGAGGAGAAACGATGTCCATCTCAATACTCATCTTCTGAAGAGAATCTCTCTCCTCCTGTGTCAACTTGATGGTTGCTGATGCGTTCATATCACCTTTGGACTTGTCTTCATAGACAAAGCCATACTTATGAGAGGGTTCCAGCAATGCGTAAGCCGCATCCCATGCAACATCGTCGGGCATAATCATAACGAATACTGAGTCTTCGTTGTTGATACGGGCACCGAAACCATTCTCAGACATCTGCCACTTCTCTCGTCCTTCCGAAGGCAGATAGTGGGTTGACTCAAACAAGCGGTTGGAAGTAAAGTAAACGCTGTCGACATAGGTAGGATTACCATTCTCATCCGGCAGGCCCTCAATACTTGAACCCACGCTGAAGTAAGTTGTATCCTTACCCACAACATAATCCCCTAACTTAGTCCGAATATCACCATACTTGAGATACTCATAGAAGTTGTAGCGGAATGGGGCAATACCCTTAAGGACATGCATTACACCATTGGCTGTCGGGATGTTGTATTCCCCGAGAGGAATGCCTTCAAGCGTCAGATTTGTCTTGTCGAATTCCAAGTTCTTACCATTAATCATCTTAATAGTATCTACGCCTGGTTCGGAAATATTGTGACGCCACAGGGCAATATGATTACCCAAGAATTGCTGTTGGACATTATATCCGCCATCAACCTTGCTTTCATCGTCAGCTCTGCTGCCACCAGTCAACATATTCATCCAATACTGGTATTCTTGTTCTGTAAGCACGCTGTTGTCAGGAACCCATACAGTATTCACCTGTCCGCCATCAAGGACGTCCGCATAGCTATAGGTTGAAACCGGATGCGTGTTGTCCTTATAATATTTGGCATGACGTACAATGTCTGCAAAACGACTGAATTCGGGATGTTTTTCTGTGTCACTGATAATATCCCACAGCGTCTGCGTTGTCCCAGAGACAGACTCATTACTGCCGTAATGGTCGTCCCATGTATCAGTACAGCTCGGCACAGCCATCAGGAGTGTGCCCAAGGCGATTGCACCGACATATTTGTTTATTCTGTTATTAGCCATAGTTTGTATGTCTTTTATTGTTCGTACTTGGACTTGTTCCAGACGGGATTCTGATCAATAACTCCATTGCTGGCCTTCACCTCCATGTAGTAGATGGGGCAGTACAATCCGTAACGGTTCTTGAAGCGATTGATCAAGGTTGTAGCATAGCTTGCGCTTGCGCCTGTTCCAAAGAACACGTCAACCATTGCTGCCATACCTGTCTGTCCATTGGTAACACCCTCTTCTCTGGGATCTTCTTGGTCGTTCTTGCTAAAAGAACTTCTCTCTGCAAAACGTACCAGGTCGAACCAGCGCTTGCCTTCGCCGATAAGCTCTATCAGACGCTCGTTCATGACCAACCTGATTCCATCAGACAAGGAGACATTATTCTTTGATTTATCCTTCACCTTGCCCACGGAAGCATTACCTATGGTTCCTTCTGTAGTTGCATCTACATTTGGTATCTTGGAAGATTCCTGGAAGTTACAGAATGAGCGACGATGAATCGCATTACAGTAACTCTTCACCGTCTTCAGGTTTGAGTTGCCAAGGCAGGCATAAGCCTCTGCCATAATCAGCATCACATCGGTCATACGATAGACAATCCAGTTGTTGTAGTTAGTAGAAGTATATCTGACGCTTTTTATCTCACGGCTGGTTGCCGAACCATCCATATTCAGGATGTTGCTGGAAGGCAATTGATACTTCATACAGTAATAACCAGACTGTGCCTGAGTACTTGTCGCGTCGTTGCCTGTAACCAGTTTGTTCTGGCAACATACCCAGATACGAGAGTCCCACATACCGCCTTTGTCACCCTTTCCGGTGATACCTTCGTCATAGATGTTATCCAGTGCATCCTTATTGACCATGAGGTGTGTGCCATTGCCAAACCCATAAAGAGAATTGACCATAGAATTCTTCAAATCATCTGACACACTATACTGCAACTCGAAAATGCTTTCTCGGCTGTTACCTCTGTTGAAGATTGCAGTCTGAGCCTCCAACCTCGGTGTGGTTGCCTGGGCAACACCTTCGAAGTTGTTCTTAATCATGTCGCAATTAGGAAGACCATAACTGAAGGTCTCTTCGCTCGATATGTTAAGTCCGGAGCTGGCTCTTTCTTCTCTATTTTGATTAGCCAATGCCCTGAGACATTCTTCAGCATATTGTATAGCCATGTTATAGTCGTCACTGACACTGCGCTGAACCTTTGTCTCGACCTCTTCTTCTACGCCTTCCTCGTTAACAATCTTTTCAACGACTGTCTCCGTCCAAGTTTTTCCATAGCGACCTTCACGCAGAGAGCCACGCCAAAGATACATATCCGCCAACATAGCATAGATAGCGCAGTTGGTAATCATGCCTTTTGAGTCAGATCTTACAGTGAAGCGGTTGCGCGCCTTTCCCTTTACTCGCTCACAGTCTTTAATTATGGAGTCAAGCACTACGAGCTGATTGGTAAGGGGGAAATTCTCGACCTCGGAGTCCTTGTTAATCACCTTTGTGGTGTAGGGAACATCCTTGAAGGCACGAATCAGATAGAAATAGTTAAGAGCACGAAGAGCAGTCATCTCAGCTTGCATTTGGATCCATTCGCCGGTAGTGAACTGCTTGTCCCTCTCTAGGACTTCTTCGCCATGCTGCAAAACCTTATTGCAGTAATTGATTGTCGTGTACACACCTCCCCAGTCAAAAACAGACATACTGGAATCGGGCATACCATTCATAATCTCAATATACATATCGCGGCTCTTCTGATCGCTGTGGTCAACCGAATTGATTGCAAACGCATCAGAACGAAGGTCACCCCATATTGCAAAATTTGATACGGTTTGAGCCATTTGCCGGTATGCGCCATAGCGCACACCTTCAAGGTCGTTCTTGTCTTCCCAGAAATTCTCTTCAACTACACGATCCTGGGGATAAATAGTCAGCCAATCCGTGCAGGAAGTTGTTCCGAGAGCCAAAAGACCCGTGAGGCAGACTGTATGATATAAATTCTTTATACTTTTCATAGCCGTCACAATTTTAGAATCCAAGTGTTAAACTACATGTGAATGACTTCGTACGAGGAGTACGGTTGTTGTCTCTCGCCACAGCAAATCCCTGAGGAGAAACGTCAGGATCGACACCAGTGTACTTAGTCCAGCACCAGAGATTGTCCAAGGATGCATACAACTTAAGCTGATTGATGCCATACTTCTTAAGTTTCTTGGCATCGAAGTCATAGCTTAATTGGATGTATTGCAGACGCAAATAGTCACCGTTCTCAACATAGCGGTCGCTAGGCAGAGAATTATAACTCTTATAACCGTTGACGCTACTCAAAGCACGGGGAACGACTGTTTCGTCTCCATTCTTACGCCAACGCCATGTGGTAGCAAAGCTCTGGTTCTTATTATTAAGCATGCTCTCCAAGTTCATGCGGGCCAGATTGACAATCTGGTTGCCTAGACGGAAGTTGAAGCCAACATTCATAGAAAGTCTGCCATAATAGAGATTGAAGCCAAAACCACCATTGCACTTAGGATTGGAGTTGCCGAGGTAAACCATATCGTAGCGGTCTATCTGACCATCGTGGTTAATATCCTCATAGATGGCATCACCGCCTTGGAACTGATAGCGATAACCTTCATTGTAGCAGTAATACATGGGAAGAGGAATACCCTTGGCATCGGTCAGCATGTTACCGTCGGCATCGAATGCGATAGGACATGTGTGCACTTCTCCACGACGTTCTGCTGCCGCAGCTGTATTGATGGGATTGCCTTGAGCATCATAGCCCGTTCCTGTTCCCCATTCGAGGCCATGATCCTGAGCATACTGACGAGAGACGCCATTACCATCTGCCTCAGCATAACCGTAGCTTGCAACAGAAGAAGTAGTGATGCCATTATGGTCGTAGTCATACTTGTAAACGCCAAGATAATGAAGACCATAGATAGAGCCCAGGGCATTGCCAATCTGTACGCGCTGATTGTAATTCAAGTTACCTGGCTGATAGGTCTCTGCGCCATTCAGGCTTTCGAGGATGAGAGGATTCATTTCCTCCACTTCGTTAAAGTTCTGTGCAATATTGCCACGCAACTTCATAGAGAACTTACCCACCTTACAAATACGAGAGGTGTAGAAGTTGAGCTCCCAACCTTTATTGCGGAGGACACCGGCATTCACCTGTGCCAAATGCGAGAAGCCATTGGCACTTGGAATACGAAGATTGCCCATCAACAGGTCTGTTGTTTTGTGGTCATAGACTTCACCTTCGAAGGTAACGAGATCCTTGAAGAAACCGACATTCCAACCAAAGTTCAGCTTTCTTGTCTTCTCCCATCGGAGTTGCTCGAGAGAAAGGTTTTCAGGAGTGATTACCTGGTGGCCATTGTAGTAGCCGTTAGTAGCATACTTATTATATTGGTTGCTGCCAGCGCCACCGCCACCGGTGATACCCCAAGAACCACGGACAGCAAGCATGCTCAACCAGTTCTTACTCCAATTCATGAAGCTCTCGTCGATAACATTCCAACGAACGCCGACAGAGGGGAAGAAACCATACTTATTGCTGCGACCGAAGCCTGTGCTACCATCCCAACGAGCAGAAGCATCAAGATTATACTTGCTCTTGTAAGAATAGTGGACATTACCAAAGAAGGTCTGCCATCTCCACTCGTTGGTACCCGAACTTGCAGAGCGGAGAAGAGCCACAACTGTGGGATCGGTAATGTTATTGGGCACGTTCCACAAGCCGAGCAACTGAGAGCTACTGCTACCTGTTGCCATCTCGAAACGTGCCAAGGCACCTAAGCTGTGGTCGCGGTTCTTGAATGCAGAGTAGTATCGCAAGTCGTGACGTGTAGTGAACTCGAGAGACTTATACTCGTCGTTGCTGACATAGTTACGCTCGTTGGCTGTAAGCTTTGCGGCATTGTCGCCACCCCAAACCCAGTCCATTGTCCTGAGTTCGCTGGGGCAGTACTGGTCATTGCTCGTGTTGTAGATATTGAGCTGCACATCACCTACATAGTTCAAACGATGGTGGTCATCGTCCTTGCCGAGTAACTTGTATTCAACGCTGAACTGCGGTGTCAGGTTGTACTGCTTCTGATTCCACCATGCCTTCATTGCGCGTGCCACGGGGTTACCGTTCGTGAACATGTCGTTGAGGTCGTATGATGTCATTCTGCCATCATTCTCCTTTGATGTCGTGTTACCTGTGGAATATGTGGCAGCCAGAGGCAGCATGTTGAAGTAGTTGTCAGTCCGAACAGGATTGCCAAACTCATCAAGCCTGTACTCATAGACACTCATGTTAGGCATTGCATTGTATGCGCGAGCCAGAATGTCATTACCATAGTTCTTGTGATTGGTAGTAAAGGCCAAGTTGATATTACTCATGAACTTGATGCGGTCGCTGACCCAATAGTCCAAAGCGGTAGAAGTGGTGAAACGATTAAGTTTCTGTCCGATAATGGAACCTGTGCTCTTATCGTAGTTGGCACTAATGCGGAAAGTTGCCTTCTCACCACCACCGGAAAGAGCCACGGTGAACTTATGTTCCTGACCGAATTGCTTTACCTCCTTCACCCAGTCTGTGTTGTGACTGAAATGACTATATATATAAGGTAGTTCCTGATTGTAGTCCAATTCGGGCAACGAGGTGTTCCTGTGATGAGGATTGTAGTATGCTTCCTTGAGCATCATGGTGTATCCGTCACCATTGAGCATTTCGTAGCCTTCGGGCTGCCATGTGCCTTTGAACTTATAGGTGAAGTTGACGCGTGTCTTACCACGTGAGCCACGACGTGTCTTGATTTCGATTACACCATTAGAACCCTTCGCACCCCACTTGGCTGTACTGGCGGCATCCTTCAGAACTGTGATGCTCTCAATATCCTCGGGGTTGACCTGGAGCAAAGTAGAGAATTGTTCCTCTGTATCCATTGTTTCGAAGTTGATGTCCTGAGCATCTTCAGGAAGTTCGAAAATATGGTCATTGAGGACGATCAACGGCTGTGCGTTACCATTAATAGTAGAAGTACCGCGCAGACGCATAGTTGTACCTGAACCAAGGTTACCAGAGTTTGGCACAATGTCAAGACCAGGAATCTGTCCCTGCAAGGCTTGGTCCACGGACTCAAATGCAAGACCTTCCACTTCACTCATATCAAACTTGGAAACCGCACCAGCATACTCTCGAGCGGGAATCTCAAGTCCTGTGGTAGGTGCCAGTTTCTTACCTGTAACGGTCACCTCCTGAATTGTCTTGGTATTTTCCTGCATCTTCACTGGAACTACGCTTCTGTTTCCTATCTTCTGGCTCCATTTCTTATAACCCATATAGGTAACTTCCAGCGTATTGTTAGGATTCTTGATATTCATGGTGAAGTTACCATTCATATCGGTAATTGCCTGGCTGACAATACGATTGTTCTTGTCTATCTCCTTGACGTTAGCACCGATGACTACATCTATATCATCAGAAACGGTACCAGAGATACGCCGTTGCTGTGCGCTTACAGGTAGTGCCATGAGCACGACCGCCCAAAGCAGTAAAAGCTTAATTATTATATTCTTCATAGTCGGATATTTTTATCGGATAGCGTATCTCTGTAAATACCTTTTCGCCTTTAGTGTTGTTTCCCAGGTCTTGTCATGTCTGCCGTCGACCACCTTAGTATGGTTCAAATAGCCATCAATAGAGTGAATTACGGCAGCACTGGAAGAGTTAATTTGAATACCTCTCATCTGTTTGCCAACTGGTTTATCATCACATGAGATATCACGTGCCAAAACATTCTTCTCACCGATAACCATGTGGGGGTTAGCACCCATGTTGTTACCATTTTCCTTCCAAGTTACGTCATCGCACACACGGAGATCTGTTCCATCACCATTCGAGACGCGATCCACATGAATCTTACAGAAAAGTTCGAGTTCTTTGTCGTAACTTGACGTCACCATCTCTTCTCCCTTGCCAGGTGCAAGTTCTGTCTTGTCAACGAAGACAGAGTTATCAGCAAAGTGATAACGTACGAAATTGGTCAAGTAAGTAATCTTAGCAGCAATGCGGATACTATCTTCATAGGTTGCAAGCTCATTAAGATACTCTATTTCGCCATCGTCATCAATCTTTGGCTCTCCCGTTTCTTCATCAATGTCGGGTTTACGGTGATTGAGGAAATCTTCATGAATTTCTTCCCATGTGGGCAATCCATTCTCGATAGCTGACACTATTGATTCATTATCGGGAACAAAAACTGTATAACGATAATTATTAAAGAACTGCACATTGTAATCCAGTCCCTTGTCATCGATAAATATCTGGTACTTCTTTAGTGCATTCGTTAGCTTCTCACCCTTTAAAGAACCATTTACGAGTCCACAAGCAATGATTTCCGTTTCATAGCCACCAGCTTTACAGAGATCGTAGAACCTGCTGTAGGGAGTCTCGCCAGCAGCCTCTCCATACCAATCATAGTCGTTGGTTAGGATACTATAGACACTACGATATGTGGGGATTAGCGGTGCTCTGAGAATATACGTATCACCATTACCTGAGTTGCCGCCAAAACGCCATTTGGAAACCTCACATGAAGTGACACCAGGGGTTTCGCTTACTATGCCGAGACGTTCGTTCTCAAGTTGGAAGCCACCCTTTACTGCTACGACTTTTTCGTTTTCGTCGCGAACAACCTTTACTGCGTTACCATTCTTCGAAAGATAGTATTCGTCAAGTGGCTTCGAAGCATCAACTTGGAAGAACTCCTGAAGTTCCCTTGTCATAGGATTGCTCTCGTCGTGTACGATTGTATGAGTTTCCAATATATCCTTCAGACGGTTGATAATCTCGTCTTCTGTAACATCGGTAGCAGCAGAGCCTGCCAAACGGGTGCCTTTGGTTCCAAGAACGCCTTTATCCTTATTATAAGGACAATAATAATTATAGAACGTCATTTCAACAGGAGCCTGATTGGTCTTGTTCTTGTATTTGAACTCCGCTACACGTGGTGTACGGCTCTTCATGCTGGCAGGATCATAATAATATTGAAGGGCGCTGTCGCTGGGCAACAAGAAAGTAAATCTACTGCGCATAGCCTTGAGGTATGCATAGTAATTTAGTTTCATGAAATCATAGCGACCTTTATAACCAGCATAGATGGCAGATTGTATGATTTTATTTGTTTCACTAATATATGCAGGAGCTGCAACGGATCTATAGTCTGCTGGTACAGGAGTCATCTTCATCACATATACCACACCGTTACTGCAAAGCAGGCAGGTATCAACCTGGCTCTTAGCCAATTCGACATCCTCGAACAGTTCTTCCATTGCATCGTCTGTAAGTTTTGACCACTTACTGGGAACCGATCCAACAAACGACCGCTGCATGAGGTTAGCCAAAAGTGAAACTATTACACTGACGGGGATTTGGTCAATTTGTTTGTAGAGTTCCTCTTCTGTCGTTGCCGGCACGAATGGGATTGCATCTTTCGTTCCTTCGTGGGCATAAAAAGTACGAATCAAGTCTTCGCCAGCGCCACGGAAGTAATTCCACATTTCCTCATCGTTAGGAACAAACATGGCTGCCATATCCTTGCGCACATCCACCTCGTCATAATATCCATTCCATCCTGGGTCGAATTTGAGGCCGGTACCTGGTAGGCCATCACTATATTCCTTCTTATTAGGATCATAGGTTTGGAAGGTACCGCCTTTTGGTCCAGGCTCGTAAATTACTTTGTCGGAATAATATTTGTTCTTTATATCAAAATTATTGGTTGAGAAATAGCGCTTCGTGAATATAGAATCCGTAAAGCTTGGATGAAGGGTTTGGTAAGCTTTTGTAATTCTTTCACAATAGTACGGTGCGCTGAATCTGTCGAGAATGTGGCTGAAGATGTTTGTTCTGCCGTTGGTGCGAATAACTTCCGCCATATTTGTAAGAGGGCAGAGAGGCTTTTCCGTAACATTGACATAGCCATTCTCGCAGACGCCATCTTTCTCTAAAAGAAGAGCATCATAGATATGAACATCTCCAGTATTTCTGGGACGACCCATAAATATTTCGAAGTCCTCGTCATCTACTATATTTCTGCGCATATGCTCTGCCGTGAAATGAAGCATCATTGGCAGGGTTGAGTCAACAGCCATATAGATACCATGACCGCCATTCTCCTCGCGGAAACGCTCCCAGTAGTCTTTCTCTGTTATAGAGTAAGTAAAAGGCAAATCCTGAGGAGCCACGTATGTTATAGAGTCGGTCGTCTCGACATCAGTATAACGACGCATGTACTCTCCACGAGTAGGTGAACTGGTGCCGTTGGATTCACTACTTGCCAAGTTCTCCATCACAATTGCATTGTTCAGCATGCTCGTGTGGATCAACAGCTTCTTCTGAGCAGTACTCAGTTTCTCATAACTTGTGGCATAATGCCAAGGATTACTTTCCGGCAATAGGGCATTAGCAGCAAAGAAAGCATCCCAAGCTTCATCATTCGCCACAAAGACAGTCTTTGAACCTGTTTGGCTCAATACATCTGTCAGCGGACGAACCCCTTCAGGATTAACTTCCTTGTCTGCCAACAACCTCAGATAAGTTCTGAAATTGCCTTTCTGTTCCAGGCTTTCGTAAACGCTTGAACTGAGCCAGCTGGGCTTTTCATCGTCCAGGATAAACTCGTCTTTACAAGCATACATCAGCCCGCAAAGTGTCAACAGGCACACCACTCGTGAGGAATGTCTGCTCCATTTGCTTAAACGGTTTGTCATACGCATTGTTTTATTTTAGTTTTTCGTTTTTCGTTGTTTTTCTCGTTTTTTCACTCTTTTTGGTGCCATTATACGCACTCAACTGAGCAAATTTACATTTTTTTAAACGAATTAGAACTACTTGTATATAATAAAAGCTCTATTTTAAGGTTATTTAACAGAATATGGTTAATTTTATTCAATCACAGCAGCCATTTTAGGGAAAAACATAATGATTTAAGCAAGAAAAACAGACGCTGCAAAGCACAGGCCTCCAAACAGGTGTTTTATGAGGCTATCGTGGCGATAATTGCCAACAATAACAACATGATATTCTTCACCAAACACAAAGGCGGCTGTCAGGCGATTGCTGATTCCCGCATTATGTAAAGAATTTTGTCATGCCTTGTAACATAGAGTACTCTTCATCAGAAAGCACTAGCTTCTTTAGTACTTCCATATAAGTTCTCTATAACTTCCGTATAATTTCTCTATAACTTCTCTATAAAGTCTCTATACGTATAGGAATAGAGTTTTTATAGAGGTTTTATAGAGAATTTATAGAGAATTTACTTAGGTTTTACTGAGAACTTACTTAACTGTCATTTAGGTTTTGACTGGAATGGCATGAGCCTTGTATATACCAAAAACAGGACGCGACCGCATCAAAGTCGCGTCCATTGGCAGGTATCTATCTTGCCACATCTGCCATTATGGTGTGTGGCATTTAGAAATTCCACGTGAGGCAATCAGAACTTCTACCAAACGAATAGGCAAAGTGCCCATAAAACAGGAACTTCTTTCGAGGCATAATAGCCCAAAAATGTAAAGAATTTTACCGCTTCACCACAAAGGTTTTGCCATTGCGTATATAGAGCCCTTGCTTTGGAATTTGCTGCAAGCGACGACCTGAGATGTCGAAGATAGCATCTCCCGACACTTCATCTGCCTTTATTCCACGAATTGCGGACGCGATATCTACATTCATCCATTCGGACCATTCGGACGAACCATCTTCGCAAACAGCCTGTATGCGGTAGTAGTACATGTCTGACTCGAGGTTCTCTACAACATAACTGGTTGTGGTAAGGTCGGTAATTGTGGATGTTATGATGTTTGACCCGCTCATGTCCTTTATATCGATGTTGTAGAGATAGACACGTCTCCGCCTGCCCGTCGTGGAGAACTGCACCTTGCAGCCAGTGGGTATCTCGTCGAGAGTTAGGCTGTAGGTTTCACGGCTGTCAGTGAGCTGAACGGTCTGAGTTTCTATCGTCTGGTCGCCCTTGAGGACTGTAACGACAAGGCTGCTGCCATCTGTCGCATTATAGGCTGCATCGAATTCGATTATCATCTTGCCTGCTCTGTTATCGAGGCTTGGTGTCGTGACGGAACCTATAATTCCGGCTGAGCCGAGGAAGAGTGATTCATCGTGAGTTCCATAGATGCCCGACACGGTCCAGCCAGCAGTCTGTGTATATTTGTCTATGACGCTGCTGCTTATCTGGGCCCCGTTATCGATGTCTTTGAAGCCAGAGAAATCCTCTGACATGACAGTTGAGGGAGATGGAGTCCCTGTCATGGCTTCAATTTGAAGCGTATAGCTTGTTGCTCCTTCTACAGGCAACCAGTTAGCGGCGAAGCTATTCATGGAGAAGACTGTTGGGTAGTCGGGCACGGGCGTAGGTAAGGCCATGTAATCGCCATAAGTGAAGTTGATTTTGCCATTTGCAGTCTCGGAGATGCTGTGTATGAGGCTGTTGTGCACCTTGGAACCTGACTTCTCTGCCACATACCATGTGAGTGGCTGCACAGACTCTACTCCCTGAAGTCCGGGATAGGGATCGCCGGCCTCGTCGGCAGAAGTTATCTGGTATCGGCTATAGCCGCCGTCCTCTACAAGGTCACCCACCTTTCCATCAGCAGGCAGGAATGTCATGCGCTGATGGTTAACATCGGTATTGACTTCGTTGCTGTTCCAAACGGATCTGTTATAGTCGATGTGCCATACCATGAGGCCATGTCCGCCGTTGCCTCTGCCGAAGGTTACCTGCTGACGGTTCTCCAAGATGTAATACTCATTGGAGTTGCCGGAGTTCTTGATGATGTATGCCACGCCTTCCTCGTTGATGGCAGGCATGTTCTTCACCTGTGTAGGTTCTGTCAGGGGGGTGAGGTCAATCCACCCTGCTATCCAGCGTTCGTAGGCGGTATAGGGACTTGGCTGTTCTCCGATGTTTCGCGGGCCGTTATAACTGCCTGCGTCAAGCACGTCCCAGTATTGTGCAGCTGTACCTCCGGAATAGCTGGTATCATAGAAGTCCGGGTATCCGAGACAATGGCTGAACTCATGACATGCTGTGCCTATGCCTTCAAGTGTTGTTGCGCTGGCCAGTTCGTTAGACACGGCATAGGTGTTGATATATACGCCATCCATTCGTTGATAGCCAGCGCCGCAGCCATAATATTTTGCGCTATTGAGGTCGAACTCGTGCGGCCATATATAGCCCTGTGTACCATACTCTGTTATTCCGGCAAAGATGACATAGACCTGCTCCACCCATCCATTGCCGTCCCAGTCGTAGTCGGCATAGTTGACTTGGTCGTTGGCCAGTTTAAGTGCATCAATGACCATTTCGGCTGCACGGTCGTCGAGACTTCCGTTAGGAGCCGAACCATAGTATTCACGGGTTTTGGAAAGCGTAAGAGGGCCTACGACATCGAAGTCGATGGTCAGCATTCCGTAGCTTTGTTCGATAAAGTAATCGCGTACGGAGCCCACATGGCTGTTCTGCGAGAAGCCTTGCTGGTTGAAGCGATTGTACCATTGCGTAGCCGCATCTGGCCTCATCCTGCTTTCCTCGTCGGAGAATTCCACCAGGAGTACGAGTCCGCGCTTAGTTGCAGGAACAGTTTGAGCACGCCAAGGTCCTTGGCGATGGCGGAGGGCTTGGTTGGCTTCGCGCATTTTCTCGAGGCGGGCCAAACGGCGTTCGTTGACGCCCGGCAGACGTTGACTGTGGTGATTGCCGCGAAAGGGAGTTTCCTTGACCAATGGCTGCGCGTTGGCGACCATAGCAAAAAGGGATATCAGGAGTATCGATATAAGGTTTTTCATAGCCTCTATTACATGTATTTTTATTTTGCGGGTGCAAATATACAGCTTTTTATTTGATTTTTCAGCATAAAGGTCGTAACTTTGCGCCCTGTTATGGAGAAAAAGGTAAATACAGGCAAGGTTTTCCTCATTGCGGGGAGCGAACCATTGGGCAGTGCGGGTGTTCAGGCAGACATCAAGGCGATTACTCGCTGCGAAGGCTGGGCAGCGGCTGCGCTGACGTGTATTGTTGACGAAGACGTGAACCGCATCAAGGGTATTCATCACCTGCCTGTGGACTTGATTGTCTCTCAGGCAGAGTCTTTCCTGAGCACCGTTGGTGCCGATTGTATCAAGACAGGCATCTTGCCTACCGAGGAGATTATCCGTGCTGTTGCCGGCGTGTTGCGACGCTTCAACCGTCAGCCCATCCTCATCGACCCTGTCATCGTGAACTTTGCAGGCGAGCAGCTTGTCAGCGACGCTGCGATTGCTGCCTACAAGAACGAGCTCTTCCCCCTCGCAACGCTCATCACACCGAATGTCCGCGAGGCGGAGTTCCTGCTGGGACATGCGATAACTGACCCCGAAAACGACCTGAAGAAGTTGGCCGAATGGGGTTGCAGCGTGCTGGTGAAGAGTGTGGAAGAGGGCAAATACCTGGTGGATTATCTCTATGACACCGTGAGCGGAACACTCACTCCGCATCCGAAGAAAAAACTTGAACTCGACGACCGCAACGGAACCGGCGACACCCTTGCCAGCGCCATTGCGACGCATCTGGCTAAAGGCGACGACCTCGCCACAGCCGTCGAACGGGCCGAGGCCTACATGAGCTATTTCCTGGCTGGTCCGCGCTATTATATCAGCGCAGGTCTGTAGGTGTTTCGGGAAGCCCTTTATGTAGGGTCTCCCCATGCCCTATAGGGGAATGAGAAACGCCCTATAGGGGAATGAGCGATCCTCTATAGGGCGTTTGTAATGCACCTTTATTTCTCTGTATGTCCCCTGCTTTCTTCGGCTCCATACTGGCCATAGACACCATAATGTCCATAGCGGCCCTTGCCATAACCATAGCGGCCGTACTTGCCGTAGCGGCCATATTTGCCATAGCCATAATAGTAGCCGTACTTCTTCTTCCGCATGTCGATGGCATTGAGCACAAGGTTGATCTTAGGCATCTTGTTCTCTTCCTTGAAGCCATTGATGAGGTCGAAGTTAGAGCGCGGGCTGTAGTCGGCACGACATACGAATAGGCTCATGTCTGCAACTCGGCCAATGGAGAGCGTATCGCTGACCAGTCCTACTGGCGGTGTGTCGAGCAGGACATAGTCGTAATGCTCCTTGAGCAAGTTGACAGCAAGGTCGAGCTGTTCGCGCGAAATGAGTTCGCCCGGGTTGGGAGGAATGATACCTGCAGGCAGGACGTCAAGGTTCTTGTTGGCTACACCCGGAACAATCTGCGACTCAAGTGCGGCATACGATGTGTCGCTGCCAGAGAGGAATGTCGTGATGCCCTTCTTATCGGCTGGGATATTAAAGAGCTTCACCAGACGAGGCTTGCGGATATCCAGACCCACGACTATGACCTTCTTGCCCATCAGAGCAAGCGACATAGCAAGGTTCGTGCAGACAAACGTCTTGCCCTCGCCAGGGATGCAACTCGTACACAGGATGACCTTCTCGTCCCCCTCCAGGATGAAGCGCAGATTCGTACGCAAACCACGGAACGCCTCCTCCATCGAGTTGTTGGTATTCTCGCGAACCACAAGGGCCTTCTCGCCGTCAACACCTTTCTCTGCCAAGGGGATATCAGCCAGAATGCTTATCTTCGTCAGCTTCTCCACATCCTCGCGTCCCTGGATACGGTAGCGAATCAAGTCAAGCAGATAGAGGATGCCGATGGGTAAGCCTAAGCCCAGCAGCAAAGCAATCAGCCAAATAATGTTGGACTTCGGAGAGACCTTTCCAACGAGCTGAGGCGAGTCAATGACTCTGGCCTTGGCTGCGGTACTAGCCAAGGATATGTAGTTCTCCTCGCGCTTCTGCAGAAGCATCAGGTAAAGGTTAGCCTTAATCTCCTGCTGGCGGCTCATATTGGTAAGCGCACGCTCCTGAGTCGGCGTGCTGCTAATGCGGCTGCTGTACATGCTGTATTGTCTGTCGGCACTCGACTTCTGCGTCATCACGTCATTACGGATAGCGTCGAGGCTCATCCTGATAGACGGCCACATCTCCTCAATCTGAGCCGTAAGGTTCTTCACGTATGGATTGTCCTCGCTCGACGACTTGAGCAGACGGTTTCTCTGCAGGACGGCATCGTTATAGCGGGCAATAGTAGAGTTGAGGTTAGCATCCGCCAGACCGAGATTGGCAGGAATGACCTGCATGGCATTGGCAGGATTGTTCACATAGTTAACCAATGCATTGATCAGGTTCAACTGCGTCTCGAACTCAACCTGCTTCTTCTGATACTCCGTCGTGCTGGAAAGAGCCGTAGTAGCATCATTGGTGAGGTTGATAAGCTCGTTGCTCTTCTTGTATTGCTCAAGCTCACCCTCCGTCACATCCAACTCTCCGCGTATGTCATCAATACGAGCCTTGATGAACTCGCCAGTCTTCTCGGCCACCTCATTCTTATCTTCATTGGCATCGATATTGTAGCAATTGATAAGCTCGTTCAAGTAGTCAAGCGAACGGCCCACTTGTGTATCGGTGAAGGAAATGCGGGCCACAGTAGTGAACTTGCTCGTCGGCCCTGCAGAAATCTTGGCTCTATACATGCGGGCGGCCAACTCGACGGGAATTATCCTGGCGTACAGCTTTTCATCCTTCCACTTTGTGCCCGGGTTCTGCTGGAAGATGATGACACCCATCGGAGTATTGATGCTGCCAGGAAGCTTCTTAAGGTCATTGCTGAATGTGACTGGGTCCTTCTGCCCTGCCAACAGCACTTTGCCCGTAATATGTATGCCCTTTCCAACCTTCGTCATCTCTATGTCAACAGGCGTACGCAACACAGCAAGCTGATGCTGCGGCATATCCACAATGATAGGATTGTTCTGGTACTGTTCCAACTTACGGACACGGCCTTCGATAGCATAGCTGACATAAAGCTTCAACGACTTTACAACACGGCTATTGACATTCGTACTGTTCAATATCTCCAGCTCATTGTCGAAGCCATTACTGTTCGATATGATACCCATATCCTCGAGGTTCATCTGTCCACCTCTTGACCATCGCTTGCCCTCGTCGTCCTTAACCAATACCTTCATAGCCGAAGTATATACCGGCTGCGTATAGCGAAGGTAGCAAAAGGCTATGCCCAAGGCAAGAATCGTGGACAACAATATCCACTGCCAGTTAAGCACTACAATAGTCCATATCGCAGAAAGAGAAAAACCACCTGCCTCTTCTTCTCTCTGCAAATCATCGTTAGCAACGTACTCTGCCATATTATCTAAAGTTTAATGTATTTGCGCTATTATCCAATTTGCGTGCAAAGATACGAAATAATATAATAATGTTAAAGGATTTGCACGAAAAATTATCTTTAATGGAGATTTCTTCGATGTCATTTGCCATATATCGCACAAATTGTCGTAACTTTGCCTACGGAGTATATGCACATGAAGCGTATTGCTCAATCCTTTATCATGCAAGACAACAAAACAAAGATATCCGCACGGCATTGGCTTAGGGACTTACTGACACTCTTGGCAGAAGCATTCATCTGGACAGGATGCTTCTATGTCGTGGCATTGTTGTATAACATAAGGAAGGAAGCGGCTCCCCTACCCGTCTGGCTCACACTCTATGCTTGGGGATTCGTATTCCTCCTTGTCGCCACACGTCTCATCCCCAACAACGCCTATAGCCGTACTGCTCGCCGCGACGAAGTAGTGGCTCAAGCAATGAAGACAGTTCTTTTCGTCTGCGTGCTTGCCCTTGCAGCATTTACGGAAAGGAGCTATCACCTATACCTCCCATACATCCTCTTCTTCCTGGCACTGACAATAGAACGGCTTGTCCTCAACAGTTGGTTCATTCGCTACAGCATGCGGCACAACGAACACGGCATCATCATCTGCAACGACGACTCAGCCTGGCAGCAGAAAGCCTTGACGCAAAACACCTACGGCCTTAAACTCGCACGTTTAGACAATAATACCGCAGAGCAACTGGAAGCATTCCTTTCGGCACATCCGGAGACAGAAAGCGTCTATTGTTCTCTTTCTTCATTGCCAACAGCAGAGTTCGAGAATATTGCGCACGCTTGTTGCAAACTTGGCTTAGAACTTCATCTCTTGCCTCAGCCTGTATTCGCCTTGAACAAGACGATGCAAAGCGAATGCCGAGGCAACGTCAGTGTGCTCTCGCCAGCCAGGCTTCCTCTGCAAAGCATCTTCAACAGAACGATAAAGCGACTGACAGACATCGTCATAAGTCTTATCGTCCTGCTTACCGTGTTCCCCGTCTTTGCTCTCATTGCTTACATTTGCATCAAGAGGCAAAGCCGAGGCCCTGTCCTCATAACACGACACATGTGCGGCATGAACGGCAAGACATTCCAATGCCTCACCTTCCGCACACGCCACTTCGAAGCAGCACCCTCCTTCCTCGAAGGCATTAACGACCCCGGCTATTTCCCATTCGGGAAGTTCCTCACACTTTCCCGAATGGAACTGCTCCCTCAATTCCTTTGCGTGTTGTGGGGCAGCATGACAATCGTAGGCTCACAGATGATACGACCGGAACGCTATCCCGAGTATTGTCAAGAACTAAAACAGTACTTCGTCTCCAACTGTCGTCTCAAGGCGGGCATCACAAGTTATTTATTCCCCTCACAGGCAAAGGGCAGTACTAAAGCAGATGTCTGGTATCTGCGCAACTGGGGCTTTTGGCTTGATGTACGCATCATGCTACAGCGTCTCGGCACACTGCTTAAGCAATCCAAAGCTAAGTCTATTAATTATATATAATGTATTAATCCGTAACAAAACTCATGTCTATATTCAGCAAACTATTTGGCAGAGATAAGGGAAAAGAGCAGACAACGGTAGGCGGCATGGAGGACTTCATGCTCCTTATCCGCGTCTATTACCAGGCGGTCATGGCATCACAGCTTGGCATCAACAATCTTGGAGCATTGCCCGACCTGCGCATCTTCAAGCAAACCTATCACGTAGCGACGGTGAACAACAAACTTGGCATTGCCGAGAAGAAGCATTGCCGCAAACTCATACAGAGCATCTACAAAGTCAGCGACTCGTTCTTCGCAGAGATAGACGGCAGCATCCGCAAACATTGCCACAAGATACAAGATGCACAGAGCTATCTCATTCAGTTCCAAGGCTTCAGCCAAGACCTGATGATGCTCATGGGCAACCTGATGCAATGGAAGATGCGCCTGCCCAGCTTCTTCCGAGGAGCACTTCGTGAGATGGTAGCAAAGCAAGTTCATCAAATCATGACAAGCAATGATTGGAAGGATGACGGCGTTCGACGCACTTGCATTGCCATAAGGAAGTATCAAAACGTGCTTGGTTACACAGAACAATGGATGACAGAGTACGTACATACCATTGTAATGCTCGCAAAAAAGGAGCCAAGGAAAAATAGTGAGCAATAAACTTGCATAAAGAAAAAAAAAGTATTATCTTTGTCCGCAAAATGAGTCGTTAAGTTATGAATCAGGCACTAAAAGACCTCATCAAACAGCTGGAGACACGCGTCAGACAGCTCATCCTGCAGCAAGCTAAGTTGCAGGAAGAGCAGGAAGAACTGCGCAAGCAGCTCAACGAGAAGGATGACGAGATACGCCAGCTCAAGATTCAAAACGAAGAACTCATGCAACAATATAGCCGTCTGAAGATGGCTAAGTACATCGACATGGCCGACAACGATGTCAAAGACATGCGTGGCCGTATCAGAACGATGGTGCGCGATATTGACCGGTGCATCTCTATGCTTAAAGTAACACAGTAACAGATTATGGATGACACCCTTTCAATAACTCTCCACTTTGGTTCGTGGACTTTGCCCATGACCATTAAGCGTGACGAAGAATATGTCTATCGTCAGGCTGAAAAGCTTATCAAGGAGAGGTTCAGCTTCTACACAAGCAGCTATCCCGGCCAGAACACCGAAATGTATCTGGTGATGACTATCCTTGACATTGCTGTTCAAAGCAAGCGTCAGGAGACCACCAATGATGCAGAGCCTGTTCTGCTGGCTCTTCGCCCACTGCTTGAAGAAGTCGAGGCCGCACTCATCAAGAAGTAAGAGAGAGTGACCCCGAGTATTAACATCAAATTTTATAATTCATGACAACAGACATTATAGTTGCCTTGTCAATCGCTATCGTGGCATTCTTTGTTTTGATAGCAATATGGTATTTTGCCATCTTGCCAGCAAAGAAAAAAGCCCTCATCAGTGAGGCTCGCGAGAACGCAGAGAAGGAGGCAGAAGTCATCAAGCAGAAGAAACTGCTTGAGGTGAAGGAGAAATTCCTGACCAAACGCACAGAACTCGAGAAGGAGGTGCGTCAACACAATCAGCAGATACAGCAGTCGGAGAATCGCATCAAGCAGCGCGAGATGCAGCTCAACCAGAAGCAGGACGAACTGACACGCCGCAAACAGGAAGCCGACGCTCAGCGTCAGCGCATGGAGACGCAACAGGCACTCCTCGAGAAGAAGGAAGAGGAAGTCAATGCACGCTTCTCCGACCTCATCAATCAGGAGCGTACGAAGCTCGAAGAGATTTCCGGCCTGAGTGTCGAAGAGGCTCGCGAGCGCCTGGTCGAGTCTTTGAAGGACGAAGCAAAGACGAATGCTGCTGCTTACATCAACGAGATTATGGACGATGCACGCATGACGGCTACCAAAGAAGCCAAGCGCATCATCATCCAGACCATACAACGTGTGGCTACGGAAACGGCTGTGGAGAATTCCGTGACGGTATTCCACATCGACAACGACGAGGTGAAGGGACGCATCATCGGTCGTGAGGGACGCAACATCCGTGCCCTCGAGGCTGCTACCGGCGTCGAGATTGTCGTCGATGACACACCCGAAGCCATCGTCATCAGCGCCTTCGACCCCGTTCGACGCGAGATTTGCCGCCTGGCCCTCCACCAGCTTGTGTCCGACGGACGCATACATCCTGCTCGCATCGAGGAGGTTGTGGCGAAGGTCAAGAAGCAAATCGACGAGGAAATCCTCGAGGTGGGCAAGCGCACCACCATCGACTTGGGCGTGCACGGACTGCATCCCGAACTGGTTCGCATCGTAGGCAAGATGAAGTATCGCAGCAGCTACGGACAGAACCTCCTGCAGCACGCTCGCGAAACAGCCAACCTCTGTGCCGTCATGGCAAGTGAGTTGGGACTCAACCCGAAGAAGGCAAAGCGTGCTGGCTTGCTGCATGACATCGGCAAGGTGCCCGACGAGGAGCCCGAACTGCCACATGCTCTTTATGGTGCAAAGCTGGCTGAGAAGTACAAGGAGAAGCCCGAGATATGCAACGCTATCGGTGCTCACCACGACGAAATGGAGATGACCACATTGCTGGCACCCATCGTTCAGGTCTGCGACGCCATCAGCGGTGCCCGTCCTGGTGCTCGTCGTGAGATTGTCGAGGCTTACATCAAGCGCCTCAAGGACTTGGAAGACATCGCCATGAGTCACCCGGGCGTGGTCAAGACCTACGCCATCCAAGCAGGCCGAGAACTGCGCGTCATCGTTGGTGCCGACAAGATCGACGACAAGCAGACTGAGCAGTTGAGCACTGACATCGCCACAAAGATACAGAACGAAATGACGTATCCGGGACAAGTCAAGATTACGGTCATCCGCGAGACGCGCTCCATCGCATACGCTAAGTAGCGTTTACATTCAACAGATATGAAAAAAGAGGATGTGCACACATCCTCTTTTTTTATTACATTCTGTCGGTGAGATATTGTTACACTTCAAAAGCCCCCAAAAGGTTGAGGCGCCTCAAACAATCGAGTGAGGCAGCTCAATCGATCAATCGAGGCGCCTCACCCGATAAAATGGGCCGAGGTGGTTCCCTCTACAATATTACAAAATTGTTTACAACCTACCTTTCTGGGTCTTCTCAATTATAACTCTTCATCTTATTATTTACTTCATCGCCTCGTAAATCTTGGCGGTAATCTCGTCGCAAAGCTCCGGATTGTCGCGGAGGACGCCTTTCGTAGCTTCCTTACCCTGTCCGAGCTTGCTGCCATTATAGCTGTACCATGAGCCACTCTTCTCGAGGATCTTGAAGTCAACACCAAGGTCAACAACCTCGCCGACACGACAGATGCCTTCGCCATACATGATTTCGAACTCGGCACGACGGAATGGAGGCGCCACTTTGTTCTTGACAACCTTCACCTTCACCTCGTTGCCGATGATGGTCTCGCCGTCCTTGATGCTCTGAGACTTGCGGATGTCGAGGCGGACCGAAGCGTAGAACTTCAGCGCGTTGCCGCCTGTGGTCGTCTCGGGATTGCCGAACATGACGCCAATCTTCTCGCGAAGCTGGTTGATGAAGATGCAAGTGGTGTTCGTCTTGTTGATGGTTGCAGTGAGTTTTCTCAGCGCCTGACTCATCAGACGGGCTTGCAGGCCGACCTTGTTGTCACCCATATCGCCCTCCAGTTCTGCCTTAGGAGTCAAGGCAGCCACAGAGTCGATGACGATGATATCTACTGCTGCACTGCGAATCAACTGGTCGGCAATGTCGAGAGCCTGCTCTCCGTTGTCGGGTTGAGAGATGAGAAGCTCGTCAACATTCACGCCGAGGTTGGCAGCATAGAAGCGGTCGAAAGCATGTTCAGCGTCGATGAAAGCAGCGATGCCGCCTTGCTTCTGAGCCTCAGCAATAGCATGAATAGCCAAAGTCGTCTTACCTGAAGACTCAGGGCCATATATCTCAACGATTCGTCCCCTTGGGTAACCGCCCACGCCCAGCGCATAGTCCAGCGCGATGGAGCCAGTCGGGATGACCTGGATATTGTCGATTCTCTCCTCACCAAGCTTCATGATAGAGCCCTTGCCGAAGTCCTTCTCTATCTTCTCCATAGCCGCCTTCAGGGCTTTCAGCTTCTCGCTCTGCTGCCCTGCAGCAGCCGCTTCTTCAATTTTCTTTGCCATAGTTTTGTTTCTTTTCGTTATTACGTTATGTCGTTATTACGTTATTGTGCTATTTAATCTGTTGTGAGAAGGCTTACAACTCTAGGTCACCGTCGTGAATCTCGTGCCAAGGCAGGCCCTGACTGTTGAGCTGTTCCATGAAGGGATCGGGGTCAAACTCCTCGACATTATGGACGCCGGGCTTGTTCCAAAGTCCCTTGAGGAACATCATGGCACCAATCATGGCCGGCACGCCCGTGGTGTAGCTGACGCCTTGCATGCCTGTCTCCTCGTATGCGGCCTGATGTGAGCAGTTATTATATATATAATATGTGTGCTCCTGACCGCCTCTGAGGCCACGGATGCGACAGCCAATGCTCGTCTCACCATCGTAGTTCTCGCCGAGGTCTTGTGGATTGGGCAGCACCGCCTTGAGGAACTGCAGGGGAACAATCTTGACAACTTCCTCGCCGCTGCCGTCTGCTTTGGGTGCTTTGTACTCCACTTCGTCGATACGACTCATGCCGATGTTCTGAATTACATCAAGGTAAGTGAGATACTGCTGACCGAATGTCATCCAGAAACGCGCGCGCTTGATGGTCGGATAATTGATGACGAGCGACTCTATCTCCTCGTGATGGAGCAGATAACTCTCTTTGGGACCGATGCCGGGATAGGTCAAAGGCTTATGAATCTCCATCGGCTCCGTCTCGATATACTTGCCGTTCTCCCAGTAGAGACCTTTCTGCGTAATCTCTCTGATGTTGATTTCGGGGTTGAAGTTCGTGGCAAAAGCCTTGTGATGGTTGCCTGCGTTGCAGTCCACGATGTCGAGATACTGAATCTCATCAAAGTGATGTTTGGCTGCGTAGGCAGTGAAAATGCTCGTCACGCCTGGGTCGAAGCCGCAACCAAGAATGGCGCAGAGCCCAGCCTTCTCAAAGCGTTCGCGATATGCCCACTGCCAAGAGTACTCGAAGTGCGCTTCGTCTTTGGGCTCGTAGTTAGCCGTGTCGAGATAGTTGCAACCCGTCTCGAGGCAAGCCTCCATGATGGTGAGGTCCTGATAAGGCAACGCAAGGTTCATCACAATGTCAGGTTTATAGTCGCTCAACAGCTTGACGAGCTGCTCCACGCTGTCGGCATCGACCTGCGCAGTCTTGACCTTCGTGCCATATTTCTTGTTAAGAACTTCAGCCAAGGCAATACATTTCTTCTCCGTACGGCTGGCAATCATCACTTCCTGGAATGTGTCAGGATTCTGACACACCTTATGAGCGGCAACGGTAGCTACGCCGCCAGCTCCGATAATCAGTACTCTTCCCATAGTTACATTATGTATTAGTTTTGCTTGCAAAACTACAAAAAAAAGTCCAAAGCAGCAAGACTTTGGACCTTTTTCTTTATCTTTTTATGTATTATGCTTGTCTTAGAAGCCACCGCCGCCAGGGCCGCCAAAGCCGCCACCACGATTGCCGCCGCCGAAGCCACCGCCACGAGGACCGCCTTCGAAGCCTCCACGACGCTGGTTGTCACCGTTACCTTGGCGACGCATCTGGTCGCGACCGCCTTGCTGACCGCGCTGAGGATTGAGCACCTTCAGCACTTGCTGGGGAGTCAGCACTTTGCCAAACTCTTCGGCATACTTCTTCTGAACCTCCAGACGCTTCTGCATCGTAGCAATCTGCTGCTCTTGGCGTTCGAAGTTCTGCTTGATGCGTGCTTCCGCTTCTTCCTTCGTCAGTTCTTTCTTCTCGCCGTCGCGACCATTTTGCTCAAGGCGCTGACCTTGGAACTGATTGGTTGCAAACATTTCCTTCTGGTAGGCTGTGTAGGTTTCCACAAACGACTTCTTTGCGTCGTCCTTCAGGTCGAAGTCCTTAGCCATGCGATCTGCTGCGCTGCCGATGCGTTCGGCGATTGCTTTCTCACGTTGTTCTGCACTCATGCGCTCTTGAGCGCTGACGGCAACACTGCTCAGCAGAGCCAGGGCTGCCACGATAATTGTCTTTTTCATTTTGGTTAATTTAGTTATGTTACTATGTTCTTGTCACACCCTTTTGACCTAAACGGAGGTCGAAAAGTTTAATCGATGGGAACAAAGGTAACTTTTTTTAACTATCTGACCGTTATGTGGAAGCAACCTTGCTTGACTTCATACTTGATGTAACACATCTCCCTCTCTCGGATGTCACGCAGCACTTCGCTCAGCACCCATTTGAGTGTGTCGCTCTGCACGGCTCTTCGCTCGGGCTGACCTGGAGGGGAGACCGTCGAGAAGCGGTTGTAGCAGATGTCGAACGTGGTGCCGAAGAGGTGGCAACTCTGCTCTGTAGCATTCCCATTACGTTGCTGCAGGCGAGCCACATCGTCCTGCGTCCGCAAGACACTCGACACGATGATCTGGTGCAAAGGAATACCTTTTATATATAGGCTGTCCATATAGTTGCGACCTATCGTCGAAAGCAAATGGCTGGCACGCGGAACGAGGTAGGGAATGCTGTGAGTCATCCCTTTATCGATGCAGTAGAAGGGATTGGCACCAATATAGACGAGCTCTTTCCTGCGTTGCTCGGCCTCTTTTCTGTCGCGAACAGGACGGACGCCCCACTTCTTGGCTGCCACGATCTGCACGTCCTGAACATCAGGAAAGCAGGCTGTATATGAATAAACACTGCGGACGGGATGCCACTTCACACGGCCCGTTGAATCCCGCATCTGCACAGGCGAAACAGAACGACGTGTCTCGATGGGTTTTCCCACGTGTGGGAAATTATTTTCCCACGTGTGGGAAATATTTTTCCCATGTGTGGGAAAATGTTCCTCCTCTGGTGATGTCACTTCCTCTCTCGTGATGCCCGTCACTTCGGGAAACGCCAACCTTACCGCTCCAAGCAGCAGGACTGTGCCTCCAAACAGGCCTAAAAATATCTTTTTCTTAAGTCTTCTCATTGTCGTTTTGTCGTACAAAAGTACAAAATATAATTCATAATTCACAATTCATAATTCATAATTTTAATTCTAGAGCCAATAATTCTTCATTCTTCATTCTTCATTCTCCATTTTTTATTACTTTTGCATTAAAATACTGGCGAATGATAGAAAAACATATCCTTATCGAGGACATCGATCCCCTCCTGCTTTATGGCGTGAACAACATCAATATGCAGATGCTCAAGGCGCTTTATCCGAAGCTCCGCATCGTGGCAAGAGGCAACGTCATACACGTCATGGGCGACGAGTTGGAGATGTGTGCCTTCGAGGAAATCGTGCAGAAACTGCAGAAACACATCCTCAAGTACAACAGTCTGACTGAAGAAGAACTCCTCCACATCACGCGAGGCGAACGCTCGGAGCGCGAGGGAGTGGAAGGCGTGATTGTGTATAGCGTCACAGGCCGCCCAATATGTGCTCGCACCACGAACCAGCAGTTGCTCGTCAAAGCGTATCAGGAGAACGACCTCGTCTTTGCTGTCGGACCCGCAGGCTCAGGCAAAACGTACACCAGCATTGCCCTCGCCGTTCGTGCTCTCAAGAATAAGGAGATCAGGCGAATCGTCCTGTCGCGCCCCGCAGTAGAGGCTGGCGAGAAGCTTGGCTTCCTGCCTGGCGACATGAAGGAGAAGATAGACCCCTATCTCCAACCGCTGTATGATGCGCTTGAGGACATGATTCCGACCCAGAAACTGCGTGAGATGATGGATCAGAACATCATACAGATTGCTCCGCTCGCTTTTATGAGAGGCCGCACGCTGAGCGACGCCGTCGTCATCCTCGACGAGGCTCAGAACACAACCTCTGCTCAGTTGAAGATGTTCCTGACTCGTATGGGCATGAACACCAAGATGATTGTGACGGGAGACACAACCCAGATTGACCTCCCCCACAGCGTCCGCTCCGGTCTCATCGAGGCGCTTGGCCTCCTGAAAGACATCAAAGGCATCGGTTTCATCGAACTCACAAAGAAGGATATCGTGCGACACAAACTCGTGACGCGCATCGTGGAAGCTTACGAATCACAACAAAAAATACAACAGAAAGAAGATGAAAGCATTGACAAGAACTGACTTCAACCTGCCTGGACAGGTGAGTGTGTATCACGGAAAAGTGCGTGATGTCTATAACATCAACGATGACCTCATGGTGATGGTCGCTACGGACCGCATCTCGGCCTTTGACGTCATCCTACCCAAAGGCATTCCCTTCAAAGGACAGGTGCTCAACCAAATCGCCGCATCGTTCCTCGACGCCACAGCCGACATTGTTCCCAACTGGAAACTCGCTACGCCTGACCCAATGGTGACGGTAGGTCTGAAGGCTGAAGGCTTCCGCGTGGAGATGATTATCCGCGGCTACCTGACTGGCTCGGCTTGGCGCGAGTACAAAGCTGGCTGCCGTGAACTCTGCGGAGTGAAGCTTCCGGAAGGCATGAAGGAGAACCAGAAGTTCCCCGAACCCATCATTACGCCGACCACAAAGGCTGAAGAAGGACACGACGAGAACATCTCGGCCGAGGAAATCATCAAGCAGGGATTGGTCAGCAAGGAAGATTGGGAAACGATGGTGAAATACACGCGTGCCCTCTTCCAACGCGGCACAGAGATTGCTGCAAAGAAGGGCCTCATCCTGGTTGACACGAAGTATGAGTTCGGCAAGCGTGACGGAAAAGTCATCCTCATTGACGAGATTCACACGCCCGACAGCAGCCGCTACTTCTATGCCGACGGCTACGAAGAGAAGTTCGCGAAGGGCGAGCCTCAGAAGCAGCTGTCGAAGGAGTTCGTACGCCAGTGGCTCATCGAGCACAACTTCATGAATCAGCCTGGACAAGTCATGCCTGAGATCACCGATGAGTATGCTCAGAGCGTGGCCGACCGCTACATCGAGCTCTACGAACACATCGTGGGCGAGAAGTTTGTACCTGCCGACAGCGAAGGTGACATTGCCCGTCGCATCGAAAGGAACGTGACAGAATGGCTCAACAAGAGGTAAATAAGCAGGGTGTGCGGCAGATGTTTGACCGCATCGCACCGACCTACGACAAGCTGAACCACTTGATGTCGCTCGGCATAGACCGTCGTTGGCGACGCAAAGCCGTTGATGCTCTTGGCAAGTTCAACCCGCAGCAAATCCTCGACATCGCAACAGGCACGGGCGACTTCGCCTTGCTCATGGCCAAACTACTTCCCCCTAAAGGGGGTCAGGGGGTCTTGCACATCACGGGGGCAGACATCTCCGAAGGTATGATGAGCGTCGGTAGGGAGAAAGTCAAGCAGGAAGGGCTGCAGGACATAATTTCCTTCGAGCATGAGGACTGCCTGAATCTCTCTTTCCCCGACGGTTCGTTCGATGCCGTGACGTCTGCTTATGGCGTTCGTAACTTCCAGGATCTCGACAAGGGACTGCGGGAGATGCGACGCGTCCTGCGTCCCGGCGGACATCTCCTCATCGTGGAGCTCACGCCGCCGCCGCGTTTCCCGATGAAGCAGCTGTTCTGGGTTTACGCTCACGTCGTGATGCCTTTGCTCGGACGACTCATCAGCCACGACAACAGCGCCTACACCTATCTGCCGGCCTCGATGGAAGCTTTCCCGCAGCCTGAGCAAATGGAAGGCATCTTAAAGCGTGCAGGCTTCAGCCATGTCGAATGGCACCGCTTCACCTTCGGCATCAGCACAATGTACCTGTGTGAAAAATGAAGAATGAAAAATGAAGAATGAAGAATTTGCTACCGCGCTGAGTTCTCCCAGTTCTCCCCATAAAGGGGGAGTTAGAGGGGGTCTTTTCGGCCTTATAGGTTTCCCCTTGGGACACAGTTTCAGCAAGGGTTTCTTCACGGAAAAGTTCGCTCGTGAAGGCATCGACGCACAATATCTCAACTTCGAGATACCCGATGCAACGATGCTATTTGACGTGCTTCGCGAGAATCCTGAACTAAAAGGGCTGAATGTGACGCTTCCCCACAAACAGGCCGTCATCCCTCTTCTCGACGAACTGAGCGACGAGGCACGCGAGATAGGCGCCGTCAACGTCATTCGCATTCGCGATGGCAGGCTTAAGGGTTTCAACAGCGACATCATCGGCTTTACCGACAGCATACGTCCTCTTTTGCAACCTCACCACAAGAAAGCCCTTGTCTTGGGCACTGGCGGAGCAAGCAAAGCCATTTGTGTCGGCCTGAATCACTTAGGTTTAGAGTGGAAATATGTAAGCAGGACGCCTCGAGAGGATAGGTTCGCCTACACTGACCTTACGCCGGATGTGATGCAGGAATACACCGTCATCGTCAATTGCTCTCCCGTCGGGATGTTTCCAAAGGTAGATGCTGCTCCAGCCATTCCTTACGAACTTCTCACCCCACAGCACCTGCTCTTCGACTGCGTCTATAATCCCGAGGACACGCTCTTCATGCAGAAAGGCAGGGAGCAGGGTGCAACAGTAAAGAACGGCTTGGAGATGCTTCATCTGCAAGCCATTGCAAGTTGGCGTTTCTGGAACGAAGACCTTTAAGGCGTCGGCTCCTTTTTTGCGTGTCTGCCACATCCTGTCTATATGTTATCACCGAGCGTGATGGATGTCTCGCTAAGCCATTCCTTTTTTGCGGCAAAGTAGCTGAAAGCTAGGAAACCGATGCAGAGAAGCAGTGCCACCAACAACAGGTACTCCAAAACCTTCGTGGTATGGAGAATGGGTTCATGGCTCTTGTCTTGGATGCGGGTGAATATGTTGTGCAAGGTGAGTGGGATGCTCTCTGCCTCCATCTCGCTAAGGTTTCTGTCGATGTTGGATGTGAATGATTCCAGGTAACCGACGTAGGCATGCACTCCTATGAGGCGGACAGCCAGGCGCGCCCCTTCGTTGGTATTCAGATAGGATTCTATCTGCTTGGTGTCTGCCAGGACTGTCTTTATCTGCCCCGCGTCCAGTTCTTGGTGGACATAGCCGGGCGATATGTTGTTGATGTTTGCCTCTATCCTCGCTATTCCGTTTGTCAGGAAGGCATCGGCCTTGCTGGGTATCATGGCCAGCATGATGAGCAGGAGGTCGAAGATTACTGCAACGGCGATGGACAGCACCAGAAGCAATGTCCTGTGGGTGGATTTCTGCATGGGGATGACAAGGTAGTGGACAAACGCAATCGCACATGCAGGCACGGCGATAGCCAGAAGTATAATCCAGATGATGCTCATGGTTGGAAGTCTTTATTTATATATAAGGTGGTTTTCTCTGGTTTGCACTTCTTCTGAAGCTGCACAACAAGGGGCTCTTTCTGGGCTTTCAATTCGTTGTAGGCATCATATCTCCCCAGGTCGCGGAGAACGGTTTTGCAGAGCAGTCGGCCGCAGGGAGCCTGCATGAACTCGCGGAAGGTTTCGGGGCGCAGTGTCGGTGTGTTTCTTGCCACGAGCACCTCGTATTTCCTTTTCTTGTCGTCCCAAGAGGAGAAGATGCGAAAGGCGACTTTCAGGCATAGGAATGCAATCAGGGCTTGCGGTATCACCCAGTACCAGCCTGCCCGGTAAAGTGGAAAAGCGGCTATGCCCCCTCCTATCAGGAGCAGGAGGAAGGCATAGCTGTTGAGATAAAGGAATCTCGGGAACGTGGATATAGGATGTTTCCCGTCTTCCATGATTACGGTTACTGCGCTGCGGTAATAGCCTTATAGAAGGCATCCACTACTTTCTGGGCTTCACTCTCCTCGGTCACGGGAAGCATGACGCTGGTGCTCTGAGTAAAGGACTCATAGTAGAGGTTGTACTGCTGGCACAGGCAACCGAAGAAGGTGCCCTGCTTCGTATAACCTACCTCTTTCACACTGCTGGGAAGGACGTACTTCACCTCCTTGCCCGTGTTCAGTATCCAGCAGGCCTTGAACTGAATAATCTCCATCACGCGCTTGTCGGTAATCACGATGAAGCCTTTGCGTTTGTTACCGATAATAAGGTTTAAGAGACGAACGATGCTGCCGATAATGCGTGCGATGGGGTTCATACTTTGTGCCCACAGTTCGGCTTCGAGTTCCATCACCAGATTTTCGTCTTCCCTAAGGGTCAGACCAGACTTTAGGTTTGCCATAATTTTTTAGTTTTAAGTTATTAAATTCCCGCCCTGCCTCTGTCTCGTCTTTGCAGGTACGAGTGTTTTTATGGTTTCGCTTGGGCAAATATACGCTTTTTTTTTACAATATGTCACATGATATAACATTTTTTTTCTTTTTCATGATATTTTTTTTACGCGAAACAAAGGGACTCTGGAGAGACAGGCGTTAATGCTACCCTCTTGCCCCTTGCTCCTTGCCCCCAATAGGAAGCAAAGCTTCCGAAACATAAGTAAGCAAAATACCTGATCCTCTGTCAAAGTGTCAGAAATAAAAGCCAAAGGGAAAGAAGACAGAAAGGGGCAAGAGGCAAGAGGCAAGAATGGCTTGGAGATGCCATCTCCAAGCCATTGCGAGTTGGCGCTTCTGGAATGACGACTATAATCGCACCTTCATACGCTCCTGTAGGTAATTGGGAGAGGAATTTACCATTCCTCATCCCAAAGTGACTTGTCTGTGACAGATGTTTCTTCTTTTACGAGACCAACATTACTGCCATCTGCTAATTCTTTTTCAACGATGGACACGTTCATCAAATGGTTTCTTGTACCAAGTTCAACGATGACTGACTCGGGAATTATATATGTATTTTTCATGTTACTTGAGAATCTTTTTGCCGTTAATAATGTAAACGCCTTTTTGAGGGACTTTGCTGAAACGGCGGCCATCGATGGAATAGATACCTACGGCTTGGTCTAAGCCGTTATTAGGAATCTCTCCAATACCTGTGGTTGAGCTTTCATCTACGATATAGACCTCTATGGTCGGGTCGTTCAGATTGGCATCTGCAGTAGAGAAAGAGGTGGCTTTCGTGTTCAGGCCCGAAATTGTCAGGGTCTGCTCGCCGCTGAAGACAGCCGACTCGCCGGCTTCAGTCGTCACCGTTGCACCCCACCCTGCAGGCGTGTAAATCTTGTAGCCGACAATGAAATAATCACCCGCTACGCTGATGGTGAACGTCCTGTCGCGGGCCAGATTAAAATTTGTGGTATTGAAGCCGTTGTTGGCATTGTTTGAAATGGTAACTATCGGAGCCGGTTCGGGAGAAACCCATTCGGCTGCAGCCCAACCCTTGCCAAGTGCCACTTGGCTTCCGCCTTGATAGAAGGTTCCGTCCACATTCCTTTTATAGGTGACAGTGTAGGTCTCGCCCTCATCTCCCGGATCGGGTATCTCGCCAGGCGTGAAGAGCCCTTCAATACGCACTTCGCCATCGATGTAGGTGGCTGGAATGGTGTATTCGTGCGTCGTCCTGTTGAATGAGGAAGCGGGAATGGTGACGCTCTTGTACTGGCGGTTGTCGCGGACGTATTCCGGACCATCGAGGTTGTATCCGTGAGTTATCACGATGCCCGTATAGGTGAAGTCCGGTGCGGGAACCATCTTTATCTTGACTGCCTGACCGAAGGCTACCGGCGCATCGCTCAGGGCTGCACCTTCTGGGGTCAGCACATCGCCATTGAGCTGGTTGGCAGAGATGTTCACATTGTCTTCGTGAACATTCAGCAGAACATCCACCACCGCACCGCCATTGGCTGTGAGCAGGTTGCCAGTATCGTCGTTACCGCCTGGATCAACATTGTTCCAGTCCACTTTGAGGCGCATACGGTAAACGCCAGGCTGTGTGCCTTCGGGAATGGTGAAGGTTGGGCAAGTGATGGCACCGTCCACAACGCTGTTGCCGCTGCTTAGAGCAACGCCGTTGCTGTCGTAGCCGTTGAAGTGGGTATAGCTCATCAACTCGCTGCCCTCGACGGGCTTGTGGTCCTCGATGACATAAGTAAACTGGCCGTCGTTGTTCCAATCGACATAAGCGTAACCGCTCATCCAATTTCCCTTGTAGGTCATCTTCACCGTCACTTCGCTGCCAGCCTTTGCAAAGACCATAGCGTTTTCAGTAAGGTTGTTATAGACGGTAGCCGTCGGAACGGTCACGTCCTTCACACCTTCGCTCGTGAATGTCAACTTGGTGAGTGAGCGGTCTGTACGCGTGGGTGCCTGATTGGAATCGAAGTTCAGCGGATAGTTGATGACCTGATAACGAGGCCTGGAAGTGTCATTGAGTTCGATGTCGTCGATGTAGGCCACGAAATCCGATGTGCGAAGGTGTGGCGATGCCAAGTCGGGCACGACGACAAGACTGTGGATGTCAACTGACTCGTTGGTGGTGACAGGGAAGACAAGGTCGTTCCACTGCCCCTGAGTTGAGAGGGAGGCCGTCACCCAGAACTGCTCGGTCTCGGGCTTCTGTCCGTCCCAATCGTGACGCTTGCCCAAACCAATCAGCATGACGACACCACCTTCGCCAACAGGCTTGTTGACCAATACGTGGACATACCTCTTGCTAGTGCCGAGGCAGAAGGGTTCGTTCAGGTCGATGCGTGCGCCAAAGGTATTGCTACCATAACGTGAACGCTGCACGGCCAGCACATTCTCGCTGGCGTTGGTGGCTACGCCTGGGGCATCTTTCTCTTCCATATCGGGGTTGGGCACCAATGCTACGTAATTACTGCCATTGAGCGCTCCAGTACGGAACGGCGACTGCTCCCAAGTGTCATAGGCACCAAGGCTGCGGTATTCCTCTGTATTCTCAAATGTGACATGCTGTGCGAATGCCAAAGAAGGCAGCAGGGCAAACACGATGAAAAGTAGGAAATGAAAAGTGAAAAATCTATAATTTGTTTTCATGATGCTTGTTCTTTAACTTGTTAACATTTTAATCTTTCAACTTTTCAATACACTGACAGAGTATGCAATGTCGGGCAGGAACGGCTGTCCTCGATGGTGATACGCAGATAGCGAGCCTCGACACCGCTGTAGGTGCTCGTACTGTTATTCAGAGGAATGATGCGCTTGTAGCCCACCGTAGTGGTTGTGGTGGCGCACTTCGTCCACGAACTGCCGTCGAGACTGGTCTCAACAGAGAACTTGCGGATGCGCTGACCCAACTTGATGTATTCCATGAGCATCACATAATGCAACGTCTGCGGCTCTTCCCATTCCACATTGATGGTGGCAGAGTGCTCGCCGTCGTTGGTGGCCCAATAGGTGTCCTTGTCACCGTCGGTCAGGTTGCTGACATCGTAGTTTCGTGAAGCACCAGCAGCACGGGTTGCAGATGCTGTAACGGTGGCTCCCGGTATAAGGTCTGTACCAAGTCTTTCCTGAAGCATCGTTCCAAGTTGCTGTAGCACCGTCACGTCGGCCTGTGGCAGCTCGCCGCTCTGGTCGGGAGGGAAGTTGAGGATGAGTGTGGCGTTGCGGCCCACAGTCTCCAAGTATATCTTGAATAGTTCCGACGCACTCTTGGGGCTTTCGCCGCTGTGCCAGAACCAACCTTTGTTTGTTGCCTTGGCATCACTCTCGCCACCACGCCATTTCCAGTTGTATTCGTTGCCACTCTCGCCATAGCCCATTGACCAGTTGGTCTCACCAGCCCAGCCAGCTTCATTGCCTATCCAGCGGGCTTCATCGCCCACACCCCAGATGACACAGTTGGGAGCAATGGCATGAACGGTGTCGCGCAGGTTGGGAATGTCGTAGTAGGTAGAAGCATCGGAGATTGTGCGGGTGCCTCTGTTCCCACCATAGTACCCAGCATGGTCGCCGCCTGTTGCTCCGTCGAACCACATCTCAAACTGGTCGCTGCCGTACTTGGCCAATTCGAGGCACTGCGGCAGGAACACCTTGTTGACATAGTTGCTAGTGCCGTCGCCCCAGTAGCCACTGTTCAGGTCCCAAGGGGAGACATAGAAGCCGTACTTCATGCCTAGGTCGCGGGCTGCTTCGGAGAAATCCCTCGGAATGTTGGTGTCGCGTCCGTTCTGGTTGCCTGCATTCACAATGCTGTGCGTAGTCGTTGCTGTTGGCCAAAGGCAGAAGCCGTCGTGATGCTTCACCACAGCGATGCCACCCTTCATCCCTGCCGCCTTGACAGCTTCGAGCCACTGACGAGGATTGGGAACCTTGGTCGGAGCAAACCTGCTCTCAGCCTCGCTGCCGTCACCCCACTCAGCATTCGTGAATGTGTTCATGCCAAAGTGGAAGAAAGCATAGAATTCCGTTTCCTGCCATAGCAACTGACGATGACTCGGCACAGGATGGACAGGTGCAGGCTCGTTGTCGGGATTCGGCAACGTCTCATTGTTAAGCTGTCCATTGACAGCGATGCTGACTGCCAGCATCGCCATCATAAAGAAAATATTTCTTCTCATGGTCAATAATCGTTGTTGAATTAATAAATAGACAATCGCTTTATTTGCTATTAGTCATTTCTAACAAATCTAGCAAGCGATTTTGAGACAGGGGTGTATCAAGTTGTGAGAACCCTTACTCGTCCCAGATCTCGCCCCAATCGTCTTTTGATTCTTTTGCAAGACCGTAGTTGTTATCTATTTCCTTATCGGATATTGATATAGTTAACAAGGCATCCTCAACCTCTGCACAAGAGATTTGAATTTGAGGTGTTATATATGAATTTTTCACCATAATGATTTAATATTTGAGGGTTTACTATTTAGCAATTTATCTACCCTTGGGCACTCCCCCAATTGGGAGAGTGGGGAGGGAGCCTATTTCAGTATCTTCTTGCCATTCATGATATTGATGCCTTTCTGCATCTTGTTCAAGCGCTGACCAGCAACATTGTAAATAGCACCTTCGTTAAGGTTATCGTTAACGTTAAGGTTCTCAATACCTGTTGCATCGTCGCCAAAGTCGATGACGAAGCCCTTGACAGGAGCGGGACTTCCAGAACAATCTAGATATGCACGATTGGCTTTCAGGTTAAAGGAAGAATTGTTAACGTGATAAAAACCGATGCGGTTGTTGTTGTCTGCGTCGAAGCCAAGCACATAGTTCGTACCTGTAGCAGCCCTACAGTCAATGCTCGTACCTGTGTACGTACCAGTCAGGGTACTATTCACAGGCGATGCAGCATAACCGCTTCCGATTGTGGCTGTCACGCTTCCTGCTCCTTCCTCGCCAATCAGTATGACAGGCGTACCTGCGGCAACCGTCGTTGCACCTGTGCCAGGAACAATGGCGTTATCTTGCATTGTCGGAGTGTATGCCTTTACCTCTTTAGAATCTGCGCCCGTCAAACCGGTAATCTCGAAGGGCACGCAAAGCGTTGCATAAGTATGAGCGGCGCCAGTATTGTCATTGGCTGCAGTGAGGGAGATAACAACGTCTTCAACATCCTCAATTGTCCAATGGGAAGCCTTAGCATACATACCCCAGCTCCATATAGCAGAACCATGTGGACTAAAACATCTGCCACCAACATTTATGGCTGCATAACCCATTGCAGCGCTGACTCCAGAGATTCGAGGCGTAAAGAAAACCTCATCCCCACCTATTTCAGCACTGGTTCCATTTGATGGACCTGGTGTCTGAACATATTTACCTTGAAGGTTCAAAGAGAATGTATTACCGCTACGGTGAATATAGACTACAGAACTAACAGCATTAGCCTTATCTCCTACACACATTCCGTCGTTTTCGTTTTCATAATAAAGATAATTCTGGTGTTCTTCATTCTTTAAACGATAAAAACCATCACTTGGCAGGCATACGTTGTTAAGATTTGAATACAATCCATTCACATTACCGAGCAAAGTATTGTATTCCTCTTCCGTACAGCTTACACTATAGGTTTCGTAATCGCTTTGGTAAGTCGCCAGTGCCGTTGATGTCAGGCAGAAATAATTATCTGCATTATCAAAGTGAGGCTTTACATTTGCTGTAACAGAAGAGGCATAGTTAACACGATCTTCAATATATATCTCTATCGTTGGGTATGGCAGATTAGCGCCAACATTAGAAAAATACGTAGAACTTGTATTTAAGCCAGAGACTACCAATTCCTCTGCAACGCCACTTGTAAAGACCTTCCCTTCTCCACCCTCAGGTGTCACGGTTGAACCCCATCCTGTGGAAGATATTTTATAGCCACTAATAAAATAGCTACCAGCCACACTGATAGTAAAGGTCCTACCATTGGCCAAATTATAATTATTAGAATTTATAGGATTATTGCCATCTCCTTGAATAGTTACTATTGGAGCGACTGTCCCGGAAACCCATTTTGCTGCATTCCAGCCTCCAGATGTTACCTCGTTGTTACTCCCATTATATAACGTACCACCTTCACCATATTTATAGGTAATTGTGTACGAAGCAGCCCATGCATTCCAATTTGTCATGAAGAGAGCAAGAATCAATAAAGTTAATTTCTGTTTCATAATGTTTTAGTTTTTTAAAGTTAATATTAAAGATTTGTTTGTTTCTATTTATTCGCAATCATATGTATAGTCGGCCGGGCCGTCGGTTGTGGTGGGCCAGCCTGGGTTTTGATAGAGCATACTCTTGCCAAGCGATGTTTCTGTGACACCATTGGGACTGATGCAAAGCAGGAACTCTGCAACGGGAATAGGCTCAAGATAGTGAGGCTTGGGGAAGTTGTAGCCCGAATAAGCAGCACTGGATGCCAAAACCTGCAAGGGACGCAGATAGGCTGATATTCCGCTCTGCGAAACCACATCAGGCGAGAGTTCGCGGGTAGGGTTGGTGTAAAGTTGCTGGTTGCTGGTGCCCCACAAGTGAAAGCCCTCGGGCTGATAGTTACGCATCATGTCGAGCGCACGCCAACGCTTGAGGTCGTCTAAGCGCATACCCTCAGCAATGAACTCGCAACGGCGTTCGCGACGGATGTTGTAGAGTGTCTTGTCCACCTCTTGCCCATGCGACCAAACGGCAAGGTCGTTCTCCTTGTCAAGTTGCGTGGCATTGATGGTTTTGGTATAGTTTTCATCTACTCCAGCACGACTCCGAAGGGCCTTCCAGTACTTGTCACAATTGCCACCCAAATCACCGTGACGCATATAATAGGCCTCAAGGTAGCTCAAGTAACATTCGGCTGCACGGAAAATGGGTACTGCCGTAGTACAGTTGTACTGCGTACGCTGTTCGCCACCCGGGTCGCTGCTTGTATAGTGATTGATGTCGTAGTTGCCCACAAGCCACTTGCAGATGTCGTAGCCTGTCGTAGATTTCTCATTGCCTGAGTTATAGATGAAGGGCTTGTTGTAGAAGGTCGTATCGTTGACGTTCTTACCCAATTCGGCATCGTAATGTGTCGTGATGTAACGTCCGGCTGCACGTACGCTGCCTGTCAGTCGCGGGTCGCGGTTCTGGAACTCTGTATAAGTGTCCTTCGAGTCGCCACGATAACCACTGCCACCCACATAGATGGGCAAGCCATTCGTCATAAGGAAACTGTTCACCAATGCGCGTGTAGCTCCACAGCCACCGCCATTCTTGAGGAAGGCAGAACAGCTGTGCGTCAGCACGCCTTTCTGGTAGTAACGCGCCAGGATAACCTCGTCGTCGGCAGGGAACTCGGTCGTGTAGTTATTGAACATCGACTGATAGTCAGCATCCAGCGCACGACGTTCTGCCACGCGCTCTGCAGCGGCAATAGCTTCGTCGAGGAAGTAGTTGACCTCTTCCTCTGCCGAGCCGCTCTTAAAGGCGAAGTCGGGCCAAGTCGTAGCCCCAGGCCACTTGCTGTTACCCGGAACAAAGCAGGTGCCCGCATGATAGCGCTCCCATGAGCCTTCGTAGAGTGCGACACGGGAAAGCAGCGCGTATGCAGCATCCTTACAGATGCGTCCTGATTCCGGAGCAACTTCCTGAAGCAGGTCGATGGCTTGCTTGAGGTCGCTGATGATGAAGCGGGCTACCTCGTTGCGGGGATAGCGACGGCTGGCTGCAGTGAGTGCAGACGCATCGTCAGTCTGCATTGTGGTAAGCAAGGGAACGTCTCCGTAAGTGCGTAGCAGTCGGAAATACTCCCAAGCACGGAAGAAGTAAGCCTCACCCAAGTACTGTCGCGCAAGGTCGGCAGGAGTGGCTTCGTTGATGGCAGCTGACATCTTGCCCAACGCGAAGTTAATGGCACGCAGACGGTCAAAGTTCCAAATAAGGTTATAATTGCTCTGAGCCTGAGTCTTGTAGTCGCCATTGTCGAGAAAGAGTGCATAATAGGAGGCGCTACACTGGTTGTCGCTCTGGCAATCAGCAGTATAAGTGCCTCCCCAAATAGCATTGTTCTGCGGCAAGTACTTGTAGAAGTCATTGACTGCCAGTTTAAAATGCTCTGCCGTATGGAAATAGGCCTCCTCGCTCTTGAAGGATATGGGCTCACGGTCTAGAAAGTCGTTACAAGAGGAGAATACCATCATGCAGGCGACTACTATTATATTATATATAATGTATAATGTACGTTTCATTTTTATGTACGATTTACAATAGACGATGTTTAATGGTCAGAATGTTGCGTTAAGGCCCACAGAATAGGTGCGGTAGTTCGGATAGACCTTACCTGCACCATATCCTCCGCCATTGTCTATACCTTCTGGATCAAAGATACGCAGTTTGGTGAAAGTGAGTAGGTTCTCGACAGATAAGTACAAGCGTGCACTCTTCACATACTTGTCCAGGCGTGTGCCCTTCGGCAGAGAGAAGCCAATCTGCACATTCTTCAAGCGCACGTAGGCTGCATTCTGCAAATAACGGTCTGAAGCCTGGATGTTGTTGCGGTCGGTGCGGATACGTCCGTAATATGGGTCGAGGTTGGCACCAAGTTCCGAACCAGCATAGCGGAAGTAGTCCAAATGGTTGGTGTAGAAGTTGCGCTGCCATTCGCCAGCCATCCCATAGAACGGGGCACAGTTCTCGAAGAGGAAGTCACGCTTTCCTATACCCTGTATGTAAACGCGGAAGTCGAACCACTTGTAGTCACCCTGCAAAGTCAGCGAGAAGGCATAATGTGGCGTGGAATTGCCGATACGCTTCATGTCACCGTGGTCATTAAGCGTTGCACTGCCTGCATCCACCTTGCCATCGCCATTGAGGTCGGCATACATCAAATCGCCACCGCCCCAGTTGGAACCGATGGAACTCTGAGACACATTACTCAAATAATTGTTCATCTCGTCGTCGGACTTGGCGATACCAACAACATGGTAGCCCCATATCTCGCCCAGTTCCTTGCCTTCATACCAATAGTTGCCGTTGCGGACATTGGCACTTTCTCCAAAACACTGGTTTGTAGGTGAGTAATACTTGGTAATGACGGATTTGTAGTCGGAAAGGTTGGCTGTAATGCTGTAGTTGAACTTGCGGATATGGTCGCGCCAAGTCAGTTCCACTTCCCAACCGCGTGTACGCAGTTCGGCATTGTTCGTCCTTGGGGCCGCTGCACCATAAAGTGCAGAGAGAGACTGGGCAGGACCTATCATATCCTTGGTGGTACGCTCGTACCAGTCGAACGAACCCGTCAGACGGTTTCCGAAAAGAGTGAAATCGACGCCCACCCCCTTGTTGACAATCGTTTCCCAGGTCAGGGATGTGGAGTACGGGCTATAGACTGGCAGTGATGACTGCTGTTGATTGCCCAACACCAAAGATGTCGTATTGACATACATGGCCTGATAGTAGGGGTAGAACGATGACGTATTCTGATTGCCCAAAGTACCATACGATGCACGGAGTTTCAGATTGTCCAGGAACTTATCCTTGATGCGTTCCATAAAGGGCTCCTCGCTGATATTCCAACCCACGGAGAAGGAGGGGAAATAACCCCAGCGCTGGTTCTTTGGGAAACGACTGGCGCCATCGGCACGAAAGTTCACCTCGGCCAGATAGCGATATTTGTAGTCATAGTTAGCACGGGCAAAGAAACCCAACGAAGACCATTCACCCTGGATGTTTGTTTCCAAGTGCTTATATACCTGTCCATCCTTTGGAGTTGGATAGTCGTAATCAGCAAAGCGCTCGGTCTCAATCTTATAATATTCACTCTGTTCGCCCAACAGGAATGTGAAGTTATGTCCAGACTTCAGCTTGAGGTTGTAATCCGTATAGACATTGGTCTCGAAATAGTTAACCTTGGACTTTGCCTCCTCGCGATAGGTCTCACCACCAGCCGGACTCACGTCGAAGGTGCCGGTGCTGGCTTTGACGTTATGTTCGTTCGCTGTAATGTCGCGGAATGCAGTCAGGTATTCCACGCGTCCAGATGGCATGTGGTAGGTCATCGGGTTGAACGTGCGAGTATAGGGATTGCGCTCAATACGGCTGTTAATCTCGGTATGTATCTTCCAGTCCTTGATGGGCTCCACGATGACATTGAGCTGATTATAGATCTTGTTGGTTTTGGACTTGATGCGTCCACCTTCTAGGATGGGCTGCATCATCGAATCCTCGTGGTACTCTCCGTTGTAAGGATTAATTAGCGGAATGACAGGCGAAGTACGACCCAGGTTGTGGAAGAACAAGTCGTCCATGACCGAAGGTTTCCTGTTGCAGTCGGAAGCAAAGCGTGTGCTCCACCCCAATGTCAGGTACTTGTTGACACGGGCCGTTATCTTACCGGCAATATTAAAGCGGCGATACACCTCATCGGCATAATTGAAAAGGCCCGTCTGGGACATGTAGTTGCCCGACACGCGGTAGTCGATAACCTTGGTGCTACCGCTCGCACTGAGATTATGCTCATGGCTGACGGTGTGCGACTTGACATAGACATCATACCAATTGGTATTGCCATAACCGGCCTGATTCTTATACCATGTGTCCAAACTCTCGTAGTAGCCCATGCTTTCTTTGGACTTACCGCTCTGGAAAGCCTGTATTTTGCCAATGTGCTCATTGCTGAAAGGCGGTGTACCTCCTGAGTTGCGATATGCATCGTTGAGCATGTAAGCGTATGTGAGGCCATCCACCGTATTGGGAATGGAGACTGGTTGCTGAATGCGCACGTTGCCTGAGTAGTTGACGGAGACAGGACGTTTCTGTGCACCTGACCCGTTCTTAGTTGTTATCAAGATGACACCGAATGGGGCACGAGAACCATAGATAGACGCTGAGGCAGCATCCTTCAAAACAGAGATATTCTCTATGTCAGCAGGGTTCAGAGTGTTGATGTCACCCTCCATACCATCAATCAGGATCAGGGGTGAGGAATTGGAGTCTTCGCCCAGATTGCCGATACCACGAATGTTGATGTTTTTAGTGGTACCTGGTGCACCGCCAGCATCGCTGGAGATATTCAAACCTGCCACAACGCCTTGGAGAGACTCTACGGCATTAGCCGTGGGACGATCCTTGAGCGAAGCGTCGTCAATAGTCTTGACAGCTCCTGTGGCATTGATTTTCTTCTGTGTGGCAAAGCCCACGATGACAACCTCATCCAGTTCCTTGGAATCTTCCTTGAGTGTGATAGTGAGGTTGGTCTTTCCATTCACGGCCACGTCCTGCGGCTGGAATCCGATGTATGAGACAGTCAGATGAGCACTGCGACTGGAAACTGTGAGTGTGAACTTGCCGTCGATATTGGTCAGTGCGCCATTGGAGGGATTGCCTTTCTCAATGACATTGGCACCAATGGCCGTTTCATTATCATCAAGAAGAACCACACCGCTGACTGTATGCTGCGCCGTTGCGGCTGTTGCAAAGAGCAGACAGCCGACGAGCAGATAAAAGCGTTTTTTTAGAGAATCCATTAAAATGAGATTAATAGAGTTTAATGGTTTAAAAGTTTAAGGATTTAAGGAGGATTACTTATCCTTCTCACCGGCCTGGCCGAAGTTTAGCTGATACATGACTGTGCTGTCGGAAGTATAGATGTACTGCGGCACCAGTTCCTTGCGGCTATAATTCTTGTTGCGAAGGGTTCGGAAATAGAAATATCCGTCGCCGCCGCCCATGAGGGAGGAACCGCCAGTGCGAAGGTTGTAGTTGAAGAACCACTGCGCCTTTTCGGGAGCATACTGAGGTGCTTTCCAAAGCGCGTTGCTCTTGATGTGGATAGTGAAGGTATCTTCCTTGGACTCCAGTTTGATGAGCTTCATCTTGTGGAAAGTTCCCCTCTTGCCTGTACGGAATGTAACGGGCGTGGTAGTAATAATGAGGTTACCATCATCACCTATCACAGGTATTTTCTTTCCTTTATCATCCAAGACGAAGTTGCCTTTGTCATCCACTTCGAAGACGGTATCCTTCTTGTCGTAGGTATCGGTATAGGCGGTGTCGTACACAGCCTCTTCCTCCAGGACATAGCTCTGTCCGAGGGTGGAAGTCACGAGCATAGGATCCATCGACAACTCAGCCTTGAGATTAAAGTCGCCTGGATTCTCTGCATTTTCCTCACATGAAAGCATGCCGGCAAGTGTCAGCCCTACAAAGGCAAGGCATACAATTCTTTTCATAGTCTGTTGTTAGTTTGTTTTCCGGTTTAGGTCTTACTTCAGCACCTTCTTGCCGTTCACAATGTTCACACCAGGCTGCATCTTGCTTATGCGCTGGCCAGCCAGGTTGAAAATAGCATTTTCGCCTTTCTGCCTTGAACCTTGGATTTCAGTGATGCCGTCTTCTACATCGGGGCATGGACCGTAAGACAGGTGGGGAGCACGGGCGTAGGCAGGCCAGTTAGCTTCGTTCTTGTCGTCGGTGTAACCGTCGATGGTATAGAACTTCAGCTCCTTGATGAAGATAGTAGATTTCTGCAAACCAGGTTGGGGAATATAAATCTTCCACTTCGCGGGCATATCCTTAGAGGTGCGGCCTGCATAGGTGTCGCCCTTGAAACTTTCCATGATGTAGAAATCGACCTCGAAGGTGAGCCAACGGTTCGGGTCGTAGATGTAGTTCTCATCTTCGTCGAGTTCGGGGTCACCTTCATCATCATACAGGATGAACTGTGCAGAATTAATCTTGTTTTCGGGGAACATAGTCAGATCCGCATGTTTGTTGTTGTTGTCGGCATCCATGAAGTACATGTTACCGATAACGCCGTCGGTAGTAGAGATTTCGTTGCTGAAGATGTTGAGGACTATCTTGCAGCGAATCCACTGCTTGCGAGGCGTGTTGTCGGGGTTGGTGAAGAGGTTGATCTGAATCTTGTCGTTGATGGAAGCATCGGTAGTGAAGCCCAACACTTCCTGAGCTCTTGAGTTGGCCCCGTTGATGCACATCACCTTGCCGATGTCGCCACCCAAATCGACAACAGCAGTACCATCCATGATTGCCTGCACATCGCTTGTAGCGTTGGCTGAAATGCAGCCGCCATTCTCCAGATATTCACTTCCGCCGAGCGTATAAGAGAAGGTGAACGGCGTGTTCCAAGACGTATCATAGTGCTTGATGACCATCTTGCTACCTACAGGCTGATTGGCCCAGTCGTAGGCCGCCGGAGTGATGTCCGTGAGGGTTTCCTGTGCCATGACGTTGGCAGAGATAGCGATTGTCGCTAAGAGTAGAAAATTCTTCATAAGCTTGAGTATTAAAGTTAATAGTAGTTATTTATTTCACAAGTATCTTTTTGCCGTTCCGGATGTAGATACCCTTGGGCAATTTACCGTTTACTATTTTGCGACCGCTAAGGTCGTAAACAGAGTTTTCTGCTTTAAGCCTTGAGCTTTCAACTTCATTGATTCTCGTGGCTATTATTGTCTCTGTGGCGTCTTCGAGAATCCACCATGCAGCATCCTTCGAGTTGCCGGAGATAGTTACGGCATTGTTGCGCTTTGGTGTCAGCGTCAGTGCCCGGCTGCCGTCGGCATAGGTAACGGGAGAAGTGGTCTTGGCATAGTCGAAGGCCACACCCTTCGTATCGTCATTCAGCTGATAGAAGTAGCAGGGATCGTCAGCAGAGAGGGGTACGGCCCTATTCGCATCAGGCATGTTGGCTACAGGCACGCCTTCGTAGGAGACGATATGGTATTTCCCATGCAGGTCGGATGGTGCGATGCCGAATACATTATCGAGGTTTAGCTGGTCGGGCGAGGTTACTTCGGTTGTGGTGAGCTTATTGTCGGCACCAACTGTCATATAGCGTGAGGTATCAGAATAGTTCTTCATCAAGTAATAACTATCGACCTCGTAGGTTGCCGGAGCCTGCCATATACGCACATACTCGACGTCCATCTCGTAGGCAAAGGATGGGTCGGGAGCCTCGTAGCCCCAGCCCGAATTCTTGCCCAGGGACTGATTGAGAATAAGTTCGAACTCCTTGTTATAGGGGAACTGCCATTTCTCGTAGTCGGGATGGGCATCGAGGTCGAGGGTGGCATCCTTGTTGTAGCGGAACACCTGACTGCCATCGCAGTAGAAGATGAGCGATGCCTTGTCCCAATAGAGCGAGTAGATGTGATAGCCTGCAGAAGTCCAGACGTTGTTGGTCCAGGAGTAGGATTTGCCCACAGAGTGTCCGTTTTGCGCATTGGGATAGCGAGCTGCCACATGCACCGTGCTGTGTGCTGTGCTGCTGTTACCCACCATCTCCATGATGTCTATCTCTCCGCATTGCGGCCAGCCATCGTTGAAGACAGGCATCATCCAGATGGCAGGGAAATTGCTGGCATGCGGGTTGCACTTGGCTTTTACTTCGATGATGCCATACTTGTAACCTTTCTTCATGCGCACACCACCTGTGATGAATCCGCTGGCTGCACCATTGGTTGTCCTTGCCAGCAGGCGCAAATGCCCGTTTTCGGTCTTATGCACCAGGGCATGCTGCTCGTCGGTCGTGCCCATGCGCTCGTTCCATTCGGAACCGGCCTTGGCACAGTATTCCCAATTGCGCTCCATGTTTTCGATGCTGGAGAAATCGCCTGTACAATTCTGAAGTTCCTCTGCACTCAGGGCGAGATTGGCAGAAGCTGCTTCCGGTGTCTCGGAAGAATACACCAGACTATAACCGTCCTTGGATATCTGTGCAGACAGCGAAAGGCATACAAAGGATACAAAGAAAAGGGTATACACCCTTGAGTAGTGTTTTATCATAGACATTAGATTTCTTTAGGTAAGCGTGCGCAAATATACACATTATTTTCATAACAACGTGCATTTCAAGGAGAAAAATATGAGAAATAGCGTTAAAAAGGATAGCCGATGGCGAAATGGTAGCCGAGTGATTTGCCAAAGCTGGGCATGTTGTAGTAGCCTCGCTTCCCTGTATCATAAGGCGCATGAATGCCAATACCCAGATCGAAGCGGATGACGAGGAAGTCGAGGTCGTAGCGAATGCCAACACCTGTGCCGAGAGCAATCTGTTTGCCGAAGTCCTTGAAGGTGAACTTACCGCCAGGCTGGTTCTCACTGTCGCGCAGAAGCCACACATTGCCTGCATCGAGGAAGGCAGCACCATTCAACTTGCCGATGATGGGGAAGCGATACTCCACGTTTGCTTCCAACTTGAAATCGCCCATCTGGTCGATGTAAGAGTATTGCGACTTCTCGGGATGGTAAGCGCCAGGGCCTATTGTACGCATGCCGAAAGCACGGATGCTATTGGCACCGCCAACAGAGAAAAGCTCGCTATAGGGTGCCGACTTGGCATTGCCGTAACTATAGACGAAGCCGCCGAAGGTTCGCATGGCAATGAGGCTGCGTTTCGTAAGCGGGAACTGGCGGGTATATTGCAAGGTAGCCTTTACGAACTGGGCGAAAGGCACACCCAAGAGTTTCTTCCCTTCCTGGCTGTAAGGCTTTCCACAGATGGCATAGATACTCGAGACGATGGCCGATGCCTCCTTGACCGAAACGGTAAGTGCAGAAGGATGCTTCGGAGTGCCAGCCCACGAGAAGGTGTACGACATGCTGGGCACGAACTGGTCTCGCATCGAGACATAAAGCGCAGGATTGGCACCTACGATGGAGTCGAAACGGGCCGTGCTGTGCAGCAACTGGTCGTAGGTAATGGTCAGAGGCGAGAACTCGTGCTTGATGCGTTGCTGGCGTTGCAGTGTATAGTTAACGCCGCCGCTCCATGAGATTCGGCCGAAGAAGCCTGCTCTGTTCTGGCACCGGGCCTGTAAGTCAAAGGTGGTGGTGGAGACAAACTTGCGGCCAAGCTTGCGGCCTACGCTACCAAAGAAGCGGAAGCGAGGATAAGACAACGAGCCACTCAGCCCGTACTCGTAGGAGTTGAGGACAGAGTTCTTGCCTTCCACATTAGCGCCCGTCTGCCATTCATACGAGCCCCAAAGCTTGAGGGTCAACGTCTCGGCTGCCCGGAAAGCGTTGCGCTTCGAGAAAGAGAAGCTGGCGCCCGGGCCGATCTGCCCGCCTGTCTTGCCCGTCAGGTTGCCCTGGAACTCTGCATCATAAGGCTTGTCGAGGGTAGCATTCACAACAATGTCGAGCGTGTCATTGGCCAACGAATCTTGCCCCTCGCTCCTTGCTCCTTGCCCCTCTCTTGGCACATAGTTGATGCGCAACGACGAGAAGACGTTCGTGGCTGCAAGCCCTTCCTGCATCAGCTCCCCTGTGGACTGTTTGTAGAGGTCGCCTTTGCGGAAGAGCATGGAGCGCCAGACGGCACGAGGCTTCAGCAACGGAGCATATCCCTTCAGGGGCTTGGGCATCTTCTTGCTACCCGGCTCACGTTCCTTGAACTTCACGGGTTGGCTATATCCGAAGGAGTAGCCGTTGCGCATGTTGAGACTGTCCACTATCTGCCGGTCGCCATATTTATATATGTTCACGCGCGTATTACCTATGTGATAAGGCTGCATCGCTTCTTTTGGCGCTGTGGGCGAAGGCTGCACCTGGAGCTTGACCATCATGGGTCGTTGCAAGGTGTCGGCACGGAAGTTGATGTGCTCGTTCCGCTGATAGTAGTAACCCTGTTCGCGCAGAGCCCTGACGATTCTGGTTCGCTCTGCCTCGAGGTTCACCACGCTGAAGGGGTCGCCGCGATGAAGTGCGGTAGGCTCTGTAGCGCTCCTGATGATGCTGTCCGCCTGCTCTGGGAAGTTCACGTAGGCGATACTGTCGAGGTGATAGACTGGGCCCGGATGAATATTGTAGCGCACACGTTCCTTCAGGGTGTCGCGCGGGTCGGGAAGCGTCTCGAACCCCGTTTGTGCACGGAAATAGCCGCGCGAGCGGAGGGTGTTCTTTGCAACGGTCGCCCTCAAGCGAGGATTGACGTTGCTTATCAGCACGGGCGAGGCTGCGAAATGATTGAACATCCACTTGCCAAAGCGGTGCTTGCTACCGGCGTACTTATTGTAGATGAGGAGTTTGATAGGGAACGGATGCGTCACGAAGCTACTGCCCATGAGGGCTCCATTGGGGGCATAGGAGAGCACGGCCTCCACCTCTTCCTTTGCTGCCTCGTAGGCCAGTTTGTCTTTCTCCGACACGTGGCGAAGGCTGTCGCGCAAGGCTTTCTCGTCCATCACTTCCTCCGACTTCAGGACAGAGGCATCGCCCGTGAGCAGACCCTCGACCGTCGTATAGGCATCAGCGAGTGCTGTGATGACGCCCTCCTCTTCTGCCGTCTTCTCCTTCCTCGGACCTTTGTCGTAGTCAATGCTCTTGATGCCACGATACAGCTTCTCACCCTCCGGCAAGCCACTCGTGATGGAACAAGACGATACAAGGAGGCAAAGCACCAAGCAGGCTATGCCACTCAACGCCCTATAGGGGAATGACCAACGCCCTATAGGGGAATGACCAACGCCCCATAGGGGAATGACCAACGCCCTATAGGGGAATTTTAACACTTCCTTTATATCTTTAGTCATTTCTCGATTCTGATTCTTCAACTTTCACTTCCTCAGGTTTCATTGCAGGCTCTTCCTTTCTGTTTCTGAAGATGAAGAGCTCGCCCAGCCTGTCGGCCTTCTTCCTCAGCACGATGCCGCCGCCCATCTTCGTCACCTGTCCCTCGAGCAGCGACTCGTAGTTGCGGTCGTAGAAGAGGTTGACGTATCGTGATGCGCTCTTGTCGAGGCGATACTCGATGGCGACATTGTCGATGATTGTCTCGCCCGTATTGACAGCATCGCGACCCGTGCTGACCTTGCCGCCCACGATGACGCTGATGCGGTTGCCCCAAAAGCGTTTGGCAAAACTGAAGCTGTAGTCGGTGGTGTTCGTGCCGGCCTCCGATGTACCGCTCTGGATGCCGAAGTTGACATCGACCGTGCTGAGAGCCTTGCCCGCTATCTCGTTGATGGCGCTCTGCAGGTAGGCATTGAGCGTGTTGGCATAGTTGTAGCCGCCATTCGTCTCGGCATCGTCGGTGACGTACATACCCGTGACGAGCATCGTGACAGCCACACGCCCGCGCTCTTCCTGCGTCATCGCCGTCAACTGGTTCTGGACGGACATATCTTCGGGTGCCTCCAAAGTGAACTCCAAGCCCATATCGTCGAGTGTACGACTGATGGCCAGACCCACGTCGAAGGCGACATTGCGAGGCACACTGTTCTCCGTCACTGTTGACCTTACGCGTTCGCTCGCATTGATATTGAGGCGAGGATTCATCACGTTGCCCTGGAACTCGACATAACTGCCCTGGGCAATCTGGAAATCGTTCAGCGGAATGGCCATCAGCGAGTAGCGCATCGTGCCCTTGCCTATGGTGTAGCGCCCCCAGAGCTGCATGTCGTTCTGCATGTCGTAGGTCAGCGTCATCTCTCCCCCACCCTGCAGGTCAATATAGTCGTTGCCCATGTCGCTCAGGAAGCAGTGTATCTGGGCCGTCTCGGCAATGTTGATGTTCATCTGCATGTCGATGCTTTGGCGCTTCACGTCAACAACCTCCGCTGGTATCGTATCGTTGAAGTCCACAAAGGTTACGATGTCGGCAAGCTGGTCATCGACAGTAAGAGGCGTGTCGGACAGGACGCAGCTGACATCCGTGCTGCCCAGCACATCGAGTTTTCCGCGCATCTTCAGGTCGGAGAGCGTGCCCCAAAGTCTGCCGCCAAGGTTGACGAAGACCTTGCCGTAGGCCAACGAGCCTTGCCGCTTCGGAGCATTGATGAGTTGATAGTCGTCGGCTCTCACATTCATGTCGAGCTGCACCCTGTCGAGGTCGCTGAAGTCGATATTGCCGTCGAGCACAAGCGGCGTCTTGCCTGCAGCGTATGCCTCGATGCGATTAAGGTTGATACGACTGTTCTTGACGGTAATCGTATGGTCTGGTATCTGCAGGTTCACGTTGTAGCTGTCTGCATCGATATGCAGTGACTCCGTCTTCAACTCACCATTCAGGACAGGATTCTCCGTATAGCCACTTACCGTGAAGTCACCCCATGCATAGCCGCTCAAGGCAAACGGGCCGTCCGGCATAAAGGCATTGAGGAAGGCAAAAGGTACTCTCTGGAACGATGCCTCACCATCCATCTTGCCCTTACCCTTATCCTCGTGATACTTGCCATTCACCAGCAATATCTCCTGCTCGTCAAGCGTTACGATGCCGTCAACATAGTGCGAACCGTCGGCATTGGGGAAATAGACGCCATTAAGACCGATGTCGCCAAGGCGGACGCCATTGTACGCCATATTCTTCACGAGCATCTCGGCAGAGACAGTCGTTGTGCTGTCTGCCTGCATATAGTGGAAGTCGCCGTGAAGGAAGCCGCTCAAGTCAGGCATGAAGGGTATCACTTGCGTCAGCTCACCCACATTGAAGTGATTGACACTGAGCGATACATCCTGCTGAGCCTCCTCGTTCGGCGTCGTATAAAGCTTAAGGCCTGTGCCATCGTCGGCCAAGAGGTCAACCAAAGCGTCAAGGTGTCCGTCGTGAGTCAGAGTAACGAAGTTGTCCGCATTAAGCGTGAAGCGACGATAAGCAATGGTAGGATTGAGCGGAGTGAAGTGAGCGCGGAAGCCGTCGGCAAGTAAGTCAAGTGCCAAACCGAAGTCAACACTCTTCTTTCCCTGAGCATCATAGAAGGCCATATTGGCATTGGCTCCCGTCTCCGTCAGCGCAGCATGCACTTGCGACATGAAGGTGACTATGCTGTTCCTTGGGCCGTTGGCCACACGAGCATCCAATGCAACGCCACTATCTTCCTGCCTGATCTTCCAATAAATACTATCAAGCAAGATGGCGCCGGTATTGAGCGAATGCATGTGCCCATTACCATTCAAGCCCTCCTCGGGCGAGGCATTAAGATGCAAAGAGAGGTCGCGGAAACTGTAACCTGTCGCATGACGGAGGATATTGCCAATCGGGTTCTTCTGCCCACAGGCAAGCTCCATCTTGAGATGTGGCAGCAAGGAGCGAAGCACGTCCTGCTTGATGCGAAGGCTGTCCATCTGCTGCTGCAGCTCACCACTAAAGCTATTGACGCGAGCCAGCAATGAGTCAAGCCCCTGATCGGAAGATACCGAGAGGCTGAGGTCGCCGGCAAGTGCTTTCATGTCGATAAACTCAGGCGTCAGATTGGCATCAAGGGTAAGGTCCAGCGGACGGATGATGCTGTCGGCAGTGGTCAGTTCGATAGCCTCGACACGGGCCTTCAGGTTATGTGTCTGCATGAAGTCGGAAGCACCGTCCACGCGCATCACCATGCTTGCCGAAAGTGGCTTCCCCGCCAAATGAAGGGCATAAAGGTCGATGTGGCTCAGATCCATATTGAAATCAGCAGCCTTTAGCTTCCTGTCTGTAATGGTGGCATTGATGCAACCTTGCATACAAAGCAAGTCGTTCTGGCTGTGCATCTCGACCATTGCCTTGCCCTTGTCCAGACGACAATCTGCCTGGATGTTGTCCAAGTTCCATGAAGCATAGCCAAGGTGCGTGATGTCTGCTTGGGCACGAAGCGTGGTGCGTGGGCTCAGCATATCTGTGCCTCTGCCACTGAACTTGGCGTTGGCCGTCAGCATATAGAGCGAGTCCTTGGGCAGGAAGTCGTGAAGCTGAAGATTGTTGATGCGGGCATTGCCCTGATAAGCCATTGTGTTCAGGTCGATATTGCCCACAACATGAGCCCTGCCTCTGCCTTCTTGCAGCAAAGCATCTGCCGTAAGCTTCGATGCCTCGCGCAACTTGGTGTCGGCATGAATGGTCATCTTGGGGAAGCGCACATCGTTAAGGCCAAGGTATCGGTTGACACAGCGGAGATCCATCGTGGTGATGTCCCACTTCAGGTCTGCCCCGATGTTAGCGCTATCAGTGAGATTCTGCAATGAACCTGTCGTACGTACATCAATGACAGATGGCATCATCACATTGCAGGTCTGCAGGGAGAGGTCATCTATATTGCCAGTCGCAAAGAGGTCAATGTTCAAGGGCTGTGACGGATAGTACTTGGCAAGGTCCTTTGGCATGTAAGCTTCAGCCAGACACAGCACATCCTGATGCCCTAAGGAAGCCTGAAGGTCAGCCTTCAACTGCCCACGCTCCTTAGGCGAGAAGGCATTCCAATCAAGGTCAAGGTTGCCGCTGGCAGAACTATGTGGCGTCTTCAGGTCGAGACCTCTTGCCGTGAGATGCTTCGAGTCGAGAGACAGATTGACGGCAAGGTTATCGAGTTGGAGGCCGCTCTTCTCCTTAAAGGCAAGCCTCTTTAATTGAGCATTGAGAGCCGACGTGTTTTGGTCGTAAGAGAGTTTGTCGAGAGCGAGCTCTGCATCGCGGAAGGCAAGGTGATTGACATCGAGACCCTTGACAGGGTTCGAGCCCGGGATGTCATACGAGAGGCTGTCTGCTGAAAGGCTGACTTTGCCCACACGATATATGCCTTTGCTCAGGCTGATGTCGCCGCTATCGAGGCTTGCCTGACGGATGGCAGCATTGACGCGCATCGCGTCGTTAGGCAGTTGCAGGGCTATCTTACTCTGATTGATGTTGAGCTTCTCGACATCGATTTGCCAGTCGAGGGGCGCACTCTCTGTCGTATCCTCTTCTGCCGCTTCACGGAGTTTCATGTCGAGCACGCAACCATCGAGGGAGGCTTCCTTCACGTTGACAGTCTTCTTCCTGAGGTCTATGTCGTCGGCCACGATACGGAGATTACCGATACTGCCATCCATGGCGAGTGTCTCGATGAGGTCGGTCGTATGGATGCTTCCGTCGGAAAGCTCGATAGCTTCCACTCCGACGTGCAAGGTCAGCAGGCGCGTCAAGTCAAGGTCAACAAGGGCATGCTCGACATCAATGACATCAGTGGGCGGCTTCGCAATATGAACCTGCCCGAGACTTAAATCGAGTAGAGGGGATAGATGCACGCTGCCGATAGACACCTCGAGGCCTGTCTGCTCCTCGATGTAGACAGTAAGCCTGTTCACTGCCCACCTTTGTACTGGCGGCAGGTAGAGGCTGGCGACAAGCATTACGATAAGCAACACTAGCGCGAGAAGTGTCCTGAGAGTATATTTCAGCGCACGTTTCATTCCTTTGCGGCACTATTCAGGACACAAAGGTACGAAAAACTCTTCACTCTGCCACACAAAATAACAAATTTTGTGTGAAAGAGGAATACATTAACACATAAGTGGCTTTGTAATCTCCTTCCAGAGACGGTCATCGGGGACAGGTGCCTCGATTGTGATGGGTGTGTGTGAGACGGGATGCTCCAGCCAAAGTCGCCAGGCGTGGAGCGAGATGCTGCCGTCGGGATTACTGCGAGGCGCACCATACTTCAGGTCGCCCTTGATGGGGCAGCCCATCTTGGCGAGCTGGCAGCGTATCTGATGATGGCGGCCAGTCTTCAGTTCTATTTCGAGGAGGAAGTAGCGTTCGCTTTGTGCCACAATACGATAGTCGAGGACGGCCTTCTTGCTGCCTGGCACTTCGCGGTCGTAGGCACGGGCTGTGTTCTGCTGCTCGTTGCGCGTCAGCCAATGCGTAAGTGTTCCTTCCTGCTGCGGAGGACGGTTGGCAACGATGGCGAGGTAGGTCTTCTTGACTGCCTGATGCTCGGCAAACATCTTGTTGAGCCTAGGCAGAGCCTTGCTTGTCTTGGCAAACAGAACAACGCCGCTGACAGGACGGTCCAGCCTGTGAACAACACCGAGATAGACGTTACCGGGCTTCTGATACTTGTCCTTCAGGTAAGCCTTCACCAAATCAGACAAAGGGACATCGCCAGTCTTGTCTCCCTGAACGATGTCCCCTGCTTTCTTTGCTACGGCTATCAGATGATTATCTTCGTATAAGACGGTCATCACATATTCATGCCGCCATCCACTTGGATGACTTGTCCGCTGACGTAGCTGCTCATGTCGCTGGCGAGGAAGGTTGCCACGTTGGCAATGTCCTCGACCTGTCCGCCACGACGAAGAGGTATCTTCTTCTTCCATTCCTCGCGAATCTCCTCGCTGAGCTGAGCCGTCATGGCTGTCTCAATGAAGCCGGGAGCGATGGCATTGGCGCGGATTCCTTTCGGTCCCATTTCCTGAGCGACACTCTTTGCCAGAGCAATCATACCGGCCTTCGAGGCTGCGTAGTTAGCCTGACCTGCATTGCCGTGAACGCCGACCACGCTGGCCATGTTGATGATGCTGCCATTACGCTGACGCATCATGACGGGGATGCAAGCATGCGTGAAGTTGAAGGTACTCTTCAGGTTGACGTTGATGACGGCATCCCACTGCTGTTCGGTCATGCGGAGCATGAGGCCGTCCTTGGTGATACCAGCGTTGTTGACGAGGACATCAATCGTGCCGAAGTCTTCCTTTATCTTATTTACAATCTCCTCGGTAGCTGCAAAGTCGGCTGCATTACCAGCATAAGCGCGACAGGTCACGCCGACTGCTTCGATTTCCTTGCGTGTAGCTTCCAGCCCAGCAGCCATTTCGTCGTTGAGGACGAGGTCTGTGAATGCTATATTTGCGCCTTCAGAGGCAAACTTCAGGGCGATCGCCTTACCGATGCCTCTTGCTGCACCCGTGATGAGTGCTGTCTTTCCTTCTAATAATTTCATATTTAGTCGTTTGGTATATTGGTCGTTTAGTCGTTTAGGGAAGGATGAGGGCGGCAGCAAATTATTCTTTCTTCACTCTTCATTCTTCATTTCTAAAGGTACTGACTGATATGCTTCTCTTGTCGGCTCAGTGCCTTGTGTATGAGTTTCTGCACGATGCCGCGGCTCATGCCTTGAGGCATTCCGTCGGCCAGGCGGCCATAGATGTAGGGAATCTCCAGTCCCTTGATGCAGTAGTGCATAATGTCTGCGCAGAGTGGGATGCTGTCTATCTCGAAGCGCCCTTGCTGAACGCCCTCGGCCATGATGGACGCAAAGAGGCGTTGCTCGTTGCGGTCGAAGTTCTTGCGTACTTTCTCCACCATGATGATGTTGCGGAAGAACTCGGCTCGCAGGTTACCATTGCGCTGCACGGCCTCCTTAATCATGTTGAGGTGAGTGTAGATGACCTCGACGAGTTTATCTTCGGGCTCCATCGGCATCGAAGCCACATCGTTCATCTTCTCGTTGATGCGCTCCAGTTCGCCTTCGATGACAGCCCAATAAATCTCCTCTTTGCTCTTGAAATAGGTATAGAGCGTGCGCCGACCCTTGCCCGAAGCCTGAGCAATGTCGTTCATCGTGGTGTTCTCAAGACCAAACTTGGCGAACAGTTGTCGCGCCACATCCACTAACTTTATACGAGTCTTTACTACTGCCATTTCGTTTGCAAAGATAGCACATTTTATTTAATTTGTGCAATTTCGAGCCAAAAAAAATGCACAAACAACATGATTTTGTGCCATAAAGCAGTTTGAGGTGTCATATTTTGGCCAAAATATTTGGCAGTTTAGGAAATTCGCCTTACCTTTGCAGCCGCAAATGAAGAACATCGCGGGGTAGAGCAGTTGGTAGCTCGTCAGGCTCATAACCTGGAGGTCGCACGTTCGAGTCGTGCTCCCGCAACGAGGGTGGTAGCAATCCGGTGGCATTCGTGCCCCGGGTTGTTTTT
>JAEEGH010000501.1_pt1 | contig 150763 bp, 115 predicted proteins | sample 9134181 | NCBI WGS metagenome assembly JAEEGH01 (sample SAMN16246544, study PRJNA631951) | gut metagenome | biome: gut microbiome; feature: rumen; material: DP-attached | host: Bos | place: Iran: Karaj | collected 2018-10 | reverse complement strand
GCTTGCCCACACTGAACTCGGCTATGACGTTCTGAATGAGGTGTTAAAGCGACTTACCTCGGCGTACAACATCGATAAGCCTGCCGCTATGGACGGAAGAAACATGTCGATGACAATCTCAGCAAAAGCCGCAAAATAAGGGGTTATAAAATGCCTAAAATGAAGACAAAGAAGTCAGCAGCTAAGAGATACTCTCTTACTGGATCTGGCAAAGTTAAGCACAAGAAGCAGAACCTTCGTCATATTTTGACAAAACGTTCTCCTAAGAGAAAGAGAAATCTTCGCGCTGCAGGTTATGTAGCAGAAGCAGATGCAAAGAAAATCAGAAAGCAGATGCTTCCTTACGGTTAATAGGAGTAGTATATGTCAAGAGCAATAGACGGAACAAAAAGAAAGAACCGCCGTGTAAAGATCCTCAAGCTTGCTAAGGGTTTCCGTGGCGACAGAAAATCAAACTACAAACCAGCTAAAGATGCTGTAACAAAGGCTCTCGGTCACGCTTATGTAGATCGCCGTGACAGAAAGCATGAATTCCGCACTCTCTGGATTGCACGTATTAACGCTGCTGTTCGTGAAGAAGGAATGACATACTCACAGTTTATCAACGGAGTTAACAAAGCAGGTATTAAATTGAACCGCAAGGCTCTCTCTAATATGGCTATTGAAGACCCAGTTGCATTCAAGGCAGTTGTTGAAGCTGCTAAGAAAGCTGTACAGGCTTAAGGAAGTTTGAAATATGATTTCACTCGATCAGGTTTATCTTCTTGAACAAAAGGTTGAAAGCGCTGTTGAAAAGATTCAGCAGCTACAGGCAGAAAACGATGCTCTGCGCAATAAATGTACCGAGCTCACAAATGCGCTTTCTGCGAAGTCGGAGCAGCTTTCTTCTTTTGAATCAGATCAGAGCCAGATCGAGAATGGAATCAAAAAGGCGCTTGACCGTCTTAATTCAATTGAGAACACAGTTTTAAAAACTGCAACTCAGATGAATCAGGGTGGTCAGGTTGCTAAACCTGCTGTACAGACTCCGGTTGAACCAAAACCAGTTGTACAGACTACCCCTGCCCCACAGGCAGAAACACAAAAACCGGCAGCTGCTCCTGTTCAGAGCACACCAAGCTTCAGTACAATGGAAACTGTACCACACTCTAATGAAGCACCAGTTATGCCGGAATCAACCCCAGAACAAGCACTTACTCAGAATTTTGTAGAAGAAACTTTCGAGAGTGAAGAAGAAATCGAAACTCCGGAAGATGACAATCACGACGGCTTAGGCTTTGATATTTTCTAAATGGGAAAATTAAAGATTGAAATGCTTGGAACTTCTTTTACAATCCAGGCAAATGAAGATAACGAATATCTCGAAAAGCTTTTAGGCTATTACAAAAGAATCACAGACGACGTAAATAAAATCGATTCAATCAAAAATCCTCTTCAAACTGCAATTCTTTCGGGCATTATGATTTGCGATGAGCTTTACAAAGAAAAGCAGGCAAAAGTTGCAATGGAAAACGGTGAATATGTTCCTGTTGAAAACGACATGGACACTCTTGAAATTGAACGCCGTACACAAAATATGATTGATAAAATCGACAAGGTACTCTAGCATTGGATAATCCTGAAAATAAAATCACTATCTGGGTAGATGCAGATTCCTGCCCTTCTCTCGTTAGAAATCACACTGTAAAAATGGGAAACAAACTCGGTCTACGTGTTGTTTTTGCAGCAAATAAAAAAATTTGCTGTGATGCTGCGGCCGGTACTTATGAAATGGCAGTTTGTAACAGTGGGAAAGACGCCGCGGATAATTATATTTTTGAAAACTGTAAATCTGGCGATCTCGTAATTACCAGAGACATTGTTTTTGCAAACCGTTTAGTTGAATGCGGAATCTGTACAATAAATGACAGAGGTACAGAGTTTACCCGTGAAATGATAAAAGAGCGCCTTTCAGTTAGTGATTTTGATAAGCAGCTTGCAGAAATCGGGCTTGTAAAACATTACCATGAAGGCTATGACAAAAAAAAGTTCGCGGCATTCGCGAACTCTTTTGATAAGGTTATACACAAACTGATTAATCTTCAGGCTCGTCAGGGAAAGCCATCTGAATAGAACAGATTCGGTCTTTTACCTGCATAAAGGCAAGAACAACTTCAGGATCGAACTGAGTTCCAGAGTTATTCATAATCTCTGTGAACGCATCTTCAATTGTCCAAGCTTCCTTATAACATCTTTTGTGACTCAAAGCATCAAATACATCTGCAACTGCAACAATTCGAGCAGAAAGCGGAATATCTTTTCCACTCAAAGGCTCTGTAATTGGAACGATTCCATCCTTAACAGAAAAATCACTTAACGAAATTCTTCCCGGATAACCAGAAGCACCACCATCCCAGCGGTCATGATGATGAAGCGCAACTTCCTGTGACATTATATCAAGAAGTGACTCTGGTGGTTCAAAAAGCTGAGCTCCAATACAGGTATGTCCCTTCATAATATTTCGCTCTTCATCTGTAAAACGAGGGAAAGCTTTTTTAAGAATTACATCAGAAATACCAACCTTTCCGACATCATGGAACTTGGCTGCAATCTTAAGGTTATCGCGGTATCGGTGAATTTCTGCTTCAGGAATATTATGATTGAATGCCCAGCGGTCATAGATTTCAAGAGAATAAGAAGAAACACGTTCAATATGAGGATATGTTTCTTTTGGATCACGGAACTCTGCCATCTTAAGCATTCGCTTTACCATATTTGCAGTAAGATAAGCATGCTGTAAAGCCTGAACTGCACTTGATGCAAAGTGTGCAATAAGCATTTCTGCATCCTGATCAAATGCAATAATCTTTCCGTTTTCATCTTTGGCATTGATAATCTGAAGAATACCAAGAAGATTACCGTTAGCCATCTTGAGAGGAATGGTATACATTGATTTTGTACGGTAATCAGTTGTAATATCTGTATTTTTATTGAACTTATATGGCTTAGATTCTGAGATTCTATAACAGTCTTTAATGTTTAATGGCTTACCTGAAAGAGCTACATAACCACAAATCTGTTTTTCGTTGATTGGAAATGAAAAACTTGTATAAGGAAGTTTTTCTCCAGGAGCAAGCTCCTTTAAGAAAGTATCATTATGTCCACATTTAATTTTAAGTTTGTCGCCTTCAACAACATAAATTGATCCGGCATCAGCATTTACAATTTTTCTTGTCTCAGTAAGTATACGTTCAAGAAGAACATCAACGTCCTGAATTTCTCCGAGTTCGCGCTCAATTTCTATAATGCGCTGCAATCTGTCTTCATGTTTCTTCTCAGCCATACAATCTATTATGAAGGATATTACAAAAAAATCAAGGCTTTATATTGTAGAATTAATAAGATTTTTCACAGACTTTTAGCACAGGATTTATTTTTTTTGATGATTGAAAAATAAATCGGACCTGCACCATTCTGTTTATCAGGCATAATCATATAGCCATATTTAGTCTGTTCAAAACCAGGAAGAGTTATTTTAGCAAAATCTGAAATCTCAGAAAGATCGGGTGCAGGTGACATAAGAGAAAAAGCATCACCTTCCTTATTAAACTTTTTATAAAGCCGTTCTATCATACCGTCATTTTCTTCAGGACACAGTGCACAGGTTGAATATAAAAGAATTCCTTCCGGACTTAGCAGACGATAGGCAGAAGAAAGTAAAGACCATTGTTCTGTTGTAACAGTTTTTATTCGGGATGGTGACCAGGAATTAAGATATTTTGGATCAGCAATTACATGACGTTCAGAAGAACACGGAGCATCAAGAAGAATTCGGTCAAAACATTCGCTCTGTCTTGTACACCAGGTAGCTCCATCACTGCAGGAAGTTTTTACACGTTCAGAAATAGAAGTCGGAAGACAGGTTTCTACAACAACAGAAAGACGATGCTTACGTTCAGGAGAACGTTCATTTGAAGAAAGTTTTGCATCTGCTGGCATTCTTGAAGCAAGTACTAAAGTTTTTCCACCAGGGGCTGCACACAAATCAAGAATATCAGTTGCACCATCCAGCGGAAGACACAAGGCAGCAAGTACAGAAGCACTGTCAAGAAAATAAGACTTTTCAGCCCCAGTTACATGATACTTTACAGCACTTCCCTCTTCTGCGAAAGATTCCTTTATTGACTGCCAGCGTTCACCATAAAGGCCAGCATAATATTCTTCGAATCCGGCTTCACCAGAAAGCTTATTTTTAGCGGATTTCTGCTTCATCTATTAAACCTGCCTCAAGTTTATATTTAATGATTCGTAAAACAGCAGCATCAATTTTCTTTTCAAAATCATAATCTTCTTTTGCTTTTTTATAAAGTACAGCACCTGCACGTCCAAAACGCTTTTCCGAAGTCATAATACAATCGACACCAGCTTCTACGGCACGAACAGCAGCAACCTCAGGCGGATAACCATTGTCTGCCAAAGCACCCATAAAAATATCATCAGAAAAAATTAAACCATCATATCCAAACTCATTACGCAGAATATCTGTTACCCATACTTTAGAAAGACAGGCTGGAACACCAGGATCGATAGCTGAAGTTCGGGCATGTGACATAAGAACAACTGCAGGATTAAGTTTTACAAGCTCGCGGAAGGATTCAATGCTTTTCATTAAATCATCTTTTGAAAGAGTAATTTCTGGAAGTCCTGTATGAGGGTCTGTATTCGTATTTCCCGGGAAATGCTTTATTACAGTTGCAATTCCATTATTTTCGTAGGCATTAATACACGCAGTTCCAAAACGGATAACTTTATTAAGGTCACCGAAGCTGCGGCCGTCCAGAAACTCCGCATTATCGTCAGTACACACTTCTACCACAGGCGCAAGATTCATATCAAAACCGAGATCTTTCATACCGGCCGCCTGCTCCGAATACAAACCATAAGTTCCGGCAACATCATAATCAGCAGCTACCTGTTCATTAGATGGAAGTTTTGGATTCAGTTTCTTAAGACGAGTAACCCATCCACCTTCCTGATCAACACTCAGATAAGGCTGAATAATTCCGTAAGAATCACAATATTCACGAATTGATTTTATATAATCCTGCATCTGCTTACGCTCTGGAGCAATATTATATGAAAAGAAAAGATAACCACCCGCAACCAGAGGAGTCTTATCACCATTTCCGGTCATTGCATCAACAGTTTCATACGAACGGAAACTTGTACAACCTTCAAGATTTTCAATGAACATCTGGGCAATCTTCTGTTCCAATGGCAGCTGTTTAACATATCGTTCAATTGCAGCTGCCCGTTCGTTTTTCTTCTGATTGATATAAGTCTGAGTAAGCGCCGCAGCCTGATGAGTTCGAAGCTCCTTTTTTGTCTGTTTATCTGTACAGGATGTAAGAAGAGTTAATAATATGCTAAGAACAAAAACCCACCAAGAATGTTTCATATATTCTATTATATCAATTACTGTGTATTTATGGAATTCAGGGATTACAGAAAAAAAAGTAGAGCATTTGTAAAATCTATTGTTATTTTATATAATAGTAATATATGAAACGTATTGCAGTAATTACAGGCGCTAGTTCCGGTTTAGGCGAAGAATTCACCCGTCAGGTTTGTGCAAATTATGATTATGACGAAATCTGGATTATCGCACGCCGTGAAGACAAACTCCGAACGCTTGCTGACAATCTGAATGCTACAAAGAATTTTACTACAGTCCATCCAGTAGTTCTGGACGTTGCAGGCAAAGAAGGTGTTGAACGTTTCAAAAAACTTCTTGAAAGTGAAGATGAAAAACTTCGCAAAGTTGAAAGTGGAATTGAAATTGGGCTTCTTATCAACAATGCTGGTTTTGGTACTTACGGACCTTTTGCAGAAACTTCAATCAATCGCCAGATGGATATGATTGAACTGAACTGTACAACTGTAACAGGTATCTGTGGTGTAGCACTTCCCTATCTGAAGAAAGATTCTGTAATTATAAATACAGCTTCCCTTGCAGCCTTTTTACCTCTTGGTAATTTTGCTGTTTACGGAGCAACCAAAGCATACGTTTTGAACTTTTCTATTGCACTTGCGGCAGAATTGCATGACAAAGGCATTAAGGTTTGTGCTTTATGCCCTGGTTCTGTAAGTACTGAATTTGCAAACGTAGCCTCTAATGGAGCTCGTCCGGAAGTAAAAGGCGGCATTCCACCAAAGAAGGTAGTTGCACAGTGTCTTAAAAGAGCATTTAAGAATAAACGAATTTCTATGTTGCTTTTTAAGTGGCGCATAACAGCTTTTATGAGCAGATTTGTCAGCGGATATATTGGAGCCCGTTATACTTATCTTTATAACAAGCGGCCGCATAATCCGGATGCAGATATGATAAAAAAAGATGAAGAGATTTCTGTCTCTGATTTTATTTAAGTAAATAACATGATGAACTTGTTTCGGAATGAAAAATATAATAAGGAATGATTATGAATAATATTACCAGCGCACTTTTTACAGATTTTTATGAACTGACAATGGCTCAGGGCTATTGGAAGGAGAACATGAATCAGAAAGTTGTTTTTGACATGTTCTTCCGTAGAAATCCTTTTAACGGCGGTTTCTCAATTCTTGCCGGAAACGAAACCCTTATGGATATTATCACAAACTTCCGCTTCAGCGAAGATGATATTAAGTATCTTGCAGAACAGAAGATTTTTGAACAGGGCTTCCTTGATTATCTTAAGGATTTCAAGTTCACAGGTGACCTTTATACAATGGATGAAGGAACTGTAATTTTCCCTCAGGAACCACTTGTTCGCATTCATGCAAATCTTATTGAAGCACAGATTCTCGAAGCTCTTGTTTTGAATCACGTAAACTTCCAGAGTCTTATTGCTACAAAAACAGCCCGCATCTGGCTTGCTTCTAAGAAAGCACCGATTATGGAATTCGGTCTTCGCCGTGCACAAGGACCTGATGGTGGCATGAGTGCTACCCGTGCTTCTTACATTGGTGGTGCCGCAGGAACTTCTAACACACTTGCCGGAAAAGAATACGGTATTCCTGTAATGGGAACTATGGCTCACTCATGGATTATGTCACACGGTTCGGAGCTTGAAGCATTCCGCGAATATGCTAAAATCTATCCGACTAATTCTGTATTCCTTATTGATACTTATGATACTTTGAAATCTGGTATTAAGAACGCAATCATCGCTGGTGGTGAACTTGTAGAAAAAGGCTATAACTTTGGTGTTCGCCTTGATTCAGGTGATATTTCATACCTCACACGTGAAGTTCGTAAAGAACTCGACCGTGCAGGTTACCCACAGGCAAAAATCAGCGTTTCAAATGAACTTACAGAAGAAATCATTACTACACTCGTTGCTGGTGGCGCTCCAATCAACAGCTGGGGTGTTGGAACTCATATGGTTACTGGTGGAAATGAATCTTCTTTCACTGGTGTTTATAAACTTGCTGCACGTAACGACAAGGCAACAGGAGAAATGGTTCCAGCAATGAAGTTCTCTGATAATCCTGCAAAGACAACTAACCCTGGTATTAAGAATGTTTACCGCCTTTATGATGAAAACGGAATGGCTCTTGCAGATATTCTTTCTCTTGAAGATGAAACAATCGAAGCAGGAAAAGAGTATCGCTACTACCACCCTATGGTAGATTATCGCCAGTTCACATGTAAGGCGGCAAAGGTTGAACCACTTTTGAAAAAGCGTCTCGAAAATGGCCAGCGCATAACTCCACGTCTTCCAGACAGCGAACAGCTTAAGATCAGCCGCACAACAATGCAGAGCCAGCTCGAAGCTTTCGACGAGTCATACAAGAGAATCCTGAATCCTCATATTTACAAGGTCTCTCTCACAGAGAAATTGATGGAATTGAAAAAGGATTTTATCGAGAAGAACATCCGCTAATGGATTGCCACGTCGCTACGCTCCTCGCAATGGCGAAAAGTGCTGTCATTGCGAGCCGCAGGCGAAGCAATCTATTACGGTAAATACAGCGGCTGGATGTTGCGAAGCGACGCAAACAGCCGCTCTTTTTTTGCCTGAGAGCCTTCGGTTAGTTCTTCGAGTTTGCGGCGGGCTTCCTTACGGTCTGAATTATCCTGATAATTACAGGTACAGGTAAAACCTGCATAGCCCTCTTCCTTTGCGTGCTCAATCAGCCGTTCTTCACTTACATAACAAAGAGGTCGCACAACACTCACCGGAAACTTATCATACTTAAGCCGCGGCGGCATAGCAGCAAGCTCACCCTTATTCAGCATATTCATTAAAAGAGTTTCAAGAATATCATCCATGTGGTGGCCAAGAGCAATCTTGTTATAACCGTTATCCAGAGCATAACTCAAAAGCTCAGAACGCCTCTGAGTAGAACACCACCAGCAGCTCATCTTCTGCCCGGGTTTTACACGCTCAAGCACATTCACATTAAGCTTTTCAAAAGGAACGCCCCACTCGCGGAACTTCGCCATTATCCCCTCAGGAAACTCTGGCGCAAAATCACTTTTTATAAACAAAGCCTTATACTCAAACCCACAGTCAGGCCTCTTAGCCCTGTTCGCAAAATATTCTATGAGCGCAGTAGAGTCCTTCCCCCCGCTGGCACCAATAAGAATGCGGTCGCCCTTTTCAATGAGATTATAATCGAAACATGCTTTGTCTATGAGACTTGAAAGTTTGGGTTGTTTTTTCATATTCTATTAAGAACTCATTTAATTATTTTATGAGCTGGATCCTGCAACTGCAACAGCGCAATTTTTTAGGTTCATCCTCGAAATGGTTCGCCGCGAGACTAGCGAGCGGCGGCTACAGCTTGCCGTAGCTTGTGCGGTTAAAAAAAAGACACCTCCAAATGAAGGTGTCTTCTGTTTAGTTACAAGAACTCTTAGAATGATCCTGCGACAGCAACCGCACAAGCTACGGTACAACCGACCATAGGGTTGTTACCCATTCCCATGAATCCCATCATTTCAACGTGAGCTGGAACTGATGATGATCCTGCGAACTGAGCGTCTGAGTGCATACGACCGAGTGTATCTGTGAAGCCGTATGATGCTGGACCTGCAGCCATGTTATCTGGGTGAAGTGTACGACCTGTACCACCACCAGAAGCTACAGAGAAGTATTTCTTACCAGCAAGGAGGCGTTCCTTCTTGTAAGTACCAGCAACTGGGTGCTGGAAGCGAGTTGGGTTTGTAGAGTTTCCAGTAATAGAAACATCAACATCCTCGTGCCACATGATTGCAACACCTTCGCGTACATCGTCAGCACCGTAGCACTTTACGATAAGGCGGTCTGGGTTGTTTCCGTATGGGATTTCTTTTACAACAGTAAGAGCCTTGTCAGTTCCTTCACCGTTGAAGTAGTCAAACTTTGTCTGAACGTATGTAAAGCCGTTGATGCGTGAAATGATCTGAGCAGCGTCTTTTCCAAGACCGTTAAGGATAACGCGGAGCTTGTTCTTGCGAACTTTATTAGCGTTAGCAGCGATTTTAATAGCACCTTCAGCGGCAGCAAAAGATTCGTGACCTGCAAGGAAGGCAAAACACTGTGTTTCTTCAGAAAGAAGGCGGGCACCCAGGTTTCCGTGACCAAGACCAACTTTGCGGTCATCAGCTACAGAACCAGGAAGACAGAATGCCTGAAGTCCCTTACCGATATTAGCGGCAGCTGTAGAACCGGTTTTATCGCCTGTTTTTTCAGCTTCTTTGATTGCGATTGCAGATCCCAGAACATATGCCCATTTAGCATCTTCAAAACAAATCTGCTGTGTAGACTGACAGATTTCATATGGATCGAAACCCCGAGCCTTACAAAGGTCGCGGGCTTCGTTTAAGCCAGCCTCACCTTCTTTAAAACCATATTCTTTAAGAGCCTTATTCACCTGAGGAATGCGGCCTGCGTAATCTTCAAATAATGCCATTTCCTACTCCTTTCTTGGATCGATGAGGCGAACCATGCCCTGATCTGCTGTTACACGGCCATAGTGTGTGCGTGCACCTGCAATTGCTTCTTCGGCTGGTTTTCCAGCTTTGAGAGCGTCCATAAGTTTACCGAAGTTAATACAGTTGTAACCGATAATCTGATTATCCTTATCAACTGCACAGGTTTCTACATAACCTTCTGTCATTTCAAGATAGCGCGGACCTGTTTTGCGTGTTGCAAACATTGTTCCAACCTGTGAGCGGAGGTTCTTTCCAAGATCTTCAAGAGAAGCACCAACCTTAAGACCGCCTTCAGAATAAGCAGACTGAGTGCGTCCGTAAACAATCTGCATGAAAAGTTCACGCATAGCTGTGTTGATTGCGTCGCATACAAGGTCAGTATTTAATGCTTCAAGAAGTGTTTTTCCGATGAGGATTTCACTTGCCATAGCAGCAGAGTGAGTCATACCTGAACAGCCGATTGTTTCAACAAGGGCTTCTTCGATTACACCGTCTTTTACATTCAATGAGAGTTTACATGCTCCCTGCTGAGGAGCACACCAGCCGATACCGTGTGTAAAGCCGGATACATCTTCAATTTTTTTTACCTGAACCCATTTTCCTTCTTCAGGAATTGGAGCAGGTCCATGATATGCGCCTTTAGCTAAAGGACACATGTGTTCTACTTCTGCAGTGTAGATCATATTTTCTCCTTATAAAACTCCGCATTAGCGGCTCGTAAAGTATAATTTTTTTAAGGGTTTAATACAAGATAATTAAAAGGAAGAATCACGCCTGACTCATCTCCTTTATGATATAACGGTATGAACTGTAAAGAATTACAAAGGTTAAAATCCAGCTCAAAGGATAGCTTATGAATATATTCTGAAAACTGTGAATGACCGGCATTTTAAATACTGTAAAAAGATATAATAGACGGCTTCCGCAGACAAAAATCAAAGTTACTACAGCAGGCATGAGGCTTCTTCCCATTCCTCTAAGGCAGTTTGCAGTAACATCCATAATTCCGCAGGTAAAATAAGAAGCGGCAATTACCAGAAATCTTTCCTGCGCTTTTAAAATTACTTCTTCATTAAGAGTATAAATTGAACAGATCTGACGGCAGAACAAAAGACCGAGCCCGCTGACAAGGGCACTCACTGCGCACACAGTTAAAAGGCTGACAGAAACTGTTTTTTTGACCCTGTCTGTTTTGTGAGCCCCCATATTCTGGCTTACAAAAGTAAGGCTTCCCTGTGCAACTGCATTCATACTCAACCACACAAAACCTTCAATACTCTGACTTACGCTGCTTCCTGCAACAGCAACACTTCCAAAAGAATTCACGGTAGACTGAATTACCATGTTGGAAAAACTGAACATACTGCTCTGAAGTCCTGCAGGTACACCGATTTTTAAAATTTTTATCAGAATTTCTTTATTAACCGAAAGTTTCCGTAAATCAAGGCGGAACGCTTCATCTTCCCTAAAAAGCAGGAATAGAACTGCACCTGCAGAAAAACACTGGCTTAAAACAGTGGCCCAGGCAACTCCTGCAACATTCATCTTAAAAAATATTACAAAGATAAGGTTTAATATTACGTTAATAATTCCTGCTGCAAATAAAATATAAAGAGGACGCTTTGTATCACCTTTAGCCCTTAAAAGCGCTGAACCGAAATTATAAATAACTGTAGCAGTAATTCCTGAAAAATAAATCTTTAAATAAAGTGCAGAAAGAGGAAGGACTTCTTCAGGAGATCCCATAACCTCAAGAATAGTCCTGTTAAAAGTAAGTCCGATGACTGTAATTACTATGCCGCTTACCAGGCTTAAAACAATTGAAGTATGAACGGTCAGATTTACTTTTTTAGTATCCCCTGCCCCTAAAAAATTTGCCGCTGCAACATTACAGCCGATTGATATTCCAAGGAACGAATTTACAAGAAAATTGACAAGTGAACTGGTCGAACCTACGGCTGCAAGTGACAGCTCGCCTGCAAACCGCCCGACAACAACAACATCTGCAGCATTAAAAAGCAGCTGAAGAACTGAGCTTAGCATAAGAGGAATTGAAAATTTCAATAATTTTGGAAGAATTGCGCCTTCCGTCATATCAATCTGATTTTTCAGAATAAAACCTCTTCTGGCAGCGGAATAAAAAAAAACGGTCATCAAAAACTGATGACCGTTCTTGAGCTACGATGGACTCGAACCATCGACAGCCGCCTTAAAAGGGCGGTGCTCTACCACCTGAGCTAGTAGCCCATACACTCATTACTGAATGCTTGATTAATATACAATTTTGAAAAAAAAGAGTCAATACGGAAAAACTTAAAATTTCTAAATTTGTATTATTTTTTAATTCCTTATACTTTTGATTTTCCACTTCCAGTTCAAAATCTATGAATAAATGCTGATAAAACTGCTTTCTGAGAAACTTCTCATTTTTCTTTTATAAAACTCTTACAATCCGTTTAGAAATCTTTAAAGATTTAAGAAGCCTTTAACATTATTCTGATATCGTAATCCTGATAAGAGATTATACGGATTAAACACCGTAAACTAAACAAAAAGCCGGATTAACTCCGGCGGGAGAATCCTATGAAAAAAACAACAAAACTTATTTCAACACTCACGGTATTAACCTTACTGTCATGCACAGCAGTTTTTGCCCAGCAGACTAAAAAATCTCAGAATCCAATGAGAAGCGGCGTTGAGGTTCCTGCAGAAGAACATATCAACATGCAGGACATGATGAAATGCGGAATGGGAAGAGGTCACGGACCGCACGGTTTTGCTGACGAAAATGACAGCGTAATCATCGGTACTGTAAAAACATTAAATGTAAAGGCAAATACACTTACAGTTGTAAATGCAGACGGCAAAGACGAAACAGTTTCAGTTACACCTTTTACACGCATCCACGCTATGCCTGATACACCTCCTGCTTTCGGCAAAAACGGCAATACATCAGACAATAAACCTGTAATGCCAGAAATGCTTGACCTTGCAAAACTTTCTAAAGGCGACTGGGTCAGAATTTCAACAGCAAAAACTGAAACAAAAGTTCCCGTTGCATCAAAAATTATCGTTAAACAGGTTAAACCTGCTCCAATTGATAATTCAAACTCAAAATAAAATCACCTGAAAAGTAAACGTTTTATTTAGCTGCCCTCCTTTCCCCGGTAAGATTTTCTGCCGGGGTTTATTTTTGACATAAACTCTGTTAAAATATTAGGAAATAAAGGCAGTAAGAAAAATGGCAGGTACAGTTTCAAATAAATCAGAAATATTCGGCAGAAAAATATTTTTCGTATGTGCTACTTTCACTTTAAACACAAATGTAATCCTTCGTCTTATGGATCAGGAGTTTGAAGTCTATAAGATTGACGACTACCGCCAGTTAAAAAGCATCCTTACCTTAAATCCAGACGGAATTGTATTAATAAATGCAGACAGCACAAACTCAGCCAATACCTGGTACAATTTTGTAAGCACACTGGAAAAAACTCCTGAATTTGAAAACGCTGCCTTTGGAATATTTGAAAGCAAATTAAAAAAGCCTGAACGCGACAGATTCTGCGATTCCCTTAAATTAAAGGCAGGCTACTACAAAATCGAAGACAGCTTCGGACCACTCTTTGGAGAACTTTTAGGAAAGCTCGACGAGTTAAAGGCAAAAGGAATAAGACAGTTTGTACGCTATAACTGCATCAGAAATAAATCCTGTGAAGCCTATTTTGTAAACGGCAACATGATGTACAAAATGAACTTCATTGATATTTCATCAATTGGTGTCGGTCTTTTAATTCCAAATAAATACGCTGCAATCGCGCGGGTAAACTGCGTTATCCAGGGCCTTACCCTCGTACTCGGCTCCAAACAGGTTAAAGTAAACGCAAAAATCCACACCGCAAAAGCACTTCCTGAAGGAATACTTGCAGTCTTAATCTTTACTCCGGACACTCCTGACAATATAAGGCGCTATGTAAGAAATTATGTCTGTGAATCCCTCCAGAAAGAGCTTATGGACAGCGTAATCCAGCTTCCGTGGGATAAAACTGACTACGCAAACACTTTCCAGAAGGATGAACCTAAAAAAGATAAAGAAGGTTCAAAAGAAACATCTGCTGAAAACGGCACAAATGAAAATGCAACAAATGAAAACGATGCCGGCCAGACAGCAGAAAATTCTTCTGAAGAAAGCTCAGAAACTCAAACTTCAGGCGAAACAGCAGAACAAACAGAACAGGCTGAGCAGACAGAACAAGAGTCCTCAGGCGAAAACGCTGACAGCGCAGAAGAAATTGAAGAGATAAAAGAAGAATAATCTACAGCGCTTCTGCAGCATTTTTTACATTGAGTGCATCTTCAGTATAACCGCCGGCCTCATAAATCTTAGAAGCCCAGAGCATTGAATTTTTAGCTTTCAGTTTTTCTTCTTCAGTATAGCCGCCTTTTACAAGAATTAAGCCATAGGCAAAATAATCAGCGGCAATTGCAACTGTATTTTCAGCATCTTTATCATATTTAAGGGCAATATCAATTTCAGACAGGGCTGTTTTTTTATTTCCTGCAAGAGAAGACATTCTTGCTGCACTGTAATAATCAAGTCCGATTTCGTTTAAATACCTTTCTTTCAAATGAATCTGTGCGGCTTTAAGGAATAATTCCCTTGCCTTTTCATAATTTTTTCCTGAAGCATAAACATTACCGCCTGTACGGTACATATAGGCAAGATAATAAGGCTCTTTGGAAAAATACTTCTGGTCTGAATACATCTGTGAAATAACTGTATTAACTTCAAGTTTTTCACCTTCAGAAAGCTTGATTGTAGTATCGTATAAAGAACACACAGCCTTAAACATCTGGGGATTTTTAGAACGAGTAGAATAACTTCTGGCAAGATTCAGTAAGTCATGTGCTGAAAGACCGTAAAAAGGCGTATCTGCTGTTACATTATCAACATCTTTTGCAAGTTTTGTTACAGGATCAAGATTAAAAACATCCCCTGCCCTGTAATTGAGTTTATAAATTACCGCAGAAAGAGAAATCCTGCATAAAAGGTCACAGTCATCGACGCTCATTGCAAGATTATAAGCCTGCTGAAGATGACCGCCTGCGTTTTCAAGCTGTCCGCTTACAAGCTCACTGTTTGCAGTATCGTAAAAAGTTGCAGCTGAATCAGAAGTATCTGTTACAAGCATTGCCCTTTTAGGTGAAGACGAGCAGGAAACAGTAAGTGAAAGCAGGCAGACAAAAAACAAAGCAAGATTAAGCGAAAATTTTGTTTCTTTTTTTAATGATATTTTTTTCACAATGCTCTCCATTTTTAGAACTCGGAACTTCTTAACTGGGTTGTTGAAGAAGTAGACTGGCTTCTATCAGGAATTCCTCCCCTTAAGAGAGGATTATTTTTAAGTCCCGTAAGAACATCCTGAACCTGACCTAAGGCAACGTTGAGCTGAACAAGAGCTTTATCAACCTGAGGCACAGCATTTGCAACAAGTTTATCAGCATTAGAAGCGACGCCTGTAAAATCAGTGCTTATCTGAGAAATATTATCAAGGGTTGTAACAAGATCTTTAGAAAGTTCAGGTCCAAGCAGTGCACTTACAGCCCCGTCATCATCACCTAAGATTCTGTTTATATTTTTAGTAATGTCATTAAGTTCAAGAACAATGCTCTGAATAGGAGTCGGTTTTCCACGCACTTTTCCGGAAAGAGCAGAATCAAGCTGCCCCACAAGAGAATTAACATGGTCTAAGAGTTCTGAAACCTGATTCATAAGGGCACCGATAGAATCCGTCTGTTTTTCCATATGAATAAGTCGCTCTTCAATAATTTTCTGTCCCGGCCGTGAATCTACACGGTAAATTTCTGCCCCGCTTTCAAGGAGCTGAGGTCCGTTTCCAGGGAAAAAGATGAAAGATGAACCAAGCCCGATTGGACTTGTAATAAGCTGTACAAGTGAGTTTTCCTTTACGTAGGAAGAATATTCACCAAGAACATAATAATCAACGCGGACCATTACGCCTTCAAGGCTTACTTTTTTGACTTTACCGATTGAAAAGCCCTTGTAAGTTAAATCCATGCCTGCACTCACGCCTGAGCCTGAATCAAAAATCGTGTAATAATTGGCTTTTTTTTCAAACCAGTGCTGCTGGCTTCCTATTGCAAAAATAAGTGCAATCAGACCTGCCAGAGCTGCAATTGAGAAAATTCCTACAATCTGGTCGGCATAACGGATTTTAAATTTCATTTATTTTCTTCCTCTTCAATAAGGCCGTTTTCTATTTTATATATATTTCCAGGAAATTCACTGATAAAAGCTGAATTATGGCTGACATAAATAATTGTGTTCCCCTGACAGGCAAAATTATGCAGCAGATCCATTATAACCTGAGAACCTTTTCTGTCCAAAGACTCAATACACTCATCTAAAAATAAAACTTCAGGACCGCAGATCATGGCACGTGCAAAGGCAATCCGCTTCTGCTCACCTGTTGAAAGGTCGATCGGACGGAGATTTAAATCCCTGGAATAGCCTACCATGGCACAAATGCTGTGACAGGTAAAAAGCCGTTCTTCCTGAGTCATTTTTGGAAAATGAATCTGAAGCGGCAGAGTAAGGTTCTGCACTATAGTCTGGTTTGCCCACAGAGCAGAATCCTGAAAAACAAAGGCACAGCGCCTCCTGAAATCAAGATTAGTTTTTTCATTCATCTGCTGGATGTCATGATTTTCAAAAAGGATGCGGCCCTTTGACGGAACTAAAATCCCGGCAACCATTTTTAAAAGAGTTGATTTACCGCTTCCGGAGTGCCCTAAAAATGCTGTGGTAGTGCCTTTTTCTATCTGTAAGCTTATGCCTTTTACGATTTTCTGAGTTCTTGACTGAAATTCTACATTGTCGACATCAAAAAGCGCCATTTTTATACCACGTAAAACATAACAATGATAAAAACATCAACAAGGATGATACCAAGAACGCTTTTTCCTACCGCACTGATACCGGCAACAGGAATTTCTGTAGAAGACCGCTCAACATTAAAACCGTAATAGGTTGCAACAATAGAAATTATCATGCCAAAAAGAAGACTTTTTAAAATCGAAGTGAAAATGACCTTTACAGTAAGGGCGCTAAGCATACCAGAAAAATAAGCAGAAACTTTGACAGGACTTAAAACAAACTGGATGATGGCAGGACCAATAAGTCCGCAGAAAGAAAAATAAAGATTCAAAAAGAACACTGATAAAGTTACGCCTAAAAAGCGCGGACTTACAAGATGATGAATCGGATCAACCCCGCAGGAAATATAACTTTCTATCTGGTGAGAAACGACCATACCTGCAAGTTCAGTGGCAATTGCAGTAGCAGACCTGGCAATTACAATAAAAGCAACGATTACAGGCCCGAGTTCAAGGGAAATTACAATGCTTAAAAGCTGATAGATTAAGGAAGACTGTCCGATGGAATTTAAGAATTTATCTCCCATAATATAGATGGCAGTTCCCATGGCAGTGGCAATTATGCAGATTAAAGGAAGGGCTTCAATAAAAGTAAAAAGAAGCTGCATTATAAGGATTTTTCTGGAACTTTTTGTACGGATAAAGGCAAAAGAACTTTTAAATGTGCGGCCGATATACCCAAGCACATATGGCACAGAATCAAAAGAATGAATAATGTAACTGCCGGCTTTTGCTATCATAATCAGGAAATTATAACATTTTGTATTTTTAAGTTAAAGAGAAAAACAGTTATGAAACAATAAAAGCAAGGGTGTCGCTTTCGCCAGTTACTTCGCTTTTTTCGAGAGGACGGCGCACAACAACTTTTACAAGAGTTCCGGGCAAAGGAAGTTTCTGTGCCTTAGGGAAAATAAGCTGACAGTGAAGGAAGTTATCAGTAACGGCATGAAGAATTACCCTGTCAGAGTAAACTTTAGGGCTGTGAACGTTTTCACAAACTGCATCAAGAACTTTGCCGCTGAAAGAAGAAATATAAGCTGTTTTAGACTTTAAATTATATTCTTCAAGCAGGCGGATGCGCTTACCTGAAACTGAATTAGGTACCATAGGACGCATTTTATAGGCTTCAGTTCCGGGCCGTGCGCTGAAAGGAAACGCATGAACAAAAGTGAAGCCGCATTCCTCAAGCATTTTTAAGGTAAGGTTAAAATCGTCGTCAGTTTCTCCCGGGAAGCCTGTAATGATGTCGCAGGCAAGAAACGGCTTTTCCTTGTATTTTTTAAGAAGAGAACAGGCTTTATAAACTGCTTCAATTCGGTAAGGACGCTTCATTCTCTCAAGGACAGAATCACTTCCGCTCTGAACAGAAATGTGGAAATGAGGACAGACTCTTTTATCTGCAATCACAGAAGCAAGTTCCTCATCTACAATTTCAGGATAAAGACTTGAAATTCTGAAGCGGATAGAAGAAGTATTTGCGAGGAGTAGTTTTAAAAGTCCTGTAAAATTAACAGTTCCACTCTCCCACTTTCCGCGGTACTGTGCAATGTTTACAGTGGTAATAACGACTTCTGCAAAACCTTTATTTTCAAGTTCCTTAACACGCGAAATGACTTCTTCTGCGTCAAGTGAAACTGACTTACCGCGGGCAAGACGTATTGCACAGTAAGTGCAGACATTATTACAGCCGTCCTGAATCTTAAGGGAAGCCCTGGAATGATGAAGAAAAGCATCAGGCAGCAGTTTAAAAGCATTTTCAATTACACCGGGAACAGCCTTCTCGTATATTCCGTCAAATTTACGGTTAAGGAATGAAGCAAGTTCAATTCCTGAAAAATTATTTTCTTTTAAAAGAGACGGAAGTTCAGCGATATGGCCTTTATACTGGCCGCCTAAAACACTAACCCTTGCATTAATTGAAAGGATTTCTTCACGAGCAGTCTGAGCATAACAGCCTGTCACAAGGACAGCCGCAGAAGGACATTTAATTAAAAGAAGACGGATAATTCTGCGTGCTTTCTGTTCAGCTTTAGCAGTTACAGTGCAGGTATTTACTATACAAAGAATTACGGAAGAGTTTTCAGGTGAGGAAGCAGATAAAGGCTGCATGGAAATTTCAAAGCCGGCATTTTTAAAAGCAGAAGCAGCCCCTTCACTTTCAACCTGATTGAGTTTACAGCCTAAAGTTTCAAAATGGATTATTCCGGCCATCGGCAAAAACTATCTGAGGCGGGCAGAAACTCTTTCTTTACCGCGCTGTGCATCAGCATTAGAAGGCTTTAATTCAAGAGCCTTGCTATATGCTTCCAATGCAGAATCATAGCTTCCTGCCATTTCGCGTGCATAACCGCACCTTGTCCACCAGTAATCTACAAGAGGTTCAGTATGAACAGCTGCAGTAAAGGAAATGTCAGCATGCTGATACTTAGCCTGGCGGATATAGATTTCGCCCATGTAGTAGTAGGCATTACCGATACGGCTTCCGTTGGCAGGAACATTTGCAAGATAAAGCTGGAAAAGTTCCATGGCGGCAGTATTTTTGCCGAGATAGAATTTTGATTCAGCCTGAATTTCGATTAAGCGTACATCAGTAGAATTGACAGCACGGGCTTCAGTTGAACGCTGTTCAGCTTCGGCATACTGTTTATTGCGTACAAGGCTCCAGCACAGAACACAGTAAGAATCGATGTTCTGAGGATTTTCCTGAATTTCAACTTCGCAGATTTTAATAGCCTCAGGATAATTTCCGCTTCTGTAAAGGACAAGTGCATCTGCCCTCTGCTGCGCAAAGGAAGAAAAACATAAAACAAAAGCAAAAACTCCAGTAAACAAGAACTTTTTCATTTTTATATATCCTGTATTTTTTAATTAGTCATAGTACACTTGCCGGAAAAGCGGGACCCCGGTTCAAGAACAACCTGCTTAGCAGTAATGTCACCGTTAACAGAACCTGTAGCAGAAACAAAGACAAGGTCACGGCCTGTAATATTGCCGTCCACCTTACCCCGTACAAGAACACGGGATGCGCTGATTCCTGCATTTACAAAAGCATTAGTATCTATAACAAGATCACTGGTAGCTTCGATGGAACCGCTCACATTACCGCGGATCATAAAGGGCTTTGTAAACCTGATATTGCCGTGAAAAGTAATATCAGAAGCAAGAATAGTGTCAAAATCTTCTTCTTCAAGATCAAAAAGGTCTGCGTCTTTTACATCAAACATGAGTATATTTTACTATATAAAAGTCAGTTTGTTCAATGGAAGATGAATATCAAAAAGGAGGGGGAAGTCTCCCCCTGAGCCCGGGCCTCCTCACTCCGCTGCGGTGTCCCGGCCTACCCCTTCTAACGGGGGACACCCCCGTAACGCCCCCGCAGATATAAGGCACAAGACTTAAACAGCGTCCGGTGCACGCTGTTTTCATTGATACTCAACTACAACAGCAGGAACAATTCCTACGGACAAGTCATAGGCTGAATAAAGTGCATAGCCGTAGCCATCGTAATCTACGCAGCGCACCTGGTCTCCAAGAAGAAAATCTCCGGAGCGCAGCCACCACGGACTGCCGTATTTTTCTTCTTCTGGACGCTGAACTCCAAGGGCAACGGCATAGTCTGTAGGACGCTTAATGCGGGTACCGTCATCCTTAGAACTGTCAGTATTATCGAGATAATAATCATAAGGCGGAAACCCGTAATCGGGATTTGCAACTTCGGTCAGGTTGAGGACGAAGAGTTTAGAGTTAAGTGTACCACGTCCATAGCCTGAATACTCACCAGTATCAGAATCGTAAAGTTCTTTCATACTTTGTTTTGGTTGAATCTCTTTTATCAAAAAACGAGAAGCCTCTGAAAACAGTGTATTTATTAATCCCGTTCCAGTAAAAGGAGTATTAATTTCAGGGCGGTACCTCCCGTCTAAAGCAATATAGGATTCTATAAATCCGATACTGTTAAGGAAACAACGTAAATAACTAAACGTAAATAAATTTGATGGATAAGAGTAAGAAGGAACACTTACTAACGAAAAATAGTAAGGTATCTCTTTAACACCAAATTCAATACCACCTGTTATAATATCTTCTGCAAGCAGAAGTGCATTTTCTGTATTTTCATAATCTTTTGTAAGTACACGCCACTTAACCGGTTCAACCTTAAAATATTCTCCATGTAATTTTGCATAAAGATTACCGTCTGTACCGGGGTAATACACATTCCCCCCCATAGTCATGCAGGCAGTTTTCCTGACACTTATATTTTTGTCTTTTCGAGACTGTGGATAATCTCCGAAGGTGACAATGTCGTATGAAACTCCATCGATTAACTTCTCAGAAATTTTTTCAACCTGTTCATGAAAACTATAATGTACACTGTAATCTGCTGTATCATCATTTTGATTGCATGCAGATAAAATTACAATTAATAAAAGTATTATGATAAATTTGGCATTTTTTAATAATACACGCATATCGTTCCTCACTAGTTTTTTTCATTAAAAAATTCAATGACAGCCTGACACAATTCACTTGCAGCATCCTCTCTAGCCCCTATTGAACGAAGAATTCTTGAATCTTTTGAGTTTGTATGAAATCCCATTTCCAGACGCACCGCTGGTATTGTAATAGGATTAAGGTTTCTGTTGTTATACCAGACATTCCGTAACACCCTGAGTACACCAAAATTACTTCCTATAATCGCGCTACCCCAGCCTCTTGACACCACACCTGAGGATCCAGGCATCCAATTATTACTATATTCAACAAACGCATTATTCATAGCAGGTTGGATTTTTTTAGCAAGCCGATATGTATCGGGAGGCAGCATATCATTAACAAAAGAGTAAAGTCTTGTATCTGGCGGCCAAATTTTCTTAAGAATTTCTTTTCCATCCTCAATACTTTCCTCACAACCTAAGGTTGAATCAAAGTTTTTTTCATTAACCCATTGTTGTATTAATGGTGGACGTAGAGTTTTGCTACTAGTAGGGCCATCCGGGAACCATACATAAACTATAGAACCTGAAGAGGTTGATTCGGAAGAAGCATTCGTATGTATGGAAATCTGAATATCAGCTTTATTTATCAATGAATAAACACTTCTTATAGTGACATCACTACCAGTCGGAACAAGATTTTGATACATCTTTTCATTATTTAAGTATTTTTTTATTATATCACCATGGTCCATTCCTTTATTTTTCAAATATTCATACGCACATTCCTGCCATTTAGGTTTACCTGATTCACCAATTTCTTCTGAGGTATCTCTTGTATAAATAACGTCTGCACCAAGAGCCTTCAACTTTGGCCCCAGATAATCCATTACGAATATCTGAGTCCAGCAGTCTTCACGTATATTATTTTTTATTTCTCTCTGCCATTTCCACTTTAATCCATCTTTCTTTAATCCAAGCGATGCATCAAGAACAATACGACGGCCGCGCAGGGGTTTATAATTTTCCTGAGTAAGTTTTTTGTATTCGACTTTTACTACAAGCTTATCTGAATTATTTCCGCTGCGGCAGAGCCTGATTCCAGCCTCACCGACTGTTATATAAGGTTCCCGTGAGTAAGTTACCGTACTTATACAAGACTCGAAGAAAAAACTCCCACCCATGGGATTATCGTCTATAGTGTACTCACGCACGTTACCAGCCATGTCATAAAGTCCAAGACTGTTAGGAGCTAAGAGCCCCACCTGATGCGTACTTATATAAAAATCACCGCCTAAGGTCTGAACTTCCTCTGTTAAATCATATGTAAAATCTTTATCTCCGGTTATACCGGTAGCAGTGTTATAGCAGTACCAGGCAATGCTGTCGAGGGTACTGTCTTTTGATGCCATTGTAGCTACATCTTCAGGCTTTTCTTTTCCAGGATATGCGTACTTCCATTCCGGTGCAGCAGGATTACCTCCCCGGGCTGCAAATTCCCATTCTGCCCTCTCAGGCAGGCGGAAGCCGTCCGCATCTTTATTTACTGTGACTGTTGCATTACGTATTGAGCGGAATTTTATTTCAAGATCAGACAGTTCATAGACAGGCTCAAGCCCGTAGTTTTTGCTTAAAAGGTTACAGAAATATATGGCATCGTATTTTGTAATAGATTCAACAGGGCGGAGATTATCTGCTTCTCCGGCCTTTAAGAGCCTCTCCCTCGGATGTTTTGAGGTCGCACTCGGCTCAGGATCAATATTCAGATAATTAAGATTCGCGTTAGAAAGGATTTTCTGATACAGTTCTTTGGTAACTTCATATTTAGAAATCTGAAAGTCGTTTATGGTGTATTCTTTCTCTTCGGCAAAGCAGCCGTCATTATTATCTACTGCGTTTTCAGGGCTTCCGTTAAAGGTACAGCCCCTGACACTCACCATTTCGACGTCCGTAAACTCTGCATCACGCTCAAGCGGCAAAGGGGATCTGGTGATTTCAGTACTGCAGCTTAAAAACGCCCCAATACAGGTGTATAGTAAGAGCGACTTGAGTAAAGAAGTTTTCATAAAAACTCTCCTTATAACTTTTTTAATGATTAAATTATAACATACCTTTCAAAAATAAAAAGATTTCTTCTACCCTTCAATTACCCCACTATTCATGCTTGTGCCGTCGGCAAAGTGGAAGATTATGAAGCCGTACTTGCCGGCAGGAACCTTAGGGATCTTATAGGCTTTGATGGTCGTCTGGCCTTCATTAGCAACTTTAACTTCTGTGAAAGTCTTATTTCTGTTAGAAGTATGATGTTCCCAATAGTCAACATCATTCTTAAGCGGTATATCAGATAACAGATATTCTACCAGCACATTCTGATCACAGAACACATAATAAACACCATCTTCGTCTGAACGTTTGATTGCTTTTACACTACAACTTTTATAACCTTCAGTCTTAGTAAAATAATCATAATCATCTTCAAACTCTCGTGCATCATATTCTTCCTTAGAAATCTCATACTCGTACCCTTCTTTTTTATGCACCATCCAATAAGAAACTGCAGGGCAAAAATACACAGTATTCGAATACCGTCCGTTCGGATAACCTTTTCTAAAATTACAGCTGTTTGCATACATATATCTGAAAGAAGTTTCGTAATGATTACTGTCGTAAACAATACTATTATCATAAAACCCTCCTCCAGTTGGAAAACTTGTTCCCTCGAGATTAGAAACTTCATCAGTGTAATTTTCTGCATTGTTTAAAGATAATCGTATACTAAATAAAGTATTATCAAGAATCCATGTGTAAATGCCTTCATTACCATATTTATCTTTTAATACAAAAAAAACAGTATAGATCCTATCTTCCAAAAATGAATAATCAAATATAACATCAGCATAGCCGTCTTTATCTGTATATAAAAGCGGGTCATCTTCCCATGTTTTGACAGGTTCCGATTTTAAATTTACAAAATCACAAGACTTTATATAATCTGCTGTAAATTCAATTTTCGTATAATTTGTATAATAAACAGTTACATCGATAGTATCTCCTCTTTCAAATGACCTGTCATGGAAGTTAAAAATTTGAGCAGAAGGTTTATAATTATCATAAGGATAATACTTTGATAATGGAACTTTCGATATAGAATCAGGTGCTCTTGTAAATTTTGGTGGTGTAATATCTTTACCGGAATTTGGATTACAGTATGAGGTATTGGTAAAAGTTACAGGAATTCCTGAACATTTTCCCCATGCTTCAAATGTAATACCTTCCCTAACAATACTAACAGGCACATTTGGGATTGTTAGAGAACTCCCCCCTACATCATATTCTGGTGAATCAGTACTTACATAGATACGACCATTATATTTTACAAAAATCTGCCACCCATAGGAACTATAGAAGGCTGTTTGAATAAGACCATCATAATAAAAACAAAGATTCACAGTCCCATCTTCATTATCCTGATCTGTGACTGATATTACATCTTCATAATTCTTAATAGAAATATCATTATAACTGAAACTAACAGCATCTGATGTATTGAAATATGTTATATAATAGGATTCCCCTTGTTCTTCATCATAATCCGTTTCCATAAGACAGGAGGTATTCCACATTGTTATATCTGTAAATGCATAGTCTTCAGGACCATTTTCAGTGCAATAATGCTGTAATCCATACTGGATAGTTAAAGAATCATTCGGAGATATATAAGCTCCTGTTGAATTACCACTCCAAGAACATTCAAGATATGTCTTGTTCAAAAGAGAATACAAAATAGTTGTTTTCTGACCATCAGAAAGTGTCAAATAATAAAAAAAACCTTTTGAAGGTATGTTATAATCACCTATATCATCTGTTTCAACAGATAAAGATGCAGACCATGAATAAATCGGATAATCCTCGGAATGCTCAGCTATAATATCATTATTTAAAGGACCACGATGATATAATCTTGATATTCTATCAGGTGATGCAGAGTGATACTTATTATTATCCCAGTATATAAATCTCTTATTTCCTGCTTTATCTGTTAAAGTAAACCTAAAATACAAAACCTCTGATTTTTTAAATTGAGATACATCAAAATACCAGGCATCTTTTTCATAATACAAATTATCAGGTTCTTCCTCTTCAGAAAAAACTTTCATTCGGTCTCTTAATAAATATTTTCTGGAATCGTAATTTCCATCAGAAGTTTCAGCAAATTCCAGTTCGTCATAATTAATTCCATCAATTGAAAAAGCAATTTGCAGTGTCATTGGATCTGCATATTCATTTTCCAGATTCAGCCATACATCATCAGAATCTTTAGCGGCTTTCAGATAATATTTATTTAACAATGTCTGAAAACCTTCAGGAGTAGCATACCCGCCAGGCTGAGTATCTGAAAGAAAATTACTAATTTTATTAGTTAAAACTGAATCACTCCATTGAGAGGTACTTTCATTAAGAATTTCAGATGGGAGGTCATAAAAAGAAAAGTGACTTGCAAAAGTTTCATCGTCTACGATAGAACGTTTTTCTTCATACTCATATGTTTCCCAGTTAAATTCCTCATAAGTTTCAAATATCCTTATAACGGTATCTTTAACCACATAAAAAGTTTTTGCGTCAGATAGATTACCTGCCGTATCTTCCAGACGTAAATTAATTTTTAAGATCCCGTCATACGCAGAAACAAACTTATAATCAAAAGAAACTGTATAAGAAAAATCATCATTACTAATTATTTCTGTACTTTTATTTATAGACTGTTCATCATTTGAAACAAGGCTTATTGATTCACCGTTAGATTTTTTTATCATGGACTCCGTAACCTTCAGTGTACAATCCCTGATATCACAGTCCTCTTCGAACACTGTAAATTTCAGCTTCAGCCCGTTTACATGGTGATTCACATAATCTTCATCAGTATTCCATTCGTCAAACGGCTTATCCGTTACAAGAACATTCTGGCTCTCATCTTCTGAATTATATGTTCCAAGGTTATACACCTTAAAATCAGTAAACTCAGGGGCTGTTTTATCTGTTTTTATGTAACAGACCGGCATAAGCTGAAGGTTCTTTCTGTTCTTTTTAAAAATTAAAGTTGCATAAAGAATTGTATTTCCTGACGAATCTATTTCTTCAAGTTTATCAGTTAATAAAACTGCATCATCAACTTCCTGTCCTGTTGCTTTATCAATAACAGCCCAGCGGGAAAAAACATATAAATGATTAAGCTTAAAGTTAACCCTGACTTTTTGAGCAGCCTTAAAGGTTAAATCTCCTTCCGGTTCAAGAATTCCGTATTTATCGCTTCGTGCCTTTATTGTAAGGTCTACATTTTCTGACTTTGCAATAGTAACAGTATCTTCAATAATCTCTCTTGAAGAAGCACCTTCTAAAAAATTCTCACAGGCAGTAAAAAAAACGCATATTAAAACTAAGAATACAAATAAAAACTTTTTCATAATTCTCTCCCATCTTAATCCTTATACCATACATCTGAAACTGCAGAAGTACCATCAGCAAAATGAACGATTACACAGTAATAACACCCCTCAGGAACGTTTGCTGTATCTGCCTTAAAGTTTTTATATTCAACAGTGCCGTTATTTGCAGGTTTAATCATTTTAGTCTGCACAATACCGCTGTACGAATCACAATTAACGCCGGTTGAGCTATATGCATTTGTGTTATCAAAAAGCATCTGCTTGTACCATTCATCCCGATCTGAACCAAGATTATACTTACAGTAAGCTGTCTCGCATAAAACAGGATGATCAAACTGTACAGTTATCTCGCCCCTCTGATTCATAATTTTTTTATATTTACAGTTACACTTTTCTCCTGAATACCAGACAAAAGGAACTATCCTGTAACCAGTGTTTTGTCCAGAACTGTAACATACATAAAAAAACCTTTTAAAAGTCGGATCAGATAGACTATAGCTGGCGGATCCCCATACAGAAGAAGCTGATGCAAATCCGCGGGTAGAATAATCAATAGAAAAAGATGTATCAGGCTTTTGATAAGCACTTATATTAATGGAACCATCATCGTTTATATATATAAAATCATTTGAAGTATAAATATTGTTAATAATAAACTTTTTAATGCTGTAATTTCTACATTCATCCTCAACATAAAAATAAGCCTGATACAGTTTTTCTTTTAACCCCCTTGTCGCATAATAATAGTGATGATTCGTGCTATCTATCCTGACGCATGATATTTGAGGAAGCTGAAGTATTTCTTCTTCTGTCAAATTCCTAAACGTTTCGTCAATAAAAAGAGTTGTTTTGAAATTCTGTGATGAATAATATCCGTCACTTACAGGAATATAAATATATGAACCGGCCGGAGATTTCAAATTAAAAATAGAACTTCCCGTCTCCGGGCTGACATTATCTGACATTGAAGGAATAGTTTTTGATGAACTTCTGGTCATACCAAGCCTGTAACATGATACATTTATATAACACGAAGCTTTCCTGGCAGGAATTGTAAATTCAAAATTTTCAGTATTAAAAGTATAAACTTCTCTTGTATTATAAGAAAAATTTACAGTATAATATTCAGGCTCATAGTAATTTCCAGATGAATCTCTAAAAATTCTGTCATAGTTTGTAATAGAACCTGTAATTTTATATTTTCCTGAATTTAGCCCTTCTGATACAAATGATGTAATATCAACAACAGGGGATTCATTACCTGACACATTAAAATAATCAGAATATTTAAAATAATTACAGTCACTGTAAAGAATTACATATTTTTCTCCATAATATCCATAAAAAGAAGTGCTAGTAGTATTGATATTAGGGTAATAATAAATTTCTAAAGGTTCTTCCGGATCAATTTTAATATTAACAATTGTAGAATAAAAATCAAAATTATTATTCTCAGGACGATAAACATATTTATAAAGATTAGGCGTACCAGTTGATGAACTATATGTAACAAGCGGAAAATCAGGTCTCAGCTGCTTTGGTACTAAATATATGTAATAAGTAGTACCAGAAGAAGATGTATATGTATTAGCCCCGCTTAAATAAGCTTTGGCAGGACAAATAAAAAATACAGCATCAGTTTCTACTGAATTTTCAAAACTGTCACAAAGAACAGCTTTTACATAAAAACCAGAATAACGGTCATAAGCAGAAAAATTAATGCAGTTTTCAGTTTCGACTCCCTGGAAAGTCATAGTTTCAGGAATTATTTCTTCCCAGTCTGTGTTATTTTGAGAAATTAAATATCGGACATTAACATCTTCTGCAAACTTTTCAATATTGTACATGCAGTAAGTCTTTGTAAGATTAACAGATAAAGCTGCGATGTTTACATCATTTGCAAAAGTATTATAACCGCCTCTAATCAGACCGGCATCTTTTTGCGAAAGAGCCGTAACATTTAAAACGGGAGGTATCGTCAGGTAAGAAGAAAAAAATGTGTCTTTTATTACATAAATACTCTTTTTCTCTTCACTTATATTACCAGAATCATCAATTACATAAAAATCAAGACGATAATAACCGTCAGCCGGGGATTTCATAGTATAATTAAATTCTGCTGAATAAACTTTCTCACTTACTTTATTAAAGCTGTCATAAACATCTAAAGTTTTACTGCCTGAAGCTGAAGAGCAGCTTGTGTTATATAGAAAAGTCTCCACCACCCTTACCCTGTTAACTCTGCTTGATTCATCTGTAGCATTCAGCTTTACATAAAGATCTTTTACACGGTGAAGTTCAATGGTTGCAGAATCGTTTTCCAGGAACTCAGACTTACTCGCACCATAAATATCTGTATCAAAAGGAATGCTTTCACCTGCTGCCATTTTATCTGCACTTTCTGCCGCCTTAATGACAAACCCGTCATTTTCAATGAATTCAGGTCTGTCGCTATCATTTAAATTAAAACAGTTTGCCTTTACAGAAATATTTTTACAGTAATTATTAATTGTGGCCTTATATTTTACAATACTGTAGGAACCGCGGCTTGTACGGCTCATCTCAACAAATTCTACACATGAAGGCAGCACTTCATTTGAATCTGTATCTACACAGGTAAACTCACTGAACTCATATCCGCTGCTTACTGTAAATTCAATTTCAAAACTCTCGCCGACTTTATAAGTTTTTTCCCATGAACTTGAAAAATAACCGTTCTGATTTTCATCATCTTTAACCGTAACAGTCATTTTTGAAGCAGCATCACCCGTAAGACCATCAAGTTCTTCTTTAAAAGAAGCCCCTTCCAAAAAACCTTTGCAGGAAACAGCAGAGAATAAAATAAATACAAAGACTAAAACCTGACCTGTACTCAAAATTTTTAACTTTTTATTCATTTTTTACTCCTTGTACTGTACTTCAGAAACCTTAGTCTTTCCGTCAGCAAAATGAATTACGGCACAGTAATAATTTCCGCTTTCAATGGATTCTGTATCAATTGTGTATGTGTCAATTTTTGTTTCAGAACTATAAGCTGTATAAACGCATTCATTTTTATCATGTCCAGGATCTGTATTTACAATCCATTTATTATAATCTCGTCCATAATTTTTTGTTCCCCAGTAAGTTTGAACAAGCACATAACTGTCATGTGCTATTGAGACAGACTGCTCATCTATAGTTTCTACTATGCGGATAAGTGGTTCTGAAGTGCCTGGATAATAATAAAAAGGATAAGTAGAAGTACCCATAAGATTATCAGAATCATCATAAACGCCCCATAAGGAAATCTTATTAAAAAGGGATGACCGACCAGTAACAGTAGTATTTGTACTTATCGCGTACCAATAACTTGTACTGAAGTAATACTTTTTGTATTCAAAATATGCTGATGGCAATGCCGTTAAATCAGTGACAGCAGCCCACCTGTTTGAAGATGTCTTATTAAAAAACCCTTCAATTCTGTCAGCATTCAGCTTTATTTTTTTTACACTGTAATTACCATACAAATCTTCTGCATAAATATAAGCAGCATATTTTCCGCTTTCAAGTGTAAATGTTTTAAAGTCATACCTGTTTGAAGAATTATAAACTCCTTCAAAATAATCCGGCAGAGCACGAATTTCATCAATAGTACGCTCTTTATCTTCAGGAGTATAATAAACTTTTGTATCTTTTATGGAACTTGAATCACTTACATAATACCAGAACATATTTCTCTGGAAATTAGAATTATTAAATGAAACACTGATTCCCGGAGCAATATTCTCCTCCGGAACAGCCGAAATCTTAATTGTCCTGTAATCATAATAACGGCTGTTACCATTTATATAGTATGCTTTTACGTAAATATAGCGGTCAGATGTAATAGATTTTAAAGAAATACCGCTTTTCGAAGCTTTCCGTGTCCAGGATCTCGTTCTGGTACCTGATATATCGGAGGAACCATCAGATGCTGTCACTATAGCTATATCATAATGATCAAAGCCTTTTTCCTCAAAATTTGTAACGTCAATATTCAAGGTATATGTACCGGAATTAACGCCGTCACTTATAAATTCATAAGTAAAATCAGGTTTATAATTTGAAGAAAAAGAGTACTCCCCGTCTGGATTATTGACAAAGTCAGATACATTAATTTCAATCAAATCAGAACATAAGGTATTGTAGTATTCGTCTGTACCGGCAACGATCATACCAGTGTCTGTTATATAATTGTAAAATGATTCAATTATATAAACATAGTAGGTCTCATCTTCTTCATTAAAAGGAATATAAGTACTGAAAGGGAGATAAGTCCAGTTTACATCACCTTTCTTTTTGTATACATAAGATGTAAAACTTCTTACCTCACTCCGGTCCAGATTATTTTCATCCATAATTTCATAAATTTTATCCGAAAAAACAGGGGCGTTATCCTTAAGATAGATGTAAACCTGAGAATTCTCCTCACCTGAAAGACATACATAATCAGTCTCAGGAACATACGGAATATACACATCACGATTTACGCTGTTACCGACAGAGTCACTTACCTTGCAGCGTACTGTAAGCCCCTTTGCACGGGAAATACCGGTAATGTCAGCCACACAGTCCGTAACAGTCAGAGCAGTCTCGTTACCGTCACCGTCAACAAGGCTGTAAGAATAAATATAATTGTCCTGAATATCGGAAAGCTCATAATCAGCTGACGATGAAGGAGTTTTATACCAGTATTCAACAGCATCTTGAGGTTCTGTAATAAAAAGCTTATCAGCCAGCATTTCTATTGCATTGTTATCAGTTTCTTTGGCCTCAAAAATCCTTTTACGACCGGCACTCTCTGCATTAAAGGCAAAATCTTCAGGTATAACCACAGTTTTATCATTGTAAATATAGAAGGACTGAGTCTGTGTACTGATATTGTTTGAAGAGTCGATTACACATATATCAATTCTGAAAAGCCCGTCTAAAGCTGAATGCATTGTATATTCAAAATCAACATTCCATAACGAATTAGAAACTTTATTAACATTAAAAGAAGATGAGTCAAGTGTATATGCTTGAGATACATTTCTGGTATCACCATTTGAGTTGATTCTCAGAACTTCTGTTACAACAACTCCGTCAATTGAACTTTCTGCTTCTAGAGCAAAGAGTTTAACATAAAACTTTGAAGTTCTTATGTACTTATACTCTTTTTCTGTAAGAGCGTTCTCATTCGAACTGCCGAATCGAGATGGTACTTTTGAAGCATAAGTTAACAAAACACCTGCGTTATATTTTTCTTTTGATTCTGAAACAAGAACACCACCATTATCCAAATAAAACTCAGGAGGATTTGTATCCTCTGAATCATTACATTCAGGCGTAATCCATAAATTAGAACATTCTTTTGTTACTTTGAATTTAAAAGTGTAAACAAAGAAAGAATTTCTTATTTTCCAGTCTTTTTCTATTTCTATAACACAGTCAGACATATCTTCATAAGACATGCGGTTAATTATAAGCCAGTCTTTAAAGGTGTATCCGTCTTTTAAGGTAAATTCTGCAGTGACTTCATCTCCAAGATGTACTTTTCTTTCACCACTGTCTGCAACAACACCATGATCAGAATTTTGAGGAGAAATATTAACAGTAACGACAGGAAGTTTATTATACTCAAGAGTGCTGTCAAGGCCGTTCTTGATATCACTTCCTTCAAGAAAACCGTCACAGGAAACTAAAGCTAAACTCAAAAACACTAAAAGTCTGTAAGCGGCTTCTTTTAATAACCATCTTAACATTCTGACAATCTCCACATTTTAAATAATACAAGATAATTTTAATACAAATTTAAGAAATATCACTATAGGCGGTTCTAAAATAAACTAAAAAACGCATTTTTATATGAGTTATCTTTCTTAAATGCAGCTGCGAAATTTTATCTCTTCCCCCATAACATTGTCCCAAACCGCGTTTTCTACTATAATAATCACATGATTTTTCAACGCTCCCGCGTACTTTATTCTTTTGCTTTATTTCTTGTCCTCTTTTTTTTCGCTTCCTGCTCTACCACAAAAGAAAGCATTGATTCATCCGGTGTTTCTGCTCAGTCCACCGTCTCCCAAAACTCCACAGAAAGTACCCTCACCCTTTTATTTGCAGGCGACATAATGGCTCATGCAAACAACTACAGGGCAGGTCATTTTGATCGTATCTGGACAGACATATCTCCCCTCTTAAAAACTTCTGACCTTGCTTTTGCCAACATAGAAGCACCTGTAAACGACAAGATGGACTGGAGCAGCTACCCTCAGTTCAACATGCACTCTGAATATGTTCAGGCCGCAGTTGATGCAGGTTTTAATGTTTTTTCACTGGCGAATAATCACAGCAATGACTGGTATCTGGAAGGAATTAATGCAACAAGAACTTATTTCGAAAGCAAAAAGAATGTGTGGGCATGCGGACTAAAAACTAAAGGCGGTGATCCGATAACTTACCGCCTTATCGAAAAAAACGGCTGGAAAGTTTTATTCTGCGCCTTTACCGAGATTTTAAACAGACCAGACTACGCTCCCTGGATTGATTATTTTCCTTCAAAAAAGCATGAGGAACTTGTAAGGCAGTTAAGGGAACTTTCTTCCCTTCCCCACGACCTTTTTGTAATTTCCGTTCACACTGACGAAGAAGAATATAAGACACAGGTTACAGAAAGCCACAGAAAATTTTTTGAAAGGCTTATTGAAGAATGCGGTGCGGACATCATCTGGGCTAATCATCCTCATGTTTCAAAAGAGTTTGAACTTAAAGAAAAGGACGGCAGCAGGGCCTTCATTATGTATGCAAACGGAAATACAGTCTCAGGACAGAGGACATCGCCTTCTTTCTATAAAGGCATGAATGAACGGGATGACACCGGGGACGGACTTTTAATAAAAGTGCAGGTTGAAAAAAAACAGAAGAGTAGCAGCAAAAATAAAGGCGGGCCAGCCGTAAAGGAGCCCGAAGATAAAGGCCCGTATATCTCAAAAATCGAAGCACACTTCATAACCACCTACATCCGTCCCGACGGGCAGTTTACGGTTAAGCTTTGTGATGAAGATTTTATACACTCCCTTGAACGCTCAGGTCTTGATAACTGGGCACAATACTTAAAAAAACGCATGGACATTTACAAAACCATCAAAGGAAAATCAAAATGGCAATAGACTATAAAAAACTTCCTGTTTATGAACAGAAAGATCTCATCTTAAACTCCCTGAAAAACAATCAGGTGATTGTCGTTCAGTCCCCTACCGGCTCAGGAAAAACTACTCAGATTCCTGTCATTCTCCATGAAGCAGGCTATTCAAAAGACGGAATCATAGCCGTAACACAGCCCCGCCGCATTGCAGCCCTTTCTGTAAGCGAATTTATTGCAAAACAGCTTAAAACTACTTACCCGGGACTTGTCGGCTACAAAATGCGCTTTGAAGACAAAACCGACGAAACTACAAGAATCAAAATCATGACCGACGGTATTTTACTCCAGGAGATGAAACTTGACCCCTGGATGAGTAAGTATTCAGTAATCATGATAGACGAAGCCCATGAAAGAAGCCTTAACATTGACTTCTGTCTGGGACTTTTAAAAAGAATCCTGCAGTCCCGCCCTGATTTTAAAGTAATAGTCTCTTCTGCAACAATGAACGCAGAAGCTTTTTCAAAATATTTTGACAACTGTCCCATTGTTACAATTGAAACACAGACTTTCCCTGTAACCTTAGTCTACGATCCTCCCCTTGTTAAAGCTACCACAGCAACAGAAACAGGAACAGAAGCCATACTTTCAAAAATAGAATCAACCATTGACCGGGTTTTAGACAACAAGGATGAAGGAGATATTTTAATCTTTCTGCCGGGTGAAAAAATCATCAAAGACTGCGTACAGCGTCTTTCCCTTGCAGACTTCCACTCAAAGATTCACATCATTCCACTCTACGGTCGTCTTCCAAAAGAAGAGCAGGAAAAAGTATTTGATTCAGCCCCATTCGGCAAAAAGAAAGTTGTAATTTCAACAAATATTGCAGAAACTTCCGTTACAATAAACGGTATTACAACAGTAATTGACTCAGGACTGGCAAAACTGAATTTCTACAATCCCAAAACCTTTACTTCAAGCCTGATTGAAACCCCGGTAAGCCGGGCAAGCTGTAACCAGAGAAAAGGAAGGGCCGGAAGAACCTGCCCGGGTTCATGCTACCGTCTTTACAGCCGCTCTGATTTTGACATAAGAAACGAATACACAACCGAAGAAATTTTCCGTACAGATCTTTCAGAAGTTCTCCTGCGCATGAGTGAACTGGGAATCACTGACTTTGAGGACTTTGATTTTATTTCAAAGCCTGAAATCGAAAACATCCGGGGAGCAATTGAAACCCTGAACATGCTGCAGGCTTTAAACGAAGACAGAACCTTATCTTCAATCGGAAAACTCATGGTTGAATTTCCCCTTGAACCACGGGTAAGCCGCATTCTGGTAGAAAGCATCATGAAATATCCGGATGTACTTGAAGAAATTGTAATTGCGGCTGCTTTTCTGAGCACCCAGTCGCCTTTTGTTCTTCCTCCGGGAGAAGAAACTGATGCACGCGCCGCACATCATGCCTTCCGTGACATGCAGGGTGACTTTGTTTCTTATGTAAAGCTTTTCAGAAGATGGCAGTCAATGGAAAACAAAAGCCGTTTCTGTCAGAACAACTATCTTGATGAAAAAGTTATGAAAGAAATCGACAGCATAAGGCAGCAGCTTGAAGAAGAAATCAATGCTCTGGGCATTCCTGTAACAGGCGGCGGTTCCATGGACAATTACCTGTGCTGTATTGCAAGCGGCATGATTCAGTTCGTATGTATCCGTGAAGGAAAAGAAAATTACCGCTCACTCACCGCAGACCATATTTCCATTCATCCGGGCTCGGGAATGTTCAGGACAGATCCTCTTTTTATTGTTGCAGGAGAAATTGTCCGCACCAGCCGTATGTTTGCAATGAGCGTAAGTCCTTTAACAAAAGCACTTCTTGCAAAAATCGATACGTCGCTGGAGAAAAAACTTCTTGCCGCACGCGGAGAAAAAGGCAGAAGCCTTACAGGCAATTTTGAATACAGGGGAACTTCTTTCCGCGACTCAAAAGGACGCCCTGGAAAAGATGATTCAAGGTTCGGCGGAAAACTCGATAAAATCGAAAAGAAAAAGCGTGACGAAAACATTATTTCCCTGGGCGGCGAACTTTTCGAACTTGAAAAAATCAAAGGCAAAAAACAGGCAGTCCTCCCGCTTGAAAAGTTTAAGGCTGCCGTGCTTGCAGAAAAAGACACAAACCGTCTTGCAGTCATTGCAGGGCTTCGCGGTAAGTTAATATTAAAAGGCGGAACTGCCCTTTCAGGTGAAAAAATTGAACTTATAATGAAGGTCGTAAAAAACTTAAACCTTACTCCTGTCGCACCTGACTCATGGCCTAAGAACTTAAACATCACAATCGGAAAGGACGAGGACACTTCAAAACTCATCTCAAGCCTTGATTATGTTTTAAAACTTACGATGGCAAAGTCTAAGCTCCGCGAATACGGTTTTATTACCTTGTTTTCTGATAACAGGGGAACTTACTGGTATAAAGTCAGCAGAGGTTTTTCAACAGCCTTAAACGAAAGCCTTGCTTCCCTTGAAAGTCTTGTAGATGATGCAAATAGTTTTTTAAGCCCTGCCCAGAAAGAAAAAGTGAACATCATCTACCGCGTATTAAACGGAATGTACGAGTAGCCGATTTCCTCTTAAAGCAAAATCAGTCTATTTAGCGTTGGAATTGTCTGGTGCTGTGGCCGAAGTTCCTTCAGAGGCTGAGTTACCTGCCGCTGCAGGCGCTGATACTGTGCCAGTCTTTTTATAGACACCGGTCTGCTTTTTTACCTTTTCTTCTGCCGCCTTTTTACGCGCTTCTTCGGCAGCTACTGCTTCTTCACGGATTTTTTCTGCTTCAATTACAGCAGAATCAGTTTTTCCTAAAATCCGCGCCGCTTTTTCTGCGTTTGCATTTTTCTTTGACGGAGTTTTTGCAGCATCAGTTACGATTTTCTGCACATCCGGAGTAACAGAGGAATATCTTCCCTTTGCATAGATATCAAGGCCTGTTCCCTGTGTCGCAGTATCTTTTGAAGCTAGATAATCTTTACAGATATCAGCAAATTCACTTCTCTTGTACTTTGCAAATTCTTTTCCAAGGGCATAGCGCAGCTGTTTTCGCCTGTCATCTTTTACTGTTTCCCGGGCAAGTTCAATAATTTCTTTTGTTCCTGTATCCCCGTTTTCTAAAAGAGCCGTTGCAATTCTGCTTTTAGGAGTATCTGCAACCTTTTTATCTGTAATCTGCTTTATTAAATATTCATTTCCTTCTTTTGTATCCAGTTTTGCAATTGCCGGATAGCACTTCTTTTTGATTGCATCTTCCTTGTCTTTTTCAAGACGGTAAATCATAAAGGGAACTGCTTCTTTATAATCATTTTTAACACAGGCATCTATTGCTTCAAGCCGTACTGAAACGTGTGAGTCGCGGATTGCTTCTAAAACAGTTTTTTTGGCTTCTTCGTTATCTTTATGACAGGCAAGACCTTTAATTACATAGCTTCTAAGTTTAGGATCACGGTCTTCGTAAAGCTTAACAAGAATATCAACCGCATCTTCTTTTCCCATATTACCGATTGCTTCAGAGGCATACATTCTGATAAAGGTATTTTCATCTTCATCCTGAGCCATTTCTACAAGTGCGTCATAAGTTTCTACTGCCTTGATTTTTCCAAGAACTTTAACAAGCTGCTGTTTCTGGCCAAGAGAAAGGTCTTCGCGTTCAAGATACTGAGTTAAATAAACGGCTTCCTCTGCCCCGCCGATTTCACCTAAAGTTGTAAGACAGTGATTAAAATAATCTTCATCCTCATTTTCAAGTAAAGTAAGAACAGCGGGAATTGCCTCGACAGTTTTTACAGTCTGAATGTATTTAAAAACCGCACCTACAGTCGTATTTTTCTCATCATACGGGTCGTTTAAAATCATTACCGCAAAATCTTCAAGACACGGATCTTCGAGTTTTGTAAAATACTCAAGGATTTTTTCACGCACTAAACTGTTTTTTGTGGTCTGAAAAAGATCATAAACTTCATCTGTAAAGCGGATGTCTTCGTTTTTTACAAGTTTATCAAGCAGTTCAACAATATCATCTTCCATCCCGTATTTTAATGTATCAGCATTTTCTTTACGGGTGTCAGGATAAGTTTCATCAAGTTCTTTTATTTTATCCTTATCCTGTTTTTCAGGACGCTTTTCGTCAGGAACATCAGAAAGTCCGGGTTTATGGGAAACTGATTTTTTTGATTTATTTATGCGCGCATCAACAACATCTTCACTTTCACTGTCAGGAACGTTATGATCAGCTGAGTCCCCCTCATCAGAATCAACTGAGGAGATAGAATCTGCGGGAACGAGGGTATCTGCGGAAGTCTCTGCTGCAGCGGGAGCCTGCTCACTGCCAGGATTCTCCTGTGCTGTCAGTAAAAGCGATACTGAAAATATTACCGGCAAAATAAATCTGCATTTTCTCATAAATCAAAACCTCACCGCTTCATTTTCGGCAGAAATCCGCCTGTGTTTTAGATTATTTTTGAGGCGATTTTTTTTAGAACGAATACGTCCTATTTTATGTTTCCTGCATGATAGCGTTTTAAGAATTCAGTTCTATATTCTTCAAACCTGTTTTCTTCGATTGCGTTACGGATTTCTTTCATCATGTTATGTAAAAAGTAAAGATTATGGTAACTTGCGAGCATGCAGCTTAAAATTTCCTGTTCTTTAAAAAGGTGACGAAGATAGCTTCTTGAATAATTGCGGCAGACCTTACAGTTACATTCTTTATCAACAGGTCCAAAGTCGTGAATAAAGCGCTCCTGTTTAATTGAAAGGTTTCCGTCATGAGTAAAATAAGAACCATTTCTTGCGTTTCTGGTCGGAAGAACACAGTCAAACATATCAATTCCAGAATGAACGGCATCTAAAATATAGTCAGGAGTTCCGATTCCCATTACATATTTTGCCTTTTCTTTTGGAAGATGCGTAACTGTATAATCGAGCATTGAAGCAAACTCTTCTGCAGGCTCCCCTACGCTCAAACCGCCGATTGCAATAGCGGGTAAATCCATGGAAACAACAAAATCAGCAGAGCGCTTTCTTAAATCTTCAAAAAAGTTTCCCTGCACGATCGGAAGCAGAAGTCCTTTATAGCCTTCATCCTGTTTTTTAAGCCACTCTTCTTTTGCCCGTTTAAGCCAGTTTTCTGTAATATCAAGTGCATGCACCGCTTCTTTTTTATCAATTCCCCAGCCCGTGCAGACATCAAGCTGCATCTGGATATCAGAATTAAACTGAGCCTGAACATCTACAACTTTTTCCGGAGTGAACATGTGACGGCTGCCGTCAATATTTGAAGCAAAATACGCACCTTCTTCAGTAATCTTACGGAGTTTTGAAAGTGACCATACCTGAAATCCGCCTGAATCTGTAAGAAAATTTTTCTTCCATCCTGAAAATCCGTGCAGGCCGCCGGCTTCTTCAATAATATCAGAGCCCGGACGCAGATAGAGGTGATAGGTGTTTGCAAGAATAATTTCAAAACCGATTTCGTCTAAATCATCTTTTGTAAGGGCCTTAACGGTTGCATTTGTTCCGACAGGCATAAAAACAGGAGTCTGAACATCGCCATGGGGGAGATGAAGAGTTCCGGTGCGTGCCTTACCGTCAGAAGATTCATGCTTAATATCAAATACATTTAAAACCATAATAAATCCTTAAAAAAGCACCTTAAGTGCGTGCATATTTTAACAGAACAATACTGATAATTACAAACAAGAAGACAGGAAGCCAGGCACCCATAAAAGGTGTTAAAAGTGAAAAACGAGCCATGAGCATTGTAACCATCTGAAAAACATAATACAGGACTGCCGCAGAAATACAGCTTGCAAGGGAAATCAGCATTACATTTTTTCTTGTCTTTCCGCTTAAACCGATTGAAAGGAAAACTACAATAAAAAGAATAAATGGGAAGGCAAACTTTTTATAATAAACGCTTAAAGGTTCTGCAAAAGGAAGTCCCGCTTTTTTTAAGTGGTGAATATATTCTTTTGCTTCTTTAGTGTTTACCGTTTCTACAGAAATTGTATTATTACGGAAAGTTTCAGGAATTTCTGTCAGGCGTGCGGCAGTTTCCTTATCAACAGAACCTGAAAGAATCTCGCCGTCGGCCAGAGTATATTTTGTTGCCCCGCTCAAACGCCACTTGTCTTCTACCCAAAGCGCAGAGTCTGCACGGATAATGCTGTTTAAGGTTTTATCTTCATTTCTGATGACAATATAAAGCGAATACAGGCGCATGACTGAGTTGTCATAAAAATCTGCCTTATAGATGATGTTTCCCTTTTCTGAAATGACGACAATTTTGTCATTGTTAAGGCTTTTTTCACGGTTTAAGACAAGATCCTGAAGTTCAACTTTTTCAGCATAGGTCGGAACTACATATTTATTTTCAAAAAAGAAAAGAGCAAAACTCATTAAAAATGAAAAAACTAAAAGCGGAAAAGTAAAGCGGATGAGAGGAACTCCCGAAGCAAAAACCGCAATGAGCTCATTATTTGCATAAAAATCAGACAGTGTATAAGAAACCGCAAAAAGAATTGCAAGCGGAGCTGAGTACCAGACGGCCTTAGGAAAATAAAGCAGCATGATTTTAAAAACAATTGAAGCGGCTACCCCGTTTGAAATAAAATTCCACAGATTCATAAAAAGGTCTACAAGAACAAGGACAAAGGCAAAGAACAAAAGTGAGCCTATAAAAAGAGGAATGAACTTTTTTAGAAGATATTTTACAAGCGTCATTAAACTTCCCTGCTTTTACTTTCCAGCCAGCCTTGAATAAAAAATACCCGCCGTGACAGTAATAATTATGTTAGGAGCCCACATTACCCAGAAGCCATTTAAACCGCCCCTGTTGCCGAAAATCTGCCCTAAAACCATAACGGTCCAGTAAAGAACGCAGATTACAATCCCGATTATAAGTCCTATTGTCTGACCGTTATGCTTACCGAACAGGAGGGCGAGCGGCAGGGCTAGAAACGCAAAGAAAATCGAGCCGAAAGGCAGGGAGAATTTTTTATTGTATTCAAGTTTGTAAGAATTAAGCTGTTTTTTAGAATGGCCTTCAATGGATTCAAAAGCCTTAATCTGTTTATGAAGGTCCCACGAAGTCATTTCGCGCGGACTTACTTTCTGTGAAGTTGCACTTATGGAAGATTCAAATACGTTTAAGTTCATTACCTCAGAAGTAAGAAGGTCATATTTGTCTCGGTGGCTCTTGTCAAAAAGCATTACGGCAGCATTATTCATCTCTAAAGTCATAAGGACACCGGGATCAGAAGCCTTTTTTACTTTTGATTCATCTGCTACAACAATTCTCTGCTGACCGTCAGAACCTGTATCAAAAAAAATCAGGTCACTTACATTGTCGCCTTTTACATCACCGATGACCAGGGTTTTATCGACAGTTTTTTTGACAGAATTAGGCTCAAGTTCAACCGCAGGATTAGAGGCAAGAATTGAACGGTAAAGTTTATTGTATTTAATCGTCCCCAGAGGAAGAAGATAATCGTTTACAAAAAATGAACCCAGCGAAATTATTCCGCCTAAAATAATAACGGGAGCTAAAATAGAAGCATAACTCTGGCCGGAGGCACGGAAAATCAAAACTTCATTTTCACTGACTAAGCGTCCAAGACACATCAAAAATCCTACCAGAGTTGCAAAGGGGGCTGACTGGGCAATAATTGAAGGAAGCGCATAAGTCATCAGACGGATAACATCCCAGAGCGGAACCTTTTTTTCCAGGATTTTCTGAATAATAAGAAGAATCTGATTTACAAAGAAGATAAAAAAGAAAAATAAAAAGGCAACAAAAAAATAAAGGAACAGTTCTTTTAAAAGATAGCGGTAAAAAACATGACGGTTAAGCCCTGATTTTTCCTGCATGGCTCCAGCTAAAAAATCGCCCTGTTTATTAAAACCAAGGCGGTACATTAAAAGAGAAGCCCAGTAAAAAAGAGAATTTAAAAGATTGAATTTTTCCCAGGCAGGTTTTACTTTTTCCTTTAAGATTTTAAAGATAAGGGCACGGTACTTACTTTTAGTCCAGAGCCTGTAATAATAATAGCCGAACGCTTCAATATGGCGCACATGCTTTATTTTTTTGAGTCTTTTATGAAGTGAAAACAAAAATGCTGATGCTTTATTTAATAAAGCCCTGATACGGGTAAAGCAGGCATTGATGAGTTTTTCAGATTTACTGCAGAAAGATTCAAAGAAACGGGACAAGGCTATTTTCCTGTGCTTCCAAATCCACCGGCGCCCCGTTCAGTTTCGTCAAGGGAAGAAGTCTTTTCAAAAACAGCCTGTGTAACAGGAGCGCAGACAAGCTGGGCAATTCGTTCACCGTTTTTGATTACAAAATCTTCTTTTCCAAGATTTATAAGAATAACTTTTACTTCGCCGCGGTAATCGCTGTCAATTGTTCCCGGAGTATTAAGGACAGTAACTCCGTTTTTAGCCGCAAGACCTGAGCGAGGGCGCACCTGAACTTCATAGCCTTCTTCAATGGCCATTTTTATTCCGGTCGGAACAAGAGCCCTCTCCCCCGGTTTTAAAACAATATCCTCAGACAAAAAAGCACAGACATCACAGCCTGCGCTGCCGGCAGTCTGATAAGCAGGAAGTTTTACGCCTTCCTCAGTAACAATTTTAATTTTACAGGTATTCATAGGAGTATTATAACTGAAAACAGCAGAAAATTAAACTGCCGGCACATAATAAAAAAAACTCCAGCCGCAGTGACTGGAGTCTAAAGTTTCCACATAGAACACTAAAGTTCACAGAGACTTTATTCATAATACAAGTTCTCTGTGTCCTCCTGAGCTCTGTGAGGAATTCCTACTTCTGTGCATCAAGAGCGTCGATGTAAGAAAGATTTAATCTTCCCATCTTATCAACTTCAAGAAGCTTAACAGGAATCTGCTGTCCTTCTGAAAGAACATCTGTTACCTTTTCTACTCTTCCGTGTGAAAGTTTTGAAATGTGGCAGAGACCTTCTTTTCCAGGGAGAATTTCTACAAAGGCACCAAAGTCCATGATGCGCTTTACTGTACCATTGTAAATTGTACCTGGTTCAGGATCTTCACAAATTCCCTTTACGGCAGCCTTTGCTTCTTCAGCAGACTTGCCTGTTTTTCCGTAAATCTGAACTGTTCCGTCGTCTTCAGTGTTGATTGTTACATCGTACTGTGCGCAGAGAGCCTTAATGTTCTTTCCGCCTGGTCCGATGAGGGCACCGATCTTATCCGGAGCAATCTTCATTGTAAGGATTTTTGGAGCAAAAGGACTGATTGGCTGCGGCTTGTCGATACATTTTTCCATGATTGAAAGAATGTGGAGACGGCCTGCTTTAGCCTGTGCAAGTGCTTCTTTCATAATCTGAGTTGTTACACCTGCAATCTTGATGTCCATCTGGAATCCGGTAATACCGTCTTTTGTTCCGGCTACCTTAAAGTCCATGTCACCGAGGTGATCTTCTTCTCCAAGGATATCAGAAAGAATCTTATAGTTTCCGTAAGGATTGTCACCCTTTGGTTCTGTAATAAGACCCATGGCAATTCCGGCAACCATTTTCTTCATCGGAACACCGGCAGCGAGCATTGCAAGACAGCCGCCGCAGGTTGAAGCCTGAGAAGAAGAACCGTTTGATTCCATGATTTCTGAAACTACACGAACTGTGTAAGGGAAATCAGCAACAGAAGGAACCATTGCAGCGAGTGAACGGCGTGCAAGGTTTCCGTGACCGATTTCGCGGCGGCCTGTTGTAAGGCGGCCTACTTCACCTACAGAATATGGAGGGAAGTTATAGTGAAGAATGAAGTTTTCACTTCTTTCTCCGTCGATGTCATCATAAACCTGAGCATCCATTGTTGTACCTAAAGTACAAACAGCGAGAGACTGAGTTTCACCGCGTGTAAAGAGTGCCGATCCGTGAGGACGAGGAAGAACGTTTACTTCACAGGTAATCGGGCGGATTTCATCACACTTACGGCCGTCAATACGAAGTCCCTTATCGAGGATACTTTTGCGCAGAAGGTTGTACTGAATGTCATCAAAGCATGCATCAAAGAGCTTTTTCTGAACTTCATCTTCAAACTGTTCTGCATATTTTTCAACAATCTGCTTTTTAGCGGCAGAAATTGCTTTTCCGCGGTTATCTTTTCCGTCCTGGAAACATGCTTTTTCGAGGAGCGGTGTTGCATCTGCAATAATTGCATCCTTGTTTGCAAGTTCTACATTGAGAGGTGCAAGAGGAAGCTTTTCTTTGCCGCATTTAGCAACAAGCTGTTCCTGAAGTTCACACATTGCTGTAATGAAGCCCTGAGCCTGTTCAAGGGCACCGAGCATTACTTCTTCAGAAACTTCATTGGCACCGCCTTCAACCATTGTAAAGCCGTCTTTTGTTCCGGCTACAACGATTTCAAGTTCTGCCTTTTCCTGCTGCTGGAAAGTAGGATTGATTACATACTGTCCGTCAATGTAAGCAACACGTGCTGCAGCAACCGGTCCATGGAACGGAATATCCGAAATTGAAACTGCTGCAGAAGCTGCAACAACTGCAAGGATATCAGGCGGGTTGATTCCGTCTGCAGATACACAGGTCGGAACAATCTGGATTTCGCGGCCAAAGCTTACTTCAAAAAGCGGACGCATAGGACGGTCAATAAGACGGGAAACCAGGATTTCCTTATCCTTAGGACGTCCTTCGCGCTTTACAAAACCGCCCGGGATTTTTCCGGCTGCGTAGTATTTTTCGTTGTATTCAACAGTAACCGGAACAAAGTCGAGGCCTTCTTTTACTTCTGATGAAGCACAAACAGTTGCAATAACAGCAGTACCGGCATACTGTGCATAAACACAGCCGTTTGCCTGTTTACCGATTTTACCTGTTTCAAGAAGGAGCTCTTCGTTACCGATTTTGTAAGTTACTCTATTTACTGCCATAACTTAAACCTCCAGTTTACTTATTTGCGGAGGCCAAGATCTTTGATAAGCTGGCGGTAAAGTTCCAGATCCTTTCTCTGAAGATATTTGAGAAGCTTGCGGCGCTGTCCGATAACTTTGAGAAGACCGCGTGCAGCTCCTGTGTCTTTAGGGAACTGTTTACAGTGTGCTGTAAGCTGTTTGATGCGTTCAGTTAAAAGTGCAACCTGAACTTTTGAATTTCCTGTGTCGGCTTCGTTTGCGCCGAATTTGCTGATGATAGCAGCTGATTCTTCTTTTGTAAGCATTTTACTTACTCCTTATAATATTTATTTTCTCTGGGTTAACCAAATTGAATTGCCCGTACAAAACCTCTGAGCGATCCATCAGAATCCAGCACGCGAAGTAAACCGGAATCTAATTTGCAAACTGCAGTTTTTGTAACGGAAATCTCTTCGCTTCCAGAAATTACCATTTCTATTGTGACAGTGTATTCACCGTCCGGAGGATAAACCTGCGTTCCCCTCTGTTTTTCAACAAGCCAGTACTGACCGTCTTTTTCTTCCCTTTTCCAGTCGAATCCCATGCAGTCAATTGAATAAGGACGGCGGAGCATGTTTTTAATTGCTTCAAATTCCTTATCTAAAACATCCTGACGGATTCTTGAAGAACTTACCTTTTTATCAAGGTAATCAATAAAACTTAAAACCTTAAGTTCAACTTCGTTTTGTGAACAGAAAGACTTTAAGGCTGGAATATCAGTTGCACCTTTATAGCCGCATCTGAAATCCTCACCTTCTGCAATAAATTTTACATTACAGTTGTTTTTTAATGCAGACAGAAAGTCGTACCCGTCTATTTTAGTAAATTGTTCAGAAAAGTCAATGACGATAACAAACCTAAATCCTTTACTTATAAAGAATTCCATTCTCTGTGAAAGCGAAGAAACCTCACCCTGAAAACCAGCTTTAGGATTTATGGATTTTGTCGGATGCCGGAAAGTAACGATTCCCGGGACAAGGTTCTTTCTTGAAAGCAGTTCATCAAAAATCGAGTCATGACCTATATGAGTTCCGTCAAAACTTCCGATTGATAAAGCACAGCCTTTTTCCATAAAATCAGGTGCAAATTTTTTATTTACAATCTGTTCCCACGAATAAACTTTTATCTGCTCTTTTTCCCACGGAATTACAAAACCGTAACTGAGTCTTCTGCCCTGTTTTTTTACAACACCGCCAAAACTCATGTCCGGATAAAAAACTGCAAACTCAGTATTTTCTGCGGGATTTTCAAGATAATAAAAAGCATGATTTTTTAGAGGACGTCCGCTTAAATAATCACAGACATAAGCCTGCGACAAAAGCGCATTTTCAAAACCGCACAGCTGGGCAATTTCAGGAGTCATCGGATAGAGTGCTTTATTTATCTGAGAAGTAAATTCAGGATTATTCCTTCGGTCAACTGCTTCTTTTTTGTTACCGTATACAAGATTTGAAATCGTAAAATCGGAGAGGTCAGCTTTTCCTGCAGCATCCTTAAGATTAAAAGGTCCTACAGAAGTTCTTCTTAATGCTTTTAAATGAGCCGCAGTTCCACACTCCCGGGCAATATCACGGGCAAGAGAGCGAATATAAGTTCCTTTTGAGCAGGAAACTTCAATCAGAGCATATTTATCTTCAAAATCAAGAAGCCTGATAGAATGAACTGTAATTTTTCTTGGTTTTAATTCAACTTTAACACCGCTTCTCATAAGGTCACTTGCCCTTTTTCCATTTACATGAAGGGCAGAAAACTCAGGAGGAATCTGTTCGATTTCTCCCCTGAACTTTAAAAGTGCCTGTCTAATCTGATCTTCTTCAGGGATCGGACCTTCTTTTATGACTTTTCCGGTTGGATCTAAAGTGTCAGTCTCAGTTCCGAACTCAATTAAAGCAAGATAAGTTTTACTGAAACCCGTAATATGCGGAACAAGATGAGTCATACTCCCGGTTAAAACAACAAGAAGGCCGTCCGCAAAAGAATCAAGAGTTCCTGTGTGGCCAACCTTATTTGTTCCAAGAGATTTTTTTACTGCCGTAAGTGAAGAAAAACTCGTTTCTCCTGACTGCTTGGCAAGCAGAAGGATTCCGGATTTACTGTTCTTCTGAATGCTGTTTTCTGATCTCATCTTCCTCAGCTTCAAGCTGATTGAGTTTGTGAACCATTTCAAAACCTTCTTTTATTGAACTGTCTGCAATAAAGGTGAGTTTTGGAAATTTTCTTATTGTAAGTTTTTTAGCAATACTTGTCTGAATAAAACCTGCAGCACTGTTAAGTCCTGCAACGCCGCTTACAACCTTGCCTTCAGGAAGAAAACTTGATACGTAAACTTTCGCATAGGCAAGGTCTCCGGCAACTTCAACCCTGTTGATTGTAAGGAAAGTTGAAACGCGCGGATCCTTTATTTTCTGAGTAGAAATCAATTTTGCAATTTCATCACGAATCTGTTCGCCGAGTCTGGCAAGTCTGAATTCACCCATGGATTAAGCTTCTCCTGAAGTCTGGTTATTGTTTTCAGCGGCTTTAGCCTTTGCAGCTTTCTTTGCCTTACCCTTTGCTTTAGCTTCTGCTTCTTCAGCGGCAGCCTGAGCGGCAGCGGCATCTGCTTCTGCTTTAGCGGCAGCAGCAAGTTCTTTTGCCTTTGCTTCTGCTTCAGCCTTTTCATCAACCAAAGATTCACCAAGTTTACGTGCAACTTCAACGAATTCGATGATTTCAAGCTGGTCTCCAACCTGGATATCCTGCCAGTTTTCAAGCCCGATACCACATTCAAAACCGGCTTTAACTTCCTTTACATCATCTTTAAAGCGCTTGAGGGAAGAAATCTTTCCAGTCCACTTTACGATGCCTTCGCGGATAAGGTTAACGGTAGCAGTCTTTTTAACCATACCGTCTGTAACGTAACATCCTGCAATAACACCGATTTTTGGAACACGGAATGTATCGCGCACTTCGACTGTACCCAGAGTCTGTTCCAGGGTATCCGGACGGAGCATACCTTCCATAGCCTGCTGAATTTCTTCAACACACTTATAGATGATATTGTATTTTCTGATTTCAACTTTTTCTTCGTCTGCGAGCATTTTTGCTTTTGCTGTAGGACGAACATTAAAGCCGATGATTATTGCGTTTTCATCAGCAGAAGCAAGTGTAACGTCACTTTCGTTGATTGCACCTGCAGAAGAATGAATTACATTCAGGCGGATTTCAGGAGTTGAAAGCTTTTCAAGAGACTGCTTGAGTGCTTCAGCTGAACCCTGAAGGTCAGCCTTGATGATAACTTTAAGTTCGTTGATTTCGCTTGCCTGGATTGTAGAAACAAGGTTATCAAGATTAACTTTCTTAACGGCTTTAGCGGCTTCAAAACGCTTAAGTTCCTGTCTTTTTGCAGAAATAGCCCTTGCGTCGCGTTCAGTTTCTGTAACCTGGAACGGATCACCTGCATTAGGCATTTCATCAAGACCGAGAACTTCAACCGGCATAGAAGGAGTTGCTTCCTTAATTTTTTCGCCGCGGTCATTGAACATGGCACGAACTTTACCGGAGTAAATACCGGCTACAAAAGGATCGCCAACTTTAAGCGTACCGCTTTGAACAACAACGTCAGCTACAACACCTCTTCCCTGATCAACGCGTGATTCAATAACTTTACCTTCAGCGCGTGTTTCCCAGTGAGTCTTAAGTTCAAGCATTTCTGCCTGAAGAAGGATCGCATCGAGAAGTGCATCGATTCCTTCACCCTTAAGGGCAGAAATCTTAACGTACTGTGTGTCACCGCCCCATTCTTCAGGAGTAAGTCCCTGTTCAGAAAGCTGTGTCATTACTTTATCCGGATTTGCGTCCGGTTTATCAATTTTATTTACTGCAACAATAATCGGAACTTTAGCATCTTTTGCGTGGCTTAAAGCTTCGAGAGTCTGAGGCATTACACCGTCATCAGCGGCAACAACGAGTACACAGACATCTGTAATCTGAGCACCGCGGGCACGCATCATTGTAAAGGCTTCATGACCCGGAGTATCGAGGAAGGTAATTACACCCTTGTCAGTCTTAACCTGATAAGCACCGATTTTCTGAGTAATACCGCCGGCTTCACCTGCGGCAACATTTGTCTTACGGATGGCATCAAGAGTCTTTGTCTTACCGTGGTCAACGTGACCCATTACAGTAACAATCGGTGGACGAGGAAGTTCTCCGCCTTCTTCACCCTTGTCACTTTCAATTACTGTTTCATCATAAAGAGAAACAAGATGAACTTCACAGCCGTATTCTGCGGCAAGAAGAGTTGCAGTGTCTGAATCGATACTCTGGTTGATTGTAACCATCATACCCATGGACATAAGTTTACCGATAATTTCACCTGCTTTAAGGTTCATCTTTTTTGCAAGGTCAGAAATTGATACCGATTCCATAATATCAATTGACTTTGGAACAACCTGAGCCGGTGTGGCTGCCTTCTTCTTGTAAAGTTCTTCTTCGTCAAAGAGTTCTTCGCGGTCTTTCTTTGTATTGTAAACCTGCTTTTTACCCTTGAACTGTTTTTTAGTATTTGCTTTTTCTGGAATTGCAGAAGCTGCAGGAGCCCCGCCGAAACCAGGCTTAGGACCAAATCCAGGTCTTGAACCCTGAGGACGTCCGCCAAAACCAGGTCTTCCGCCCTGTCCTGCGCCGCCAAAACCGCCCTGACCGCCTCTGTTGAAGCCGCCCTGGCCGTTACGGTTCATACCGCCGCTCTGACCGCCTCTATTAAAACCGCCCTGACTGTTACGGTCGCGGTTCTGATAGTTTTCCCGGGCCTGAGCCCCGGAAAAGCCGCCTGTTCTCTGACCGCCGCCAGAAAAGCCTGAGCGGTTAGAATTAAAGCCGCCGTCACGTCCTGCATTAGGATTCTGACGGAAACCGTTTGAGTTTGGACGCGGGCGGGCAGAAAGGTTTCCAGCCTTAACGTTAGGACGCGCAGAACCAATTTCAAAAGTCGTACGAGACTGTGCCTGCGGTTTAGGCTGCTGAGCCTGTGCACCTGCGGCATTTGAAGAGGAAGCTGGAGATTTTTTTACGACAACAGGACGCTTCTGCTCTCCGCCGTTAGACGGCGCAGCTTTAGGAGCCTCCTGTCCTGCTACAGGTTTTCTTTTGAGAATAACAACCTTTTTCTTTTCCTGTCCCTCTGGGTTTGTATCTCCGCTTTTATTAACCGGAGCTTCTGATTTTTTCTTGTTTAATACAAATCCGGGCTTTTTCTCTGTTTCTTCAGCCATATTTTCCTGTTTTTCCTCTTTAATCTCGTACTCTTTTGTCAGTATATTTTACGCGTTTTATTACTCAAATTCAAATTCAGTTCCGCATTCAGGACATTTAGTCATATCCAGAGTGATTTTGCATCCGCACTCAGGACACTTGTATTCTTCCTCTTCTGCTTCTTCTGAAACTTCAGCATCACTTTCATCAGCTTCTTCTTCAACAAATTCTACAACATCGTGGAGAATTCTGTTTACTTCATCAAGCTGTTCCTGGCTTACGCCTTCAATACTTATTGTACCTGCATCGTAAGCATCAACAAAGTCCTGAATGTCATCAAGACCTGCATCTTTAAGTGCTGCAGCAACATCAGCATCAACTCCAGGAAGTTCTGAAACAGCAGAAATAGGTTCTTCTTCCTGAGCACCGCCGTTAAACAGTTCAGCGGCAGCTTTGTGTGTAGAGAACTGACTGAGATCCATTTCTGCAGCCTGTTCTTCTGTTTTAACATCAATTGACCAGTCACAAAGACGGTTAGCAAGACGAACATTCTGTCCCTGTTTACCGATTGCAAGAGAGAACTGACTGTCACTTACAATAGCAAGAGCCTGTTTCTTTTCTTCATCAGTAATAAGAACTCTTTCAACTTCTGCAGGAGAAAGTGCATTCTTAATGAATTCTACAGGATCCGGAGAGTAACGGAGAACATCAATTTTTTCTCCTTCAAGTTCACGGATTACATTCTGAATGCGAACACCTTTAAGACCTACACAGGCACCTACAGGATCTACGTCATCTTTATTTGAAAGAACTGCAATCTTTGTGCGATAACCTGCTTCGCGTACGATTTTATAAATCTCTACAGTCTTGTCTTCGATTTCCGGAACTTCAAGTTCAACGATAGACTGAACGAATTTAGGATCTGTACGGCTCAAAACAAGCTGAACACCTGCACTTGTAGCCTTAACATCTACAACAACAGCCTTGATACGGTCGTTTTTCTGATAGATTTCTCTTGGACTCTGATATTTTTTAGGAAGCACACCTTCAACTTTTCCGAGGTCAACGTAAATATTGCCGTTGTGTTCCCTCTGATAGTAACCGATGATAACTTCGCCGATTTTGTCTTTATTTTCTGAAAGAAGATTGTTCTTAAAGCTTTCGTTAAGTCCCTGATGAGCGGCCTGTTTACCAGTTGAAACTGCAGAACGTTCAAAAGTTTTTGGATCAATGAGAATAAGGATTTCATCCCCTACTTCACATTCATCACTCATTTTAAGAGCATCTTCAAGTTCGATTTCTGTTACCGGATCATATACACCGTCTACGATTACCTTGCGTGAGTAAACTGATACATCCGACAGGTCATCTGCAAACTGTACTTCACAGTTATCTGCAGTACCAAATGTTTTTTTATAAGCTGCCTTAATTGCAGCCTCTACTGTCTGCTTGACTGACTCTTCCGAAACTCCTTTTTCTTCAATGAGTTCACGGATTGCTTCTGCCATTTCTGACATATTCAAGCCTCCTTAAAAAAAATTAAAAAACCTTTATTTCAAAAATCACCTTAAGGTACAAAGACCTACAGATGAATAAATTTTGCCTTTGCAATATTTTCGTAAGAAACCGTTTTTTTAACGGAACTTCCGTCTTCTCCCGTCTGTTCAAGAACTATTTCTTTTTCATCAGAAGAAACAACTTTTCCGCCGACCCAGTCAGTAACGGTTTTGTCCCATACACGAACTTCTCGCCCCTTAAAAAGTGCAAACTCAGCTGCATTTTTTATGTTGCGTTCCATTCCAGGGGAAGTCAGTTCCATGTAAGTATCATCAGTTCCAAGAATCTCTTCAATTTTGGGAAGAAGTGCGTGATGAACTTTAGAACAGTCATTGATTCCGATATTAACTGAAGGATCATCACCTGTAATTACTGCAAGAATATGAGTCGTTCCGTTTCCGTGACGGGAAAACTTAAGTTCCACAAGATGAAACCCTAAATCCGCACAGACTGCTTCACATTCTTTGTAATGCGGGTAAGAATCAAGCGCTATATAGTCCATATCCGGTAACTGTCCCCTAAATAAAAATGGACCCGTTTTGCGGATCCATTAAAATATTTCTATTAAAATGTTAAGTAAATATACTGCCTGAGACAGATTATGTCAATAATTGAACGGCGTTTTTCATATGCTCAGGAAGTTCTGTTTCAAAAACCATCTGCTTTCCATCAAGCGGCAGTGTAAGTTTTGTAGATGCCAGACAGAGTTTTTTTATTTTCAGCGGGCGGGCAGCTTTGTTCAGTTTAAAATTTCCGTGCTTATCATCTTCGATAATCGGACAGAGCGCTTTTGCCAGATGAATACGAATCTGATGCATTCTTCCAGTTCCCAGTGTAAGGTGAAGAAGGCTTATTGTAATTCTCCTGTTATTCTGACTTTCTTCTGATGCAGGTGACTGAGGATTATTTTCTGAAAGTCTTTCAGGGATTTCAATTTCTTTTGACTTAATTACTTCAAACTGTGTAACTGCAGAAAGTTCCCTTCCGCCTTTTACCACACTGTCCTTTAAGGTTCCTTTAGTACATTCTTTACCTGAAACAAAAGGCTTCCCGAAACACAATGCGGTATACTCTTTTTTTACCTGTTTTCCTGCAATAAGATTTATCCATTTATTTGCGGCAGGTGCGGATTTTGCAGCTACCATAAGTCCGCTTGTTTCTTTATCAAGCCTGTGCACAAGGTAGATTTTATAGCCGAGCTGTTTTGAAAGTTCTTCATCAAGAGGATGTGCAATACCGCTCCCGCCCTGCACGCTTACACCGCATTCTTTATTTATTACGAGAATCTCATCGTTCTGCCAGATTATCTGTATTTTTTTCATCGACTTTATAATATACCTTTTTAAAGTTTATTAAAACCAAAGACCGTATTAAAATGTTATAAAGATAGAACTTAGGAACACGCCCACCGGCTCACTTTTTTTTAAGTTTTTAATGGAGAACAAAATGATATTTTTTAAAAGAAACATAACATCTGCATTTTTATTGATTTCAGCATTTTTTTTCACATCAATTAAGGCTGAAGCCGAATGCATATCAAGCGATATTTTCAATTACACAATAGATTTTCCTGAAATGTTTGAAATCCAGGACTGTACAGAAGATGAACGCTCAATTCTTTTTAAGCATAAACTTCTTGCAGTTCAGGCTGTAATAAGAATCTGGGATGAAGCATCCTATAAAAACTCTCAGGAAGCCTTAAAAGACACCTTAAAAAAACTCAGCGCTGAAGGAGAAGTTTCAGCGGTAAAATGGCGCAATGCGAACTGTGCAGTTTCAAAATTATCAATAAGTGAAAAAGCACTTGGAGAAAAAATGAGCGGCTGGGGAGTAAGCATTCCCCTTCCAAAAACAAAAGACTGGTTTACCATGCTCAGTTTTGCATCGGCTGACAAAGCCTTCGACTGTGAACAGTTCATTCTTTCCCTTCTTGACAGCATCATGATTGACAGGGGAAGCAGGACAGGACCGGGGCTCATTACAACCTTTGCATTTCCTCAGTCCCAGGAGAAAAAAATCACCCTCAATATAGCAGGCAAAAAAATACAGACAAAAATCGATAAAGATGCTGCAGAAGCAAATCAGTTTGTAGTTGACCGTGAATTTGCAGTATTTTCGCTTTTTGTAAACCAGGACTGCTGGAAAGAAGCCTGGCAGCGCTTTTACAGAATGATTGCAAAAGATGCCATGGGACGGGTAAAAACTGCCGCTTTTGACATTTCAAGTGCCTTAAGTGAGCTCTCACAAAAAAATGACAGTGAAAATCCAGACGCAGCCCTTGCCCAGTTGCTTTTAACCTGGGTACAGGGCTTTAATTACGAAAGGCCGTCTACCACACCTGACAGGGCGGACTTTACAAACATCCCTGACACCTTAACAGGAAAAGGCTCTGACTGCGACAGCCGTTCAATGCTTTTAATGGTTTTGTATAAAAATCTCGGGATGGATGCAGTAATGTTTATAAGCGTAGACTATTCACACGCAATGGCAGGAATCTGTCTCGAAGGAAAACAGGGACAGACCTTTACCCTCGACTCAAAAGATTATCTTTTCGGGGAAACAACAGCAAAGGACATAACTTTCGGAATGCTGCCGGCTGACATGCAGGACAGAAGCAAATGGATTCCTGTTGAACTGTATAATTAGTTTGATATTCGGGTTTTACTTTTGCTCAAAAAAAATCATGCTCCCGGCGGGAACCACCCCTTGGAATCCACGGAGCTTGTTTTTACGAAACAACTCAAGGGAATTACAGGGATGCAATTATTAACTCAATTAGTCTTCTGACGTTAAAAGTTCGTATACTTCTTCTGAAGTTGACGCACTCAGAAGTTTATCCCTTAAATCTTTTTCCTTAAGCTTTGAACTGAAGAAACTCAATGTCTGAAGATAATATGTATGCTGGTTATATGCGGCAGCAATCATAATGAGAATGCGTACAGGAATTTCATCAATTGACTGATAGTCAATAATGTTTTTCTTACAGATTCCGACGCTCATTACAAGATCAGTAACTGAAGAAAGGCGTACATGAGGAATAGCAATTCCGCGGCCGATTGCAGTTGACATGAGCTCTTCACGCTTTAAGATTTCTGTTACCAGTTCATCCTTGTATTTAACCTGCGGAGCTGTACTTAAATTATTTGCAAGTTCAACAAGTGCATCTCTTTTTGTTGTATGTTCAATAAAAACAATGCGGTCCGGAGAGAGAATATTCTTTACGATAACCTCCGGTGAAACTTCTTCCTTTTTCTGGTTAGATGAAAGGCGTTCATTTACCCACTTTTCAATCTCGGATTTTTTAAAACGCCATACAGTTCCAATCTTTCCAGACGGAATTTCACCTTTCTGAGCCCAGTCATAAACAGTGCGTTCAGAAACTCTAAGGTATTTTGCTACTTCTTCAATTGTAAGGATATCGTCTTCCACTTAAAAATCCCTCTTTTTTTTAATCTATCTTAGAATATTTTGCATTTAACACTGTTATTTGTCAAGCAATAACATTCTTGACCTTCGGATTTTTACAATATACTATAAATTATGGCAAAAAAAGTTAATCCTTTAATCTGTATCTGCGCCGCTGCCGCACTCATCTATATTTTCTTTGCAGCACTTCCGCTTTCAAAAGAACTCCACTTTACAACACAATGGACCGTTGACTGTACAAAAGATTCTCTGGAAGAAACCACACCTTCAGAAGAAGACCTGATACCGTTCAAATTAGGTCAAACAGCAGGCTACTTTACAAAAGAAGGCACTGTAAAATCAGTTTTTACATTTCCATATAAAGCAGCAGTCTCAGCTTATGACAGGGCTGTTTACGGCACAAACGATGATTCAATCGAAATAATTTCCAACCTCGGAAAATCCAAAGGCTTTATTAAACAAAGCGGCTTTCCATTCTTTCAGGAAAACAGAAAATACTTAATGCTCCCGGGCGGTCAGAGTTTTTCTGCTTTAAGCGATACAGGAGAGGTTTTATGGACTTTTGAAAACTATGTTCCGGTCACAGCCTTTTCTTCATCAGACGGCGGAACAATTGCCGGCTATGCTGACGGAAGCGTTTACATTTTTGACAATAACGGAACGGTTTCTCAGAATTACATGCCGTCCGGAAGTGATTATCAGGTAATTTTAGGGGCTGCACTTTCAAAAGACGGCAGCTTAAGCGCCTGTGTATGCGGTCAGGAAAAGCAGCGCTTTATTCTTGCAAAAAAAGAAAAAGGACACTCTCCGGTTATCTACAATGAATACCTTGAGAAACAGACAAACAGACAGGTTCTTATTAAATTTTCAATGGATGAAAGCCGCTGTTATTTTGCACATAAAGATGCACTTGGAATTGTTAATATCAGACAGCGCAAATCAAAGCACATTCCTGTAAAGGGAACAATTCTTTCAATTCAGGAAACTGCCGGCACAAAAAATGTTTTTATTTTAAGTCATGATAAAGAACGCTATTATGTCAGTGTTCTTGAAAACCAGGATATCTACAGCGGAAACTTTTCATTTACTGCTGACAGCGCATTTATAACAGTAAAAGACGATTCACTTTTTGTTGGAAAAAATTCTACAATTTCGCGCATTGACATTTCAAAAAAATAGGACGGCACAGAATATGAAAAAGATTACGGCATTTACACTTACAGCATTATTTTCAGCAGCAATTGTTTTTTCATTTGACTGGCCTCAGAAAGAAATTAAATCAGATTCTTTCCACACCTATTTTGGTCAGAAACGCGGCGGTCAGATCAGCCCTTCCCTGGTGTTTACTGAAAGCGATATCATAAAAACATCAGGCGAAGGATATGTTACTGCTGTTTTAAGTGAACACGATGAAGAAAGCGGCCTTTTTGAAAGCACTCTCGGAAATGCAGTCATCACTGTTCACAAAGATTCGCTCATGACTGTCTACGCAAACTTAAGCAGCGAAGAACAGGAAGAACGCTACAAATTAACAAAAGTGACTGACGGTCAGCCTCTGGGCACCTGCGGTATTTCAGGCTGGCAGGAAGGAAATGCCTTACTTGAATTTCAGGTTATCGATTTAAAAGCAAAAACCCTCGTAAACCCGCGTGTTCTCATGCCCCGCTTCGGAAATGAACTTCCGCTCACTATTACAAATGTAACTGCAGTAAACAAAAACGGAACAATTTTTGATTTAAATACACAGAAACATCTTGCTTCAGGTACTTATCTTATTTACAGGGACCGCCAGCCAAAAGCTATGCCGTATAAATCCACAGTCCTTATAAACGGAGCAGAAGCTGATTCATTGACCTGGGATACTTTAATCCAGAAAGACGGGAAAATCTGCACACAGGGAAGAAAAAATTACCCTTATTCTTTAATCTACCCGGATAAATCAAGACAGCTCGTTGCTGAGGTAAACATTCCTAAGGGAAGAAATAAAATCTCCCTGGTTTTAAAAGACATTCTTGGAAAAGAAAAGACACTCACTTACACAATAGATGCGTTCTAAAAGTTAATTCAAAAAAGGAAATAAACCTTGTATGAAACATAATATGATAACTTCTGCTTCCGGCTGGCGAAAAGTTTTCGCGGTTTCAGGCAATGAAGAAGATACCTCACCAGAAATCGGAGAAGAAAACAGAGCAATTTCAGCCCTTGCAGCTTTAACTTTCGCCGAATACATGCTGTCTAAAAAAAGCAACGTAAAACTTGCAGTCGGAATGGACACCCGTCCCACAGGCATGGAAATCTGCACACAGGTCATTAAGGCCCTGCTTGCAAAAAATATAGAAGTTCTTTTCTGTGGAATTACAGCAGCACCTGAAATAATGGCTTTTGCCAGAGATGCAGACGGTTTTGTATATATTTCAGCAAGTCATAATCCGATTGGCCATAACGGCATCAAATTCGGTCTCAATGACGGCGGAGTGCTCAACGCACAGGAAAATGCACTTTTAACGCAGAGTTTTAATGATAAATGTGAGGATGAAAATGCCCTGCAGAATGCAGAAAAACTTATTTCTTCCTGCCCTCAAAAATTATTTGAAAAAACTTTAAGCGAAAGTTCTTCTGTAAAAGAATCAGCCCTTAAAAGCTATAAAAACTTTCTCAAACACGCTGTCTGGGATACAAAAGATACAGACACTCAGAAAGAACTTACCGCAAAAATAAAAAAGGCACTTAACGAAACTCCTGTTGAAATCATTGCAGACATGAACGGCTCTGCCAGAACAAAATCAATAGATATTGACTTCTTAAACGAATGTTCAATCCGCCTCAATACAATCAACGCTGAGGCAGGAAAAATTGCACATGAAATAATTCCTGAGCCTGAAAACCTTGTTTACTGCGCCCGCGAAATGGAAAGATTACAGCAGCAGGGAAACAAAGCCTGTATTTTAGGTTACATGCCCGACTGCGACGGTGACAGGGGAAACATTGTTTACTGGGATAAAAAAACAGCTTCAGCACAGGTGTTGAAAGCACAGGAAGTTTTTGCCCTCTCAGTTCTTGCAGAAACAGCTTTTTCAATCTGGTCTGGAAACAAATCTGAAACAGCAGTCTGCGTGAACTGTCCTACTTCAATGCGCATCGAAGAAATTGCAAAAGCATTCGGTGCACAAGTTTTCAGGGCAGAAGTCGGAGAAGCAAACGTTGTAAACCTTGCAAGAGAAAAGCGAAATGAAGGCTGGACAGTAAGAATTTTAGGAGAAGGCTCAAACGGAGGAAACATTACTCATCCTTCTGCAGTCCGTGACCCTTTATGCACCATTTCAGCACTTCTTAAACTTCTTCTGATAAGGGACGAAGAAACTCCTGCAGGCTTAAAAAAGGGGCTTTTCCATCTGTGGTGTACTGCAAGCGGCCAGGAAGAAAAATTTAACTGCAATGCAGGTTTACGTGATATAATAAATACACTGCCTGATTATGTTACAACCGGAGTTTCTGAAGAACGGGCTGTATTAAAAATCAGGACAGAAGATCATTCAGTTTTAAAAGCACGTTTTCAGAAGATTTTTGAAAAAGAGTGGCAGAATAAAAAAACTGAATTAAAATCAAAATATGGAATAACTTCCTGGGAAGCCGTAAAAACAAACGGAACAAAGGAAGTCAGAAATATAAGTGACTTTTCACAAAGTGCAAAAGGCGGCTTAAAGATTATCTTTAAGGATGATGCTTCAAAACCGCTTGCCTTCATCTGGATGAGGGGAAGCGGTACAGAAAAAGTATTCCGCGTTATGTGCGATGTAAAAGGCAATAAAAAAGAAGAAGAAGCAGAACTTCTTGAATGGGAACGTCAGATGATTCTTGCTGCAGATAAACAATAAGAAGGAGACATAAATGGAAAAAGACGAAATTCTTTCACGTGCGAAAAAATACATCGCCGAAGAAAAAGATGAGCGTTTCAGAAAAGAAGTTGAAGAGCTCATTGCAAAAGACGATATAAAAGAACTTGAGGACAGGTTCTACCAGACACTTGAATTCGGTACAGGCGGCTTACGCGGAATAATGGGCGGCGGAACAAACCGCATGAACACCCTGGAAATCAATCTTGCAACCCAGGGTCTTGCAAACTATGTATTAAAGGCTTTCCCAAAAGAAGCTGCAGCAGGAACATTAAGCGCTGTTGTTGCCTATGATTCACGCAAAAACTCTGATGTTTTCGCACAGGCAACAGCCCTTATTTTTGCAGCAAACGGAATCAAGGCATATCTTTTTACAGGACTCCGCCCTACTCCGGAGCTTTCTTTTGCAATCCGCGAATTAAAGGCTCAGACAGGCGTTGTAGTAACTGCAAGCCACAACCCGCCGCAGTACAACGGCTACAAGGCATACTGGGACAACGGAGCTCAGGTTATTGAACCTCATGATGTGGGCATTATCGATGAAGTTAATGCCGTAAAAGAAGTTAAAACAATTTCTAAAGAAGAAGCACTTAAATCAGGAAAACTTGTTTTAATTGACAAAGAAATCGATGAAAAATTCTGGGCAATGTGTAAGGCACAGCTTTTCCGCCCTGAACTCATAAAAGAAAAAGCATCATCAGTAAAAATCGTATACACACCACTCCACGGAACAGGCGCAATGCATGTAGAAAAGGTTCTCGGAGACCTCGGACTTAAAGTAATTACAGTGCCACAGCAGAGAGAACCGGACGGAGCCTTCCCGACTGTAGAAAAGCCGAATCCAGAGGAAGCACCAGCATTAAAGTTTTCTGTTGAACTTGGAGAAAAAGAAAAAGCTGACTGTGTAATGGCTACAGACCCTGATGCTGACCGCTTCGGTACAGCCTTCCCTGGAAAAGACGGAAAATTCGTTTTAGTTTCAGGAAACCAGATGGGTGCCCTTCTTTGTGAATATGTACTTTTAAGCCGCAAAGAACTTGGAAAAATGCCTTCAAACCCGGCAGCAATCCGTTCAATCGTAACATCACCGTTCTGCGATTACATCTGTAAAAAATACGGCGTAAAGATGCATGAATGTCTGACAGGCTTTAAGTGGATTGCCGCAGTAGAAGATGATTTTGAAAAAGACAAAAGCGAAAACTATGTATTCGGTCTTGAAGAATCATACGGCTACAAAGTTGAAAAAGAAGTAATGGATAAAGACGGTGTTTCTGCTGCCGCAATGTGTGCAGAAATGACTCTTTACTGGGCTTCAAAAGGAAAATCAATTCTTGAACATCTTGATGACATGTGGAAAGAATACGGCTTCTTTGAAGACCGTGCAATTTCACAGAACTTCCCTGGTTCTGCCGGAAAAGAAACAATGGCCGGAATTATGGCTAAACTTCGTAAAGACGGCTTAAAAACTCTCGGCGGCAAAAAAGTTCTTGAAATCCGCGACATTCAGGAAAGCGTTTCTTACAATCCTGCAAAACCGGATGCAAAAACAAAAATCAATCTGCCTAAATCAAATGTACTTCAGTTTATTCTTGAAGGGGGAACAATTGTTTCAGCCCGCCCGTCAGGAACAGAACCTAAAATCAAGTTCTACATCAATGCAAGGACAGAAGTTACATCGGAACTTGATGAGGCTAAAAAACTTTCAGGTGAATGCTGCGACGCAATCACAAAAGAAATCAAGGCAGTGCTTGAAAAAGCTTAGGCTGAAATCCGCTTAAAAACAAATAAAGGCTGTCAGAAAGGACAAACTCTCTGACGGCCGATTTTTTTATAAGATGAAACACCATTTAAAACTAATAACATCATTAAAAAAAATGTGCACTCTTTATTCCTCAGGGGCTTTTTTTACCGCAGTCGATACTGAAACCACCGGAGTAAAATCTGCCACCGACAGGATAATTGAAATCGGTGCCGTAAAATTCAATAAAGACGGTATAACCGGTTCTTTTTCATCCCTTATAAATCCTCACCAGCACTTAAACCCTTTTATAACAAACCTGACAGGAATCTGCGACAGTGACATTTGTGATGCTCCTGATGTTTCAAAAGTTATAAATGACTTTGTCGACTTTTCAAAAGGCACAGTCCTTACAGCCCATAATGCTCAGTTTGACCTGCGCTTCATAAACTCAGAGCTCGAAAGACTTTCACTTTTACCGCTTGAAAATCAGTGCATAGATACACTCCGTCTTTCAAGACTTATACTTCCTGAGAATAAAACCTGGAAGCAGACTTCCCTTGCGGCACAGTTTTCAATTGACACAGGACATGCACACAGAGCCTATGATGATGCAAATGTCTGCAGACAGATTTTTGAGATTCTGATAGATAAAATTATGGAGCGTCCACAAATAAAAAAGGCCCTGCAGATGACTGCAGAACCTTCCTCAAAACAGATAGAATTAGATTTTTAATCCGGCATTAAATGACTTATCCGCGCGGCGCTTTTGCAGGATCAATCGGAAGCCCGTTCTGGAATACCATAAGGCTTATCTGGCTTTTTGACGAATAACTGTCAATTCCTGCAGTTCCTATCTGACTCTTATAATCAATATATTCACCTTTACTTACAAGAATTTTTCCAAGTCCTGTATAAGCATAAATATGACCTGTCTTACTCTGAATAAATACAACATTACCAAATCCCCGGTAACTTCCGCTGAACATTACAGTTCCGGCTTTAATTGCATTTACAGATTCATCTTTTTTAGCACTCAGGCTCACTCCGCTTACCTTTCCGTTTACATAAGTAACATCCGGTCTTTCCACAGGCCATACAAGATTTGAATCTCCTTTTTTTGCTGAATAAGTGTGAGTATCTACAACAGGAAGAGGAAGAGAAGCAGCAGGTGAAGTATCTTTTTTGCCTGCAGGTGAAGAAGCAACAGCACTCGTCACAGATGAAGGAACTTTTATTTTCTGTCCCGTCTTAAGCCCTGTATCTGCTCCTGCATTATTTAATTCATAAAGATTTTTTACATTTGTATTGAAATTTCTTGCAATTGAATACCAGGTATCGCCTTTTTTTACAGTATAAGTTTCAGCTGCTTTTACAGATGGAGAAACTGTTACTGAAGGAACTGAAGTTTTTGAAGCGGCACCAGGAATTATCAGTTTCTGTCCGACTTTTATGTCAGTCCCGTCAATTTTATTTGCTTCACTTATAGACTGAATCGTACTGTTGTATTTTTTTGAAATCGAATATAAAGTCTCCCCTTTCTGAACAACATGAGTCGTATCAGAAAAAAGGTAGCCTGTTCCCAAAAAAGCAACAGCAGTAACGAGAGCTGATTTTTTTACAATACTAGAAATTTTTGACTTCATAACACTTTTATTTTCGGCAGAAGAATAAAAGCTGTTAAGCAGATTTTTTATCTGTTCTAAAAAAATTAAAGTATGATCTTAAAAAACAGGACAGAAAAGAAGAGTTCAAAAAACTTCAGTCCTGACAGTAGATATCACTCACTTACAATATCATCAAGCAAAGCCCGGATTTCAATTCCGTTGATTATCTGACCTTTTTTGTAAAGTGCAATTGTATTGTCTTTACCGCGGCGAAGATGTTCACTTGTAATTCCGTATTTTATTGAACTGTCTGCTTCGATTAAGGCACTCATATGATCAGCAAGGCGGACTGTTCTTCCGTCTACAGGATTATATTTGTCATGATTGTATTTAGAATTTAATTCTTCCCACTCTGTCTGAACAACTTTCTGTTTTTTATTTTCATCTTTAATGAGGATACGGTTTTTAAACTCATCATTGGTAAAATACATCAGTTCATCAGCATAAGAATCATCCATGAGAGGGACAAGTTCTGAGCGGACAATTTCATCTTCAATCTTTTTTACTATATTTGGAAGTTCATCAGTAGCCTGCTTAACCGGGCTTATAATATCTCTTGTAACAGCCTCAGGCAGATCATGAAAAAGCCCTGAGAAAAAATCATTAAAAAGACGCTTAGGACACATTTTTACGCCTGTCTTTCTCATCAAAAGAACAGTAAGGGCGGCAACAAAATAGCAGTGACCTAAAACACTTGTCTTTGGTACACGGGGAGTCTGATTCCATCTGGTCTGAAACCTCAGCTGTTCTATCATCATTACAAAATCAAAAGGACGCTGTCTTGTAACTAAAAGCTGCATTCCCCTTAAATCAAGATACTGCTGGATATCTTCGTTAAGTTCTTTACGTATTTTTACCAGGCGTTCTTCTTCATTAACGCAGGCAATCATTTCAAGTTCACGAAGCGAAGAAAATTTATGTGCCGCATTTAAAATTCGTGCAGAAAGCTTTAATTCTTCCGGCATCGGAAAATTTCCTGCTGTTCGTGCAATGTAAATCGTAAATTCAGAATAAAAATCAGGATCGTCAATTATGTCTTTATACTGTTTTAAAACCCATTCATTAAGCTTTACATATTCTTTTGGAAACTGTCTGCGAATCATCTGCTGGACAGGACTTTTAATGTCACAAAGTGCAATTTTTTTGAGAAGTTCAAAAAGCGAGGCATAAATCATCCATCCCCAGTCAACTTTTTTTCCTGCAGTTTCTTCGTATTTACCGATTATATAGGCAATTACCATTCTTTCTGCAGCCTTGTCCATTTCAACAAGTTCAAAAGGTCTGACCAGGTCATTCCATCTCTGAATAGAAAAACCTTCAAATAATTTGAGAATAAGTTTTTTATTAAGCATAATCAGCTTGCAATACCTGCCTTGTGGTCTGCATCCATTTTATCTTTCCAGACAACCGCCTTTTTCTTTGTTTCCTCGCCTTCATCCTTCATATTGATTAAAAGCTGGAGACGGCGGAGTGCAAGAAGATAATTGATTGCACATCTCATATCATCAATACGGTGGGTAGAAAGTTCATAGCGATCTCTGTACTGAACTGCCGACTGGTCAAGAAGACGGAGAATCAGACGGATATAGAAAACAGTATTATCATAATCAGCCGAACGAGGATCAAAATAATCCTTACAGGCTTTTTTCATGTCGAGCATATTTTTAGCAACTGTACAGAAACGGCCCTGAAGTTCAACAAAGGTCCATTTCCATTTTGTATTTTCACCAAAAGCATCGATTAAAAGACGGATTGCAAGTCCAAGTTTTTTAACCAGTGCAAGACGTTTTTCAAGCGGTGTATTAGCAATTTCAGCAACTTTATCTTCAATATCTGCAAAAGGACAGTCAATTGTACTGCTGACAATATCCTCAAGATAAATTACAGCCTTGTAAAGACACTTTCGGGCATCATTAAGAGCATCATTATTTTTAGTTTCAAGCAGTTCAACAGAAAGATTATTAATTGTAACCCAGATTGTCGCAATATAAATCTGGTCATCGCAGAGGAAAAGTTTTTTATACCCTACTCCCGAACTGTCTTTCTGAATCAAATTAAGCATGTTTTTTTCTTTTTCCTGAAGCTGCTTAATTTCATCCTTGTAGTGAGCAATTTTCGAATTAAAAAGCTCCCTGTTTTCTGTGGAAATCCTGGCCATTAATTTCCTCCGGTAATACTTTTAGAAGCTGAAAACTCTATCTCCCATACAGGCATCAATGAAAACCGCTCAGTTAAATGCCGTGGAAGAAGACCTCAACATAGCTTTTGCGTGCTCTATCGATTCCTGACTGTATGAATCTCCGGAAAGCATGCGTGCAATTTCTTTAACACGCTCTTCTCCTTCGACCGGTTTTACATCTGTATGCGTCAGGCCTTCAGAAACACTTTTAACTATCTTCATCTGATTATCGGCATAAACTGCAATACTCGCTAGATGTGTAATACATAAAATTTGACGATTTTTTGCAAGATTTTTAAGATGCTGCCCTAAAGAAACTGCTACTTCACCGCCTACCCCGGTGTCAATTTCATCAAAAATAAGGGTTTCAATATTATCACTTGCAGCAAGAACTGTTTTTAATGAAAGCATGACACGGCTCAATTCACCGCCAGAAGCAATTTTTGCAAGGCTCTGAAGCGGGTTTCCCGGATTGGCAGCAATCAAGAACTCAACTTCATCCATTCCGTAAGGACCGCATTTTGCAAGAACTTCAGTTCCGTTTTTCTGATTTACGCGTACTGAAAAACGGGCATCCTTCATTCCAAGATTTTTGAGGACATCCATTACCTTAACCGACATATTCTGTGCGGCCTTAGAACGTTCCTCTGAAATTTCTGCAGCGATTGAAAGAAGATTTTTTTCGTTTACAGCGATTTCTTTTTCAAGCGATTCGCGGCTTTCAGAACCGCCTTTAAGCTCTTCCAGACGCTTTACTGCATCATTTTTAAACTTAAGTACTTCTTCAAGCGGAGCATCCACTGAAGAAGCATATTTTTTCTTTAAATTATAAATTAAAGTCTGCCTGTCCTGAACAAAAGCAAGACGGTCAGGATCAAAAACAAGGGACTGTTCATAAGAAGAATACTCAGCGGCAAGATCTGAAAGTTCATAAAAAAGGCTTTCAAGACGGCTGTCAAGTTTTTCTAATGAAGGATCAAGGGAAACACTGTGAACTGAAGCAGAACGGACTTTTTTAAGAAGTGATACTGCTCCTTCACCTGAGTCAGAGCCGTCAAGGGCAGAATTAACTGCCTGAATATCCGCAAAAAGCTTTTCAAAAGAAGAAAGTTTTGTTTCTTCCTCATCAAGTTCTTTATCTTCATTAGGCTTTAATTTTGCTTCATCAATTTCTTTAACCGCAAATTCAAGTACATCAATTTTCTGGCGGCGTGTCTTATCATCAGAAAGCATATCCTCAAGCTGCTTTTTTTTACTCACAAGATTTGAATACAGTGTTGAGAACTCTTCTACCTTTTCATTTATTCCGGCATATGAATCCAGAAATTTTCTGTGTTCACTTACCTTCATAAGTGACTGATGTTCATGCTGCCCGTGTATATCAACTAAAAAACTGCAGAAAGAAACGAGATCTGCTCTTGTTACAGGGGTATCACCAATCCAGGCTGCTGCTTTACCGTTATCACGGACAGCCCTGCGGATTAAAACGCGGTCATCTTCACATTCGATACCATGAACATAAAGCCATTCTGCAGGAGATTTTATTTCTTCTTCATTTATTTTTGAACCGTCTACAGGAGAAGAAAGCCCTTTAATATAAAAAGTTCCGCTGACCTGCGCTACAGGACAGCCTGTTCTTATCTGTTCAACACCGCCTTTACCGCCGAGAAGAAAAGTAAGTGCACCGATTAAAAGTGATTTACCCGCACCAGTTTCTCCGGAAAGAACTGTAAAACCGTTTTTAAAATCAAGGGCAGCACTGTCAATGAGTGCAAAGTTTTTAATTCTTAAGTCCTCAAGCATTAGGTCCTCCAGACCAATTAAGTTTCTGTCGCAGTGCCTTGTAGAATTTTTCCTGAGTACAGCCTACAAGCAGAGCTTTATCTTTTGCCTGGCGGATTTTTATTATATCTCCTACATGCAGATCAGTAGGAATCTGGCCGTCTACAGTGATTATTACGTCACTTACACGGCTTGGTAATATTTCAACTGAAAGTTCACATTCTGGGCTCAAAATAAGAGGACGACTTGAAAGACTGAACGGATTAATCAGAGTAAGGCAGATGGCGTCTATGTACGGGTCAATAATAGGACCGCCTGCACTTGCTGAATATGCAGTAGAGCCGGTTGAAGTTGAAAGAATTATTCCATCAGCAACAAAACGTCCGAGAGGTGTTTTGCCGTAATCAACTTCAAAATTAATTGTATGAGCTGAATTTTTTGCACTTATAACCACATCGTTTAAGCTGGTAGCAGAAAAGCGCCTGACATCACCACGAATAATTTCTGACTGAATCATTGAACGGTGAACAATAAGAAGTTTGCCGTCAAGAAAATCGTGAATATGCTTTTTCCATTCATTTTTCTGAACAGAAGCAATAAAACCGAAGGTGCCGAAATTAACTGGAATAATAGGAATTCCTTCAGGAGCACAGCCGCGGGCAGCAAAGAGTACTGTTCCGTCACCGCCTAAAGTAATTACAAAATCATAACCTGAAAACGGGTACTGTTCTGAAAAACCGTTAAAAAGAAAAATATCTCCCTGAATGCCGAGCGTCTTAAGGTATTCCTTAATTTCACTGCCCATTTTCTGAGACTCTTCTTTATAGGTATTAACGATTATCAGACATCTGACCATTTCAAGTTACTCCACTGATTATGGAAGAGTTCCCAGAACTCTGGCAATCTTTGAAGCAGATTCTGAACCAAGGCGCGGATACAGAGGAAAAAGAACAGTCCTTAAGTTAAGTGCTTTTGCAACTTTAAGATTTAAGGCCTCTGATTCTTCGAGATGTGCAACAACACTGTCAGAATAAGCACTCCGAATCTCAATATCCTTACGTGAGGCATACTGCTTTACATCTTTAAAACTACCGTTAAGGACAACAGGGAAAGACCATATTGTAGAACCTTCATCTGCTTCCCGCACAAAAGTTTTATTTTTTCCGCTCATAAGTGCACGCTGATAAACTGCAAACAATGTTTTGCGTGCCTGTTCGTTGCGGTTAAATTCTTTAAGCTGAATCCATGCAAGTGCACTGTTAATGTCAGGAAGAATATCTGTACGCGGAGCTGCATCAGTATAATTTTTAAGAACAACCCATTCGCGTCTTCCAGGTGCCATAAGGACAGCACCACCGCCTCCTGTAACAGTATCAAATTCCTCAAGCCCGAGAATCGTATAAAGTCCGAAAGAACCTGCACGTCTGTTATTCTTTTTTGAAGAAGTTTCCTTTGTTTCACCGCTTTCTTCTGCTTTTTCAGGAAGAACTGCACCAATGGAATGCGATATATCTTCGATTACCGGAATTCCGAGGGCAATAATTTCTTCAAGGTCAGGAAGGATTCCGTTTGTTTCATGGAGAAGAAGCAGACGTCCGCCTGCGCTTATTCCTTCCTGCACAATCTGAGCATTTACAAGACCTGTAGTTTCACTGACATCAAGAACAAGCGGTTTGTAACCAAGGCTTTCAACTGCACAATACTGCCAGAACGGAGCAAGTGCACTTATCATAACCGGTGTTCCTGCAGGAAGATCGAGTGCTTTTAATGCATAGGAAAGGGCGATTGAAGGGCTGCGGAAAGCAACGGCTCCGTCACAGCCTGTAAATTCTTTTAAAGTCTGTATAAAACGCGCATTTAACTCACCCGGGCCGATTTTTTCATCAACCATACAGGTAAGGACTGCGTCCATTTCTTTTCTGCGGATTGTAGAACTGAAAGTCTGAATCATGTTTTAATAAAAAACCTGTACTTTTATAAATTGTTCATCATTTAAAGATGAAGACGAGTTTAACCTGCTTTTTACGGCAAAATTAAACCCGTTTATCAAAGGAAACATCCTTTGTTTAAAGAAATTTATTACTGATATTTCTAATCTATTCAGAATCAAATATCTTCTGTAATTCTTTAGGATTAAAGAGTTTACGGATATCAAGCATGATAAGATAATGCTCATCCTGTCTGATAACTCCCTGAATATACTCTGTTCCGATTCCGCTGATCATCTGAGGCGGTGCCTTAACATCTGCCATATCAACAGTTACAACACGCGCAATCTTATCGATGATGATACCGATTTTATTATTATCAATATTAAGAATAATGAAACCGCCTTCCATTTCTTCATCTTCACCTACTTCAAGTTTTTTAATCTGGAAGCGTTTATGAAGATTCATTACAGGAATAATTTCACTGCGGAGGTTAAAAATTCCTTCAACATAATAAGGTGCATTTGGAATCTGACGTACATCACAGACTTTTACAATTTCCTTAACATCCATAATGTCAACGCCATATAATTCTTCGCCTAGCTGGAATGTTACAAGCTGAACCTGAGTTCCTTCTGCCATATTTTTAACCTCTCTAATCCTAATACCTTATAATTATAATATCATAAAGACCGAAAAACAGTAATTATTTTTAACTTTTAACAAAGATTTAAAAACATCTGTATTAAAGTCCAAGCAGTTTTCTTGCTTCGATATAATCAGCAATACCCTGTGCAACTTTTTTAGCTTCACGCATAGCAAGTACAACAGTTGCAGGCTTATGTACAACGTCACCGCCGGCAAATACGCCTTTTTTGGTAGTCATACCATAGGGTTTCTGCTGGGTAATAACATAGCCCGATTCATCAGCATCAATTCCGCTTGTTGTGGAAATAACGCGGCCTGCAGGCTTTGAACCTACTGCAATTAAAACCTTGTCAGCAGGAATTACTTTTTCTCCTTCAGGAGTAGAAACTTTAAGTCCTGTTACCTTACCATTTTCACCTGTTACTTCAACAGGAGTATTCTGCCACTGGAAAACAACGCCGTCATTTACACAGCCGTCATATTCTGCACGGGCTGCTTTCATATCATCAATTGTTTTGCGGTAACAGTCAGTTACAGAAGAAGCCTTAAGCATTACTGCAGTACGGCAGGCGTCCATTGCAACATTTCCTGCACCGATAACTATAACTTTATCACCTTCTTCAACAGGCACCTCAGAACGGTCAACTTTGCCGTCAAGATACAGACGGTTCATTCTTAAAAGATAAGTTGACTGAATTACGCCCTTAAGGTCTTCACCAGGAATTCCAAGTCCTTTGGCAACTGCAGTTCCTGTTCCGATAAATACTGCATCAAAGCCGTCTTCAAACATTTTGTCAATTGTGATGTCATTTCCAACCATTGTGTTGCATACAAATGTTACACCAAGAGCTTCAATGTTTTTGATTTCACGGCGTACAACTTCTTTTGGAAGACGGAATTCAGGAATACCGTAGAGAAGAACACCGCCCGGCTCACCTTCACCTTCATAAACTACAACTTCATAACCTTTGCGTGCAAGATCACCTGCAACAGTAAGGCCTGCAGGACCAGATCCGATTACTGCAACTTTTCCGTTATTTTTTGCTACAGGTTTTTCTGCTGAAAGCTGGTTTTCTGAATAAAAATCAGCAATAAACTTTTCTATGCGGCCGATTTTAATACCTTTTCCGGCCTTAGCAAGAACACAATGTCCTTCACACTGATTTTCATGCGGGCAGACACGGCCGCAGATTGCAGGAAGATTACTCTTCTGCGAAATAATTCTATATGCTTCGCCCATATTGCCCTGAGCAAGTGCATGATTAAACTGAGGGATTTCATTTTCAATCGGACAACCTGTCCGGCATAATGGTTTTGGACAATTAAGACAGCGTCTGGCTTCTGCAACAGCTTCGGCTATTGTATAGCCTGGAACTTCTTCCTTCATAACTTTTTAACCTCTTTTCTAATTCGCGTTTTTCAAATACCGCGTTACTTTATAGTATACCGTCAAACGCAGATAAAATCAAACTAATCAACCACAAACAGTGTAACCGCCAGAACCTTTTTTATTCCCAGCTGCTTAAGAACACAGGCGCAGGCCTCAAGTGTACTTCCTGTTGTCATAACATCGTCTACAAGAATAACCTGCTCAATAGAAGACGCACAGTAACGCTTGAGTACCCTTTCTTTTTCCAAAGCAAATGCATTTCTAGCTCCTTCCATTCTTTTCTGCCGGTTAAGCTTTTTCTGCTGGTAAGCAGAAAGTCTTTTTAGAAGCGGCAGGACCCTTATGCCGTAAAGATTTTTTAAATAAAAGCACAGTTCATCAACCTGATCCCAGCCCTGTTTTTTTATTTTTTTTGGACGGGGTGGAACTGGGACAACAGGAAGGGGCTTATTTTTATCAGGACTTGCTTCTAAGATCTTTTGAAAAGCAAGGCGGGCAAAAAAGGGAGAAAGAGCCCTCTTTTCCTGAATTTTCCAGGCAAAAAGAAGATTCTTTCTCCACAAACTATAGGGCGCAGCCGGAAAAACACACTCAACCTCAAAAAGAATTCTTTCATTCCTGCACGAAGAACAAATGCCGTTTTCACTGACAAGTTCTTTTCCGCACACACAGCACTTTAAACTTTCTTTTTTATAGACAAGTTTTTCAGCACAGCTTTTACAGACAGGCAAAATCCCGGAATTTTTTCCACACCCAAGACAGCTCTCACCACCAAGAAAAAAAACTTCGGTTTTCCTTAAGAAATCTGTAATAAAGAGAAAAATCCTGAACAAAAGCATCTTTAATGACGTAAAAGTACATTCATCCACTGCACTATATATATTGTCATCAAAAACTAAATTCGACACATTTTTATGATAAAAAAAAATAAAAAATAAATTGATTTTTTATTAACGCCCTGACAGTGAAGTTTTCCAGCGGGAGATAAGAGAAAGTGCCTGAAGAGGAGTTAAGTTTTCAGGGTCAGAAGAAAGAATTTCATCAAGAACAAGTTCTTCATCTGTAAAAAGCCCAGGAGTATTTGTACTCATATATGTTTTTTTGTTTTCTGACTGAGTTTTAGTTTCAAGTGAACTGTCCACTACAGGGCGCTCACCTGCTGTATTCTGAATATGCTCAAGAATCTCTGAGGCACGGTTAATTACGCTGTCTGGAACCCCTGCCAGTTTTGCTACATGAATACCATAAGAGTTTTCACTGGCACCTTCCTTTATTTTCCTTAAGAAAACAACATCTCCGGCATTTTCAGAAACAGCCATTGAAAGCAGTTTTAGAGCATTATGTTCCATTCGTGTCAGTTCGTGATAATGAGTAGCAAAAAGAGTCCTGCATTTAATTGTATTTAAAAGATATTCAGAAATCGCCCAGGCTATTGCAAGACCGTCTTCAGTCGAGGTACCGCGTCCGACTTCATCCATAATTACAAGAGATTTTGGTGTTGCCTGACGAAGAATACCCGCAGTTTCAGTCATTTCTACAAGAAAGGTAGATTCACCGCGCGCAAGATTATCACTTGCACCTACACGGCAGAAAATACGGTCAACTGCACCAATATGAGCCTTAGAAGCAGGAACAAATGAACCTGTCTGTGCAAGAAGAGCGATTAAGGCATTCTGTCTTAAATATGTGGATTTACCTGCCATGTTTGGACCTGTAATCAGGGCAAAAGAAGTCTTTAACTTTTCGTTAAAATCATCAGAGGCGCATATTTCAAGATCATTAGGAACAAACTCACCGCCAGGAAGATGCATTTCAACTACAGGATGACGACCGTCTTTTATTTCAAAACAGCTTGAAGAATCTACCTCAGGGCGTACCCAGTTATGAATTACTGCAGCCCAGGCAAGAGAGGCACAGACATCTGTATAAGAAACTTCCCTTGAAGTCTGAAGAAGATAAGGAACAAGTGAAGCAATTCTGGAACGCACTTCAATAAAAAGGTCACGCTCAAGACTTACAATTTTTGTTCCGGCCTCATTCAGTTCGTGTTCAAGTTCCTGAAGGCGCTGCGTTGTATATCGTTCTGCATTTAAAAGTGAACGCCTCATTATAAAATGTGACGGTACCTGCTGAAGTTTTCCCTTAGTAATTTCAATGTAATAGCCGGCATTATTATTGTTTTTAATCCTTAAATTTGTAATGCCTGTTTTCTGCTTTTCTTCTTCTGCATAATCTTCAAGAATTTTATTGAAATTATTCTGAACATTACGCCAGTGATCAAGTTCCTCTGACCAGCCTTCTTTAATTATTCTTCCTTCAGTAAGGGAGGTAGCAGGATCTTCAAGTATTGCACTGTCAATGAGATTAATAATTTCCTCTGCCTGTGCCGGCGAAGTTGAAGCAAAATCATAGGAAGAAATAATTGATCTGACATTAAGCCACAAAGAAAGTGAAGTTTTTAAGGCCTGAAGATCTTTTGCATGTGCCCTTTCCATTGCGATTCGTCCTGCAAGACGTTCAATATCAAGAACTCCTGAAAAAGCTTCCCGTACGGCTTCAAGAATTCTTCTGTTATTAACAAAAAGCTCAATATGATCCTGACGTGCCGATATTTTTTTCGGGTCTGTAAGCGGATAGTTAAGCCAGTTTACAAGCAGTCGTTTTCCCATGGCAGTCTGTGTAAAAGCAACGGTTTCAAGAAGAGAATACTGTCCAGTACCGTCACGAAGATTTGCCGTAATTTCAAGATTTCTTCTTGAAGAATCATCCATCACAACAAAATCACAGTCCCTGTAAACTTTTAAAGCACTCACATGGGGAGCAGTTGTAGAAGCAGTTCTGTTAAGATAATCAAGTAAAAAACCTGCCGGCCCTACTTCCGGGCTGTCTTCAGTAAGATTAAAAGAACGAAGATTAACAGTTCCAAACTGCTTCGTAAGTCTTTTGTATGAAAGTCCCTGGTCAAAGTTCCAGTCAGGATAATATGAAACGGCCATTTCAGGATTCATCTCAAGAACAGCCTTTACATCCCTGTCATTTTTCAATTTTTCAGGAAGAAGAAGTTCCCTTGGCCGTGCGCGGCCGGTTTCTTTTGAAAAATTTTCTGCCATGCGGTCTAAGGACCAGCTTGTCGCATAAAAATCTGCAGTTGTAACATCTATATAGGCAAAACCAACATCCTTATTCTTTACAAAACAGCTTGCAAGATAATTATTACCGTTTCCGTCAAGATATTCGCTTTCAACTGCAGTTCCCGGGGTAATGATTTCTACAACCTTACGCTCAGTGAGGCCTTTACCCTTTGCGATTTCTCCAACCTGCTCACAGATTGCAATTTTTTTACCAAGCCTTAAAAGTCTTGCTATGTAGATTTTTGCTGCATGATAAGGAATGCCGCACATAGGCTGCTGAGCTCTGTGAGTAAGAGTTAAATTTAAAAGACGGCTCACTTCAACAGCATCATCATTGAACATCTCATAAAAATCACCTAAACGAAAAAACAATACCTCATCGCGGTGTTCATCCTTGATGGTGAGGTATTGAATCATTAAGGGAGTCAGTTCAGTGCTTTCGGAGCGTGTCTGGACAGAGCCTGCTACAACCTTATCTTTTGACATCCGGTTTAGTTACCCAGTTCTTTTATAACGCTGTCTGTAATATCAACAGAAGGACTGTACCATAAAATACCGTTTGCCTGCTGAAGGCTTAAAACAGCAGAAAGACCTTCATTTTCTGCAACTTTTTCAAGTGTGCTGTAAAGTTTTTTATAAAAAGAATCTGAGTTCTGTAAATTTCTTTTTAAAGATTCAAGTTCAACATTTTTTGCGTTTGTATATTCAGTAAGGGCATCAGTTTTTCTGGTAATCTCAGCATCAAGACGGTTTACCTGTGCTGTATTGGAACTTTTCTGATAATCTACTTTCTGATTTTTCAGGTTCTGAATTTCTTCAGTACGTTTATTTATTTCATTCTGAAACTCAGCTTTCTTTGATTCATAATTTCTTACAGGCGCAGAATTGCGGAAATAAGCCTGATAAACACGTGCTGTATCAACAACACCGAATCTTGTAATCTGCTGGGCAAAAGAAAGGCCAAGTGAAACTAATAAAACTGTACAGAAAGCAGCTGCTTTTTTCATTTCAAAACCTCGTTTGTTTATTTATTAGTAATATTAAATGAAAGTACGAACTTCCATTTATCATTCCATGTTATATTATAATCTTCATCCATTTTGAATGTATTTGCAAAAAGGAGACGAAGCGGGAACTGCGGGATTGAAAAACGAAGTCCAGGACCGGTACTGAAATAAAAATCAGTAACGCCAAGATTATTAAACATTTCGTACGGAGAGTTTTTGACTGCAACTGCATCCCCGAACCAGTCAAGTGCAATAACACCAGGAACTAAAGGCATTCTGAGTTCAAGAATATTACTCCACATTGCCCTTCCGCGGTGCTTATTGTAAATGTTTGTCCAGCCTCTTCCATTGAACATACCGTCAACATAAAGCTTACTTGAGTTTCCGATGCCTGTATCAGGTGTCGGAATAAGTAAACTCATGCCTGAATAAGCGGCAAGAACCATTTTCCAGTTCCATGTATCAGTTATACCGATGTTAAAAAGAGTAAAGTATTTTTCAAGTTTTGTATCAGAACGGAGGAAGAATTCATTTTCCCACGGAGTAAGACCATACCAGGTAAGTCTCTGACTTGCAAACCAGCCTTTTGAAGGATCATAGTTAATGTCACGGTCATCAATTGAGAAGGCTGTCCATATAGAATTCTGTAAGCCCCATTCATTTGCATAATCATAAACTGTAAGGTCGACAGGAGTGTAAATATCTTCATCAAAGACATTGTTTAAAAGACTTCCGTTTATACCTGCAGAAAGGGAAATAATAGCCCAGACAGGAGTCCATCTTCTTCCAAGAGAGAAACCAAGACTCCATACCCACTGCTCATATTCCATGTAATAGTTGCTGGTATCAATATTTCCGTTTTTGAGGGTTACAAGACGAAGACATGAATTAGTTGAATGAGAGAAACTTGTACTGATTGAAGATGATATCGGTTTTCCTAAAAACCAGTTCTGACCGAAGCTTAAAGAAACTGACTGTTCATCAGTTGCTACAGTTGAACTTGCACTGATTGATCTTCCTGTTCCCTTAAGGTTTGAGTCCTGCCATTTTACAAAAAGCGCAAACGGAAGGTCATCAGGATCAGAAACACCTGAGAAAGTAACACCGAATTCAATTGAAGTTGTAGACTGCTCATCAACTGAAAATACAAGATTTACGAGGTTTTCTTCAGAGCCTGGTACTACATCAGGAACAACAGCTGAGAAGTACTGCAGGTTGTAAAGGTTTCTTAAACCTGTAGTAATTTTTGCCTTGGAGAAAATATCGCCTGTTTCAATCGGGATTTCACGGCGGATTACTTCTTCCTTAGTTCTGTTATTTCCTTTGATTACAATACTTTCAACATGGCTTCTTACACTTTCCTGAATCTGGAATTCATAAGAAATTACTTTATTGTCACTGTCTTTATGAGGAACAGGCTGGAAACGGTTTGATGTATAGCCGTTTTCATAATACAAATCAGCAATAGCCATAACTGATTCCTGATATTTTGCCTGATTATATACAGCACCAGTCTTAAGTTTTACAAGTGACGAAAGTTTTTCATTAGAGAAAATAATATTTCCCTTAAAGGTAATTCCGCCGAATGTATACTGCCCGCCTTCAACAACTACAAATGTAATTGTAAGGTCGTCACGGTTTTTCTTTTCGTTGTATTTAACTTCTTTTGTTACATCAATAATTTCTGCATCCACATAACCGAGGTTCTGATAATAAGAAACAACAGCCTGCTTATCTGCTTCAAGTTCTGATTCCTGGAAAGCACCTTTATTTATAAGACCTGCTTCCTTAAGCTGAAGCTTTCCTTTGAGGGTACGTGTAGAAACAACTTTATTTCCACGGAAATCAATTTTTGAAATTACAGTTGAATGACCTTCATCAATCTTAAAAGTAATTTCAACGCCTTTTGTAGTCTGTTTTGTAGAAGCGGTTACTTTTGCGTTAGTAAAACCTTTTCCAAGATAAACATCACGCACTGCCCTTTCATCTACGAGCATTTTGCTTTCTACAAAGATGTCCTTTTCTTTTAAATTTGTAGCTTCCTTGAGTTCTGCGGTTCTAACCTGTCTGTTACCAGAAAAAATAACTTTATATACAGCAGGTTTTTCTGTTACTGAAAAAACGATTGCAACAGTATTTCTTTTTGCGTCTCCCGGGAGAGCTTCGATATTGATTTCTTCAAAAAGGTCGAGGGCATAAATACGGTCAAGAAGATCATTAAAGTTATCATCAGTAAACTTTTTACCGATGAAGCTTCCTGTAATACCGTCAACTTCCTTAGAATCAACACTTTTTAAATTCTTGAAACTTACAGATTTAATCAGTTTATTGTAATACCAGTCTTCAGCATATTCTGTTTCCTGGTCAGAATCCTGTGCCGTAAGATAAACAGGATTAAAAAATGCTGCAAAAGCAAGGACAACAAAAGCGAACTTAAAGCGCTTGAAAGACATAATGACTCCCTAAAAAAAACAGGCTGTCCGCTCAGAAATGTTTTTTCAGAACCACAGAGTTTTTTAGATATTTATTTTAAAATGAGTGTTTCCATGACAATGTAATAGATGTTGAAGGCATCCACAGACTCTGTTTTATAGCTTCCAGCTCAGGAGCAACTCCAAGACGAATATTAACGTAAGGAGAATTCATTTCAAGACCAAATTCAGGCTGGAAAACAAGACCTTTTGAAGTATCACTGTCTCCGACCTTAGTTTCGTCATAACTCCAGTGCATCAGGGCATCAACATACATTGCATTGCCAAAGTACTTACCTACATAAACAGCCGAATTATCAAAAAAGTTACTGAATGTAATCTGCTTACTGGCAGAATTTTTATCCATACTCTGCTTTACGGCGTTCTGCAGGATATTAGTCCTGATAGAAAATATATCAAAATTAAGGAGTTCACGCAATGTATTCTCAAGTCCACGGACTACTGTAGCCTGCATAAGATAGTCACCGCCGGCCATTACAAGAGAAGCCGCATTCTGAGCGTCAGCCGAAATCACCTGTCCTAAAAGCGCCATAATTTCAGTTTCAGACCTTGCAGGAGTAGACGTAAAATGCGGGTTAAACTGACTTAAAGCCTGTCCTGTTGCAGAAAGAATAATCGTAATCTGATTGTTATCCTCGTCTCGGCTTCTTGTTTCCGCCCTTACAGTAATACGGGGGTCAAAAAGTTCCTTTGTTTCGTTGAAGGTAACTTTTCCCTCTTTCATATAGAAGTTTCTGTTGAGCCAGATAATTTCACCGCCGCGAAGATTTACCTCACCGCGGGCACCAAAATCATTTGTTCTTGTATCTATGTAAAGTTTTAACGAATTATCAGGAACAATTACGCCTCGAAGAAGAGGATTATAAAGAATCTGCACCCTGTTTTTAACCAGAAGATCCAGGTCTACAATATAATCAAATCCGTCAGAGTTTTCAGAAGAATCCTGTGACTCTTTTTCAATAATGACTTCAATGTCTGCTTTTTCACCGATAATTTTTCCGGTAAAAGTGACATCATCTTTAGTCATTGCAATATTAAAATTATCAAAACCGCCGTAACCCTTGTAATGAATAAAAGGAAGACCTATATCAACAGGGATATATTCTCCTGATGCAGTCTGAATAGGGCATTTAAGATAATTTACACCCCAGCGGTCAAATTCAATATCAAGTCCTACACTTACAGGATTTTTATCAAGTGTAAATTTAGTAGGTTTAACGGTAAAGTGTCCCTGTCCAGCCGTCGCAAATACCCTTTCAGACCTGAAAAGTTTTTTTGAAACAAAAGGAACATAAAACTCAGGTTTAGTTACGGTAACAGCCCCTGTATATTCAGGGTCAGTAGTAATTCCCGAAATCTTGAGGGCGCCCGCCATAGTACCTGCAGTAAAATTCACGTAAGGAATACTTACAGCCTGGCAGAATCTTCCCATGTCGGCACGGAGATTTTTTGCATTGAGGTCAAGCTGGTTATTTATGATTGAACCTGTAAGGTCAAAACCAAGAGGCGAATCAGGTCCGGATTTTGCAGAAACATATTTACCTTCTGTAATTTCACCTGTAATTCCCCTGCCGCCGCTTGAGATAAAACTGATTTTATCAGGCGTTTTTGTAATCAGAAGATCAAGTTTCTGACCTGACGGAAAAAAAGAACCTGTCATTTTGTCTGAAGTAAGGGTCAGAAGAATATTGTCTGCCTCGTTTTTGCCCTGAACAAGACTTTTTACAGAGGCTTTAAGGGGAATTTTAAAATCAAGGTCTAAAAAAGCCCCGGAAATATCAGCGCGGAAATCCCCGGTAAAAGAACGCGGTTCAAAAAAGGCATTAAAACCGTCTACTTTTATGCTTCCCCAGTTAAGTTTTACATCTGAGGCTGAAAAACCTGAATCATCATAAACAGCAAAACCTTTAGCAACAGCCTGAGAGCCCCCGATATTTACAGAAGCCTTTAAAAGATTAAGGTTAAAGAACGGATTTGTCAGTGTACCTGTAACAGAAAAATCGGCATTTACAGTATTCTCAGAGTTCTGGTCCGACAGAAGCCTTGCAGAGGGAAACTGAACAAGAGAGCCCTGGGCTGAGACATAAAAGTCGTTTTTAAGTGAGACTGCATCGAGGACTTTCTTTTCAGGATTTTTCAGTTCAGCATTCAAAGTAATCTTTTCTGAATTAAGAATGCTTTGCGCTGTAAAATCTACCAGAATTGAATCGAATATTCCCTCATTTATGTTCCAGACAATATTCATCTTTCCGTCTAAGGCAGAAGCAATATCAGAATATGCCATTTTATTCATTACAAAACCGTAGCGGTTAACTGAACCCGAGAATGCAAAATGGGGTTTTAATCTTAAAGAACCATAGGAATCTGCAAAGTCAAAATTAGAAATCTCTGCCTCAAAACCGTTTTTAGAAAAATTAAAGGAAGTTGTAAGGGAAGCAGAAAAAATGTTTTTTCCAAACGCAAGCGGCATTGAAGAAAACTCAAGCGAACCAGAAAAACCTTTTTCAAGATTTACCATTGAAGCAAAATTATAGTCACCTGAAATGCTTAAAAACTTCTGCGAACAGGAACCTGACAGGCTGTACGGAAGCGAATTAAGTACAATCTGGGTATAAAAATTAAAATCAGAAAGGCCTGAAGAAAAATCAATTCCTGCACTAACATGAGCCGTATTGTTACCATACTGAAGGTCAAGACCGCTTAAAGTGACAGTCTGGTTAGAGCCGTCAAGAGAGAAAGTTACAAGTTCTTTTTCCCGCTGTGTGTTTGCCAGAATGAAATAAGGCGAATTGAAGGTAAAACTCTTAAAATCAGTCGTAAAATAAAGGTCATCAGAAAAAATCCAGGACTGAAGGCTTTTTGATGCAGAAGATAAAGACGAGGAACTTTCTTCACTCATAAAAAAGGCTGCAGTGTTTAAAACGCTGTCCAGGAACATATCTTTCATGGAAACATTGGCCTGAACGACACTGTCCCTGCCTTTAATGTAACTTCCGTCAATTCTTCCGTGTCCGCTCTGCTCATATTCAGGATGAGAATAATCGTCAAATTCAAAAATAAAATCTGCTGACTTTTCAGACGGAAGAACAGTCAGCTGTAAGGCCGTAAGGCTCCTGTCGTCCATAAAAAGCTGGGGCGCAAAACACATAAAGCCGTTTTTATACGGATCAATATAAACTTCAGTCTGAATTGTACCGCCGTTTTCCAGGACCAGATGATCAATGCTCAAAACTCCTGACGGCTGGGAAGTTTTTATGTTATAATTTCCGGTAAACTCAATTCCTGCCCTTTTTCCTTCAGCAGCGAGCCTGTTAAATGTTACAAGGCGGTCAGCACAGGAAATGTCATAAAAAAATGAAGCAGGACTTGAAAGCACATTTTTTGAAAGAGAACACTTTCCTTTGAGCGCAAATTTAAGCGATTCTTCAAAAGCCTCAGGGCTTGAAAACAGGGAACCGGCCTTTAAGGAAAGCGTAACTCTTGTTCCTGCAAATTTTGAATACAGTCTTGAATTATTTTTTATCTTAATCAGTTTAAGGATTTCAAAATTATCTGCATTTGCATCAAGGGTAAGGTACTGCCGGTCAAAATCAGCTTCTGCAAGAAGTGAATAAGGCAGGGAGTTTCTCATTGTCCTGAATGAAAGCCTTGACTGTCCGTAATTTAAAAGCAGATCCATGCGGCTTAAAGTGTAGTCAGCACGGTTAATTTCTTTAAGCTTAAGAAGGAATGAACTTCCATCAAGATTTTTAAAAAGAGTTCCGGACAGTTCAAAACCGGCCGCAAAAAGTTTTCTGTAATCAGCGGTTTTTACAAGATGTGTCCTGAAATCAATTCTTCCTGAAGTTTTAAGCTGAACGCTTTCTTTTATCCTCATGTTTTTTTCAAGAAGGACATTCTTAACAGATACAAGCAGGTCATTTTTTGAATCGCTGTAGTGAATGCTGATGTTTTTAAACTGAATGTCAAAATTGATGTTTATTTCTTTTCCGGCCAGAGTGATTATTCTTGAAGTTTCACTGTCCTTCTTTTCTTTTTTTTCTTCTTTTCCGTCATCACCGAAAAAGAGTTTGAGGTTTTCAAGAATTCCGTTGTCTTTTACTGCATCATACTCAACTTCAACTCCGTCAAGCAGAAGGAGTTTTACTGCCTTGAGCGGATTTTTAGAAAAAAGCTCCCTGAACCGATATGAAAAAGTCGCTCTTTTAATGTATACGAGGTCTTTTCCAGTACTGTAATCACTGAGTTTAATGCCCTTAATGCTGATTCCTGACAGAACAGACGGTGAAAGAGAATCATAGGTAACAGAAATCCCGGTCTTTTCCCGAATTTCACCTGTTATGCTGTGGATTTTTGAAGTCAGAAGTGAATTAAGGCTGTCGTAAAGCGGATTGATAAGGGCAATCACTGCTACAACGAGTAAGAGAAAAATCAAACTGCCTGTGCTTGTCTTTAAAATTCTGGACTTCATCGACTTGAAAACGAACTGTTTTAACGGCAAAATAACTGAAAGGCTATAAAAAGCCGACAGCTTTTTCAGGACACAATTCTACTTTATTTTCGGAATTTTTAGTAGAAGGTTTGAGGGGATATAATAATATGATTTTAAAAAATTTTGTTGTTTTCGAAGGTATTGACGGAGCCGGAACTTCAACCCAGATTAATATCTTAAAAGCAGGCGAAATCAAAAACCGTCTTTTTTTTACCGCAGAACCGACCTCCTCACCTACAGGAAAATTCTTAAGGACTGTCCTCAAAGGCGACGTAAGCTTAGACCCAAGAACAAGCGCCTATCTTTTTGCGGCAGACAGGGCAGAACATCTTTACGGAAACAGCAGCGCTGACTGCGGAATTGAAAAACAGTGTAAGCAGGGAAAAATCGTAATCTCTGACCGCTATCTTTTTTCAAGCCTTACCTATCAGAGCGTAACCTGCGGAGATGAACTTCCACGCCTTCTCAATTCAAATTTTCCGCTCCCGGAACTGCTCTTTTTCTTTAAAATTGACCCTAAGATCAGCCTCCAGAGAGTAGACCGGCGCGGTGAAAGGGAAATCTATGAAAAACTGGATTTTTTACAGGCTACTGAAGAACGCTACGAAAAAGTAATTCAGGAATTTCAGGATAAAAACACAGGAATGAAAATCGTCATCTTAGATGCCGCAAAATCCAAAGAAGAAGTAAGTTCTGTCATCAAAGAAGAACTCTTAAAAATACTGTAAAAAAACGGTTTTTAAATGCCGATAATCAAAAGGTGAAAAAACTTTTAACGGCATTTTCAGTTTTACTTTTACTCACATTTACAGCTCCTCAGAAAAGTTCTGCTTACATGGTCAAATACAAGGAAGACTATTACAGGCTTTTTCATGTACATTACCAGCAGTACCCTGACGACGTAATGGAAAACATTTACTGGCTTGAGCAGGCAGTGAAGGCTGATTTCTGCAATCCTCTTTATACAGGTGTAAAAATCGAAAACGAAACTGACTGGGAAAAATACCGTTACCTCTTTATGATGCACATAAACCTTAAACTCATAGAACAGCATTTAAGGCTCGGCCGCACTTACGACCACCAGACTGCACATTTTTATGACGCTCCCTGGAAAGATTTATACGTCGAAAACTTAAAAAAAGCGCTGAGCTGCTATGAAGCAGGCCTTTACTACTGGCGCGAAGCAAAACTCTGGGCTGAAAAAGGAAGTGTAAGGCGCTTTTACTTTTTAACCATTACAGATCTCCAGAACTGGGAAGATGAAAGAAGCCGCATTGAAGACGGAAAACTCGACTACGAAAAAATCCTTAACCGTGAAATAAAAAGAGTAAAAAAAGTCATTGATGATTTTACTGCAATGACAGATAAAACTTACTGAAAAAAAAAGCACCGCCTGTAACAAAACATATTCTGTCCTGTTAAGACGGTGCACCCGCAATATCATCTGGCGATTTTTTTATTCGCCCTCTTTTCCAAGATCTTCAAAAATTGCTTTAATTTCGTAAGCAAATGAATAAAGGTCATTGAAAAGCATCTGGTTCCTTGAAGCACAGTCTGCAAAAAGTTTTACGTTTTCGCTGTTAAGTTCTTCTGAACGCTGCATTTCAGTAATTACCTGATTAATTCCTGCAACATTGGAAGAAATATGTGAACTGATTTTTTCAACGTTCGCATTGTTGTCTTCGTTCATTGACTTAACATTCTGGAACTTCTGCATTGCATTAAGGGTTTCTGTACTTAAAGCCTCGAGGTTTGAAGAATTATGTTTAGTCTCTCCTTCAAGCTCTGAAATTGATTTCTGAAGGTTTGTAACATTTCCTAAGATTTCTTCAGAGGCAGTTTTTGTCTCGGCAGAAAGTTTTTTAACCTCATTTGCAATAATGCGGAATCCCGCACCCGCAGCACCTGCATGTGCAGCTTCAATCGAAGCGTTGAAGGAAAGCAGGTTTGTCTGCTCAGAAATATTTGCAATATTGGCAATGAGTTTTGTAATCTCATCAGTCTGTTCAGTAAGCCGCTGAAACTGTTCAACATATTTTTTATACTCTGTCTCAATTTTCTGAACTGATTCATTAAGAGAATTGATTGCAGCGTATACCATATCAAGATTTTTTGAATTTTCCATTGCGCGGCGGGTAATATCCTGAGTATCTTTATCCATCTCCGCAGAAGAAGAAACAAGGCGCCTTAAAGTTTCCTGCTGTTCCTGGTTTGCCTTTGACTGAGCTTCCCTGCTTTCAAGATATTCATTTAAAAAGTCTGCGCCTACAGCATCCTTTGCAAGATACTGAATAAGGCTGTCAGAAACATCAAGTCCGCCTTTTACAAGTTTTTTTGATTCCATAATTAACTCTCCCCTAGTCTCCGATTACCAGGCTGACAAGAGTCTGGTTACAGTGCATTCTTCCAAGCTGTTCCCCGTAGGCAGAAAAGCCTGCAAAGGTCGGGAAAGTCTGTTTATATCTGTTTATGATCTGTCCGCTTGTTGCTGTCTGTGCAAAATACATTGTGCGTGTAATGCAGCTCATCAAAAGAACAAATTTTGGAGACGGTACATTCGAAAGAATTGAACGGCAGGTTTCATCACATTTTGCAAGATGATCGCCTACATGCATAAGTTCAAGCGTTGAATTAGGTACGATTCTCGCAAAAGTTGTAATTTTACCGTCAGGAGTAAAGCCTGCAAGGGCACCGATATGAAGTGCACCGTTAAGATAGCGGCCAAAAGGATTTTCAAAGGTAATTGAACCTGCTTCTGTTTCTGAAACTCCAAGTTTTGCGGCATAGGCTGCTCTTGGGGTACGTCCGTCCATTCTGATGATTGTTCTGTTTACAGGATCAGATTCGTTTATAAGGAAGGTCTTTCCTGTAGGATTAAAAATATCTTCCTGACGGATATCAAATCTGCATGAAGTCTTTACGAACATCATTGCGGCTCCGTCCTGAGTCACTTTTCCGTTGACGCTGACAAAGGTCTTTGCTTCAGAACCGGTAAAGCCCGCGGTTCCTCCGGCAAGTTTAAAATTGTCGTTTTTGATTATTGAATAAAAATTAGTCAGGATTGATTCTTCTGCATTGTATACGCCGTTTATAAAAGCAACTGCAAAAGCGTCTTTATGTGAATACTGATCGCCGGTGCGGATTCCGCATTCGCTTAAGGCTGCTTCAATTCTGTCTTTATTTGTTACCGGATAACGGCTTCCGTTTTCAACAAGAACGGCACGGCATCTTACACTGCTGTCTGCCATTGTAGTCAATACAACACAGTTTTCAGTAAAACCTTCCGGACTGATTTCTCCGGCAGTACTTGTTCCCATAACCTCAGCACCAGGGAATCTGTCTTTAATTGATTTTGAAAGGGATTCAAAATCATAAGTAACGGCTGCTAAAAAAAATACTGCTTTGTAAGACGAAAAATCGTGATGCAGCTTAGAACACAATTCGTCAACAGCGCCCTGAACATCACTTCTGCGTGATATTACGACTTCCTGTTCCATTTTTAACTAAAACTCCCCGACAGACCACAAAGTCTGCCAATGTTACAATTTTACCACAGTATCCTTATGATGTCACTTTAAAAAAACTAGTTTTTTCTGTAAAATATAAATCATGCAGTTCGAAGAAAAAGACATCGCTTATCCTCCGGTACATCCGGGCACAGACAGAACTTTTATCCGTTTTTACAGCGGAGAGTGCGATTTAAACTCAATCTATTATGCAGGAGAAAGAGACGGTCAGCCGCAGCGAATCTTTGTAACTGACACAAACGTTGCTTCTCTCCCGGCTTTAAAATCATTCATAAACTTTTTCAGGGATGAAAACTATGCCCTTCCAAAAATTCAGGAAGGTTTTACCGGCCGCCGTGGAAAAGATGTTCTTTTAATTTTAGGAAGCGGAGAGCCTTACAAGACAATCGAAAGCGTTCTCTCTATCTGCAGGGCTGCAATTGATTCAAATGCACAGCGTTCGGCAGTCTTTGTCGGAATCGGAGGCGGCGTCATCACTGACATGACAGCATTTGCCGCTTCAATTTTCAAGCGCGGATCAAGCTGTGAACTTATTCCAACGACCCTTCTTTCGATGGTAGATGCCGCAGTCGGAGGAAAAACAGGCTGTGATTTTGACACCTACAAAAACATGATCGGCTCATTTTTTCCTGCACAGAAAATCCATATCATTCCTTCTTTTATCGAAAGTCTTCCTGAACATGAATACAAAAGCGGAATGGCAGAAGTCGTAAAAACAGCAATGCTTTATTCTGCACCTCTTTTTGAAAAACTTTCTGCAAAACCTGAAATCTTAAAAAACAGGAAAGATCCTCTCACAGAAGAAATGATTAAAATCTGTGTAAATGCAAAGGCACGTGTCGTTGAACAGGACTTAACAGAAAAGAATATCCGCATGCAGCTGAACCTGGGACACACTTTCGGTCATGCTTTGGAAAGCCGTGCAGGTCTTGGAGTTGTAACACACGGAGATGCAGTTGCCTGGGGTATGGCACGAGCTGCAGAACTTTCAAAAAGACTCGGACTTTGTACAAGTTCCTACACTAAAAAAGTAAAGGAAGTCCTTGAAAGCTTCGGCTGGGAAACTGCACATCTTCACTCAGCCCTCAAAGGAAAATACAAAAATGATGAAGAAGCTGCACGATCACTTTATGATGCAATGAAAAAAGATAAAAAAAATGCATCTTCTAAAGTGCGTTTTGTCCTTCAGGAAGAAATTGAAGAAACTGTAATTACAGAAGCAGATGAAAATGATGTTCTTGCAGTTCTTCAGCAGGATTAAATAATGGACGTTTCAAAATATTTTGACTGGGCCGCAACTTCTCCATGTGATGAAGAAATTTTAAAAGAAGCCCTTGAAGTTTCCGTAAAAAACTGCGCAAACCCGTCAGCAGTACACAGTGAAGGCCAGAAAGCACGTAAGATTTTTGAAGAAGCCCGCGCCCTTGCTGCAAAAGTTCTGAATGTTAAAACCGACGAAGTGTTTTTTACAAGCGGCGGAACTGAAAGTGACCATATTCCTCTTCTTTCTCTTTTAAACAGGGATTTTTCAGAAACTGACGGACGCGGAACAATAATCTTAAGCGGAATTGAACATCCGGCTCTCCGTGAACAGTGTGCGGTTTTAAAAAAACAGGGATTTAATGTTGTAACTGTAAATCCTGACAAAAACGGTTTTATTTCCCCATCATCAATAATCGAAAAACTCACGCCTGACACGCTTTTTGTAAGTGTTATGGCTGTTAATAACGAAACAGGCTGTATCCAGAAAGTTTATGAAATTGCAGATGCGCTTACAGCCGCCTCCCAGGGAAAAAGAAAACCGCATTTTCATGTAGACTGCGTTCAGGCGGCAGGAAAAATCCCGCTTGATTTAAGTTATGATGGAATCGACAGCGCCGCTTTAAGTGCGCACAAAATCTCAGGTCCGCGTGGAACAGGAATTCTCGTATTAAAACGCAGTATAAAACCGTTTTTAACAGGCGGCGGACAGGAAAAAAACATCCGCTCAGGAACAGAAAATCTTTTCGGCGCACTCGCCTTTTCAAAATGCCTTGAAAAATACTACAGAATTTCAGATTTTGAAAAATACCAGAAGATGACTGCAGGTTTTATTGAAAAACTTAAAACTTTAAATAACTGCACGCTGGTGCCAAAGCTCAGGGCAGACACTTCTATAGAAGTTCAGTCTGAGTTCAGCCCGTTTGTAATTCAGGCAGCATTCAAAGGAATTCCAGGAAATGTTATGGTCAGGGCTCTGGACGCAAAGGGTTTCTGTATTTCGACAGGAAGCGCCTGTTCAGCAAAAAAACAAAGCCGCCCGGTTCTTGCCGCAATGAATGCATCACGGGAAATTCAGGATACCGCAGTAAGGTTCAGTTTCGGAACATTAACCTGTGAAGAAGACCTGGACGGACTTTTTAATGCAGTAAAAGAAGTCTGCCAGGATTTTAACTAAATGCAGCGCAGGAAGCGCTGAAGTGACTGGCATAAACAAACCTGAGAATGGATTTATTTATTCCGTCTCTTTCTTAGATTTAATGTGAATTACTTTTCCAGTGCGTTTAATTCCGTCAGGGAGGCGTTTATCTTCTTCACCCTTTTTGCGGTATATCCTTTTTTCTGATTTTGCACCGTATTTTTCTGCTTTAACTGCTTTTTTTTCTGCACGTGCCTTTTTACGTGCTTTCTGTTCTTTATCTACATATTTGAGGGCTACATCAAGACCGGCAAGAACTTTCTGCATGTCTTCCTGGAAGATAGAAATCTGATGACGGTCAAAATCAGAGCCGTCCCCTTTTTTGCTTTCAACAATCTGAAGGAAAATATCGCCGTTGCGGTTCTCCTTTACATTAAAAAAATAAGAACGGTTTTCCAATACAACTTCTGTAGTATAAAGTTCTCCGCGGATTCCCATGGCTTTTCCTTCCTTAAAAATGTGAGATTAAACTTAGAACAGAAAATCCTGCAAACGAAATCCGTTCATAAGTTTTAATAATATAAAGATTTACAGATTAAATGTAAATAGCAGGCTTATTTTATATTGTAATCAAAACACATCCGCTGTATTGGACTCGGCCCGATTTTTCTGCAGATTTCAACATGTGCCTTTGTCGGATACCCTTTATGTGAAGCATAACCGTACTCAGGATAAAGTTTATCATATTCGCACATAAGACGGTCCCTTTCAACTTTTGCAAGAATTGAAGCCGCCATAACCTGAGGATATTTACCGTCTGCCTTCACTTCAGCACGGACAGCGCAGCTTAGGTCAGGACATTTGTTTCCGTCAACGATTGCACTAAGCTGTTCATCAAGAGGGCGCTCATCAAGTGTAATGCCGTTTTTTTCTGCCCATTCAGGAATTTTATCTTTCATCATAAGCCAGGCATTTTTCATTGCAAGAAGACTCGCCTGAAGAATGTTGATTTTATCTATCGTCTTTTCATCAACAAAACTATGTCCCCAGCACGCTTTTTCTTTAATTATGTCAAACGCATGATTTCTTTTTTTTTCAGAAAGCTTTTTTGAGTCATTTAAAATCTCAAAAGGAAAATCTTCAGGAAGAATTACACAGGCCGCACTCACAGGACCGGCAAGAGGTCCCCTTCCCGCTTCATCAAGTCCGCAGATTAAAGTCACTTAAAAACCTTTTGCCTTATTATTCAGGTCTTCAAGAATGCACGAATCCTTATCAGCCCAGACAGGAACAATACTTCTGTTCTTTTTATCAAATTCCCCGGAATAAGTATTTCCTGCAAATTTAGCAGTACTTCCGCTTAATTCAGCGATTCGTCCAAGATGAGAAGTCACACGGCACGAAGAGTTTTTAAGTTCAAAAGTTCCGCCCGTAACACTAAAATTAACGGCAGTCTGTGCAACAGAAGAAATTCTTGAATCTTTAACAAAAATTTTAGAATCCGTACTGCTTAACGCACAGGCATAAGAAAGGGATTGAACAGTAAGGCCTGAATTATTTAACTGAACTACAGAATTTAGGGCATTGATTACAGTTCCGTTCTCTCCTGCCGTACCTACAATTTCACAGTCTTTAAAAAGCGCCGTTGAGTTTTCAAGAGTGAAAAATACATAAGACTGGTCAAAAGAAGAATCCGAAAGTTTCTGGAAAACAATATTCTGTGCCTCAAAACCCGCATTTCTGATTAAAAGAGAACTGTCAGCCGGGAATACAAATACCGCTTCTCCCTTTGCTGTAAAAGAAGAATTAGATGAAAGAATAAGGTCTTTCTGAGAAATATTGAAGGTTCCTTTTACAAAAAAATGAGTATAGCGGCCTTTATTGATAACCTCAGCAGCCTGTTCAAAAGTAGTAAAAGGATTTCTGGCACTACCGTCAGCCTTTTCAGAAGCAGCAGAAGAATCAAGATAATAATTGTATTCGTCAATTACTACGCGGTATTCTGAAACAGCACTGTAATTTTTATTTTTATCGCAGGCATAGGCCCTTATTTTGAAAAAGACTGCCGATTCACTTCCGCTGTTTAAAACAACACTGTCAGTATAAGGCTTGAAGTTTCCTGCCTCAACCTCATCAAATTCTTTTGAAGAAGCATCAAGTATGTCTGCCGCCATTTCTTCACTGATTTTAAGCGGAGCACTTACTGCATAAAAAATATCTGAGCCCGGCTCTGAACTAATGTCAATCTTAACCTGCGTGCGGGCATAAAAGTCTGAACTGTCAGATTCAAATTTTGGCGGCACAGGAGCTTTTTTGTCTACACAGAAAGGAACAGTTTTTGTTCCATGGAAGACTCCGTCAGAGTAAAAAGCAAATACGGCATTTCCTTCAATACTGTCACCGTCAAAGGTATCAAATGAAGCTGCGGTAAACAGACCGGAATTTAAATCAGCCTGTCCGCTCACTCCGGCATTTACAAGTTCCATCCTGTAGCGGAGGTCACCGTCAATACTGAAATTAACGGGGCCCTTTTCTTTTGAACTTATGTTTAAAGAAGGCTCAGGCGGTAACACATAAGAATAAACGGGATTTCCTTTTTTATAGGCAACGCTCTGCCACATTACAGTGTGCTTTACAGAACGGTCAAGGGTGACAGGATTTTTTAATGCAGACCATTCCCCGTCATCTAAGCACCATATTAACTTTTCGCCCGTAAAAGTAAGGACTGACCAGTCAGAAATTTCAAAAGGCACAGTTGATTTAGAAAGAGTTCCTACCTGGGAAGGAGAAACAAAAACAACAAAACGCCAGTTATTTTTACCGTCAGTTATATTGCATGGAATATAGCGGCTTAAACGGTTAGAAGAATCAATTACAAGCTCTTTTCCTTTCTGAAAAGATTTTTCACTGTCGCCGAAAGAATATTCAAGGGTTTCAGGAATAATAAGCTCACTGTCAAATCCATAGACAAAGATTCCGGGTTTTACGATTTTAGAAATAAACTCATACTCAGCACTGCTTTCTGCAAAGTTATTGATTTCCTGTACATTATAATTTATTTCGATTTCTTCTTTTGAATCACCTTTTACTGCAGTAATCCTTACATTTGACCGGCCTATTGAATCAATTAAAACAGGTCCGTCATAAGCAAAACCAGAAGTCAAAGGATCAGTTCCGGAGAGGGAATAAAAACACTCAGCACCGTCACTTGTATCAAGGACAAGCACCTGTTTGTTGCTGAAATTTCCTGCTGCCGGAGAAATTACACGCTGTGCCCAGACACATAATGTAAAACTGAATGCTGCTAAAATCGAAATAACTTTTTTCATTTCTGCTTCCGTAAAAACTTTCCTTACTTAAAAAGAGGTCCTAAAATATCGCGGAGTTCAGGGTCTGCCTTAAAATAGTTTTCTTCAAGTTCTTCTTTTTTTAAGCCTACAAGTTCGTGACTCATATAGTGAATCCAGCGGTCATCATCTTCTGAATTGATGTCGAATTTGCGGCACCAGTAATCAGGTTTAATTGGAAGAGTTTCCCTGCAGGTAAAATTCTTAAAATCATGGACAACAACTTTAATATCACTTCTTGGAACACCTTTTTCAAGAAGCACCTGAACTAAAAAGTTAAGTGTACGGCCTGAATCATAAATATCATCAACCAGAAGGATTTTATCACCCGGACGAAGATACTCCGGCGAATAAGTCCAGCCGTCAATTCTGATTGCATCATGCTGCTTTACATCAGAATAAGAACGTGCAACTACAGCCGCATACAGAACAGGCTTTTTTCCTTTGAGGGCAAGCTTAAAATATTCACTTATAACATTTGACATGTAAGCTCCGCCGCGAAGAGAAGTATAAATAATGTCAGGAACAAATCCGTCCTGTAAAATTTTATGGCCTAATTTAATTGCATCGTTACGAACCTGATCATAAGGTAAAAATTCCTTTAACATAAAAAACCGCCTGAAAACTAATTCAAAAATACCTCAAAAGTCTGAAGATTTTTGAAAGTATATATTCTTACATTAATATATTACCCTTAAAACGCTGTTTTTACAATTAAAATGACGGAATGCTAAAATGAAAAATACACGCTGTCAGGAAGTTTTTCAAAGCCTGTATTTTCAAAAAATCGTTCGATTTCAGGACGCACGGCAGAACTGTTCTTCCAGTAAAAATCAGAATTTTCAATTACATCAAGGACAGTTTTACGCGTTACAAAAAGATGATTTTTTACTGCAAGCTCAGCGCATTTATGAGGTTTTTCATTGATAAAAGAAACCGCCGAAGTAAATTTTGTGCTTAAAAAACTCAGGGCAGAAGGATTTTTTTTAGCATAATCAGAGTTTACAAGAAGGATAAATTCAGGACAGCTTTCACCGCCGCTTAAAGAATCATAAAGCAAAGTTAAATCCAGAACTTTAGCAAGGGAAGAATTTTTAGAAAGAGCCGTCTGACAGAAAGGTTCACTTAAAACGCCGTAAGAATAAAAGCCGTCACAAAGTTTTCCGGCAGATAAAGAAAGCGGTACTGAATAATCAGGATGAACCTGTCCCTCACCTTCCCCCAGAACAACATTGTTTTTTTTAAGGACAGCACTAAACAAAAGCGCTTCAAAAGAATTTTCAATTCCAGAGAGAACAGTTTTATTTTTTAAGGATGAGACAGTGCTGAAATCAAGATCGGAAGTAACAAGAAATACTCTTGTACGGCCCAGGGCACCTGAAATAAAAGCGCAGTCAGGGAGCGAAGATAAAATTTTATGTGCATCAGGCAGATAAAAAACAGCCGCATTCACCTGATTTTTCAGGAAAGAAGACAAAAGGTTTTCATAACCGCCCAAAAAAACTGTCTTTACAGAAAAATTATTTGAAGGTGTGCCATCTTCAAGAAAATACACAAACGGCAGGGAAGAAGGTCCTGGTACAAAACCTAAAGTAAGGCCTGTCTTTTTAGCCTCAAGAGCTTTCTGTAAAACCTGAGATTCTTCCTGTACGCTTTCTGTTACTTCTTCAGTCTTTTTTTTGCAGGAAGGAAAAAGCAGGAAAAGAGAAAAAAGAAAAGCAAACGCAGACAAAAACTTTCGATTCATTAGTAGAAGAATAAATCATTTTTTAGAATAAGAACAGAGGGAAAACCTTGAGTGGAGGAATCAGTTTATGACATTCAGAGAACAGTTTAAGGAAGAACTCGAAGAAGCAGAAAAAGAAGGCGTTGAAAGAGGGCTTGCCCGTGGCCTTGAACAGGGGCTTGAACAGGGAATCCGTCAGGGTATTAACAAAACCGCAGTCTTAATGCTGAACAACGATCTTCCGCCAGAGCAGATTTCAAAATACACAGGACTTTCTGTAAAAGAAATTGAAGAGCTTAAAAATATGTAAATTTTTTGTTAAAAGCATTTTTTTTAAAGAAAAAAAGGCAGAAAACTTATAAAAAAAACTAGAATTTTCCATATTGATAGGTTAAATTTGAGTTATGGTCTGCCGTATGGCGGGATTAAAAATTAATAATTTAAACGAGGGTTTAAAATGCTCAAATTTTCAAAAAAAGTAACAGCAGTAGTAAGCGCTGCAGCACTGCTCGCTTCGGCTTTTGTATTTACTTCATGTACAGAAGAAGATGATCCGTACAATATGATTACTGAAAAAAATTCTACAACATGGACAATCGCTCACACAAACTCAGACGCAGATACTATCCACCGCGGATATAAATCTACAAACTTTGCACATGCCGGTGGTCTTGTTAACATTCATTTTGATGAATACCACAGTACAGCTCCTGACGGCGTAATGGGAATTATTTTTGGTCTTCATTCAAATGCAACGAATTCAAAAGCAAATGACTTTTTTGTAGTTGGTGTAAGAAATAATGGAGATTATTATGTTTCTGCATATACGAATGTAACAAACCTTCAGGGAGACAACTTTGGTGTAGCTGATAATGACGGTGCAGAGGAAACAGAATATGTTTCTCTCAAGACCAGCGTTCCAACAGGAAAAGGTTCAACAGCAAACGGTTATGACCTTGGAATTTACTTCCGCGATGTAGTTGATGATGCAGAAGCTGATGCTTCAACAGGTACATACACACATCACTACGAAGTCTATTTTGTAAATATTGACACATCTAAGGAATATGATGTAGACGATGATACAGGAGATCTCTATGTTGGTGGTAAAGCTAAAGCAGCTGGTTCGACAATTGTTGATTTGGGTACATTAATAAAAGCAATCCCATATGAATCAACTTCAGGCACTCCTTCTGAGTACAAATTCGCTCCTTATGCCAACGTATATCCGATGACTGGAAAGTGTTCTACTGCTTATATAAAAGCAGGCAAAGCCACTGGTACAGGTACTGTAACTGGTACATGGACAATCCCTGCTGACTACAAACATGCAGATCTCGTAGAAGACTAATCTTATCTGATACCGTAAAAAAAGGAGCTGTCATTCCGACAGTTCCTTTTTTTTAAACTTCACTGATGAAAAAAGTCCTTGCAGTTATTCTTTTTACTTTTTCTCTTTCCCTTATATGTACAGCTGAAACGTCACTGGAACTGCTTCCCTTCTCAAGTCTTCGTAACTCATGTACTACGGAAGATTTATTTTTCAGCGGCACATTCGGAACCGATTCTTCAAAAATATGCTCAGAACTTTTATGGAATGAAAAATTCGCAATTTCTACCGGGATTGACTCTTTTTTCACTTTAGCTAATAAAAAAAGCAATTTTATATTCCGAAACGGTATTTATGTTTCACTTCCCTTCAATAAGGGAAAAATGACGGACACAGACTGGAATGCCGCCCGCAAAAAGTCAGACTATTCGGAATTCAATAATAATATAGTGCATGCATTTGAAGTCTGGACAGGATTTTGCTGGCAGATTAAATTCAATTCCTTTAAGGCAGGACCGCTTGCCGAAGTAAAATATTCAGAACTTTCTTTTAACGCAAAAAACATCTTCGGATGGACAGACCTCGACAGCAGCAGCCCGCACTACTATCCGGACGGTAAAAAACATCTTGCAGACATAAACTACAAATCAAGAAAAGCGGCAATTTTTACAGGACTGAACGCAGAAAAAACTTTTATGGAAAAAGTCACTGTCTCAATTTCTGCAAAAATTTCGCCTTTCACTTTTGTTTTTGTGCAGGACCGCCATACCGGACGAAATTATACTTTTGAAGACTATGTGTATTCGTATTTTTCAAATTATGAATTAACCAGCTCTTTATCTTATAAAATCACAGACAGGATGAGCGCATATTTTTCTTTTTTATTCAATTACTTTTCTCTTACAAAATGCGATGAATACTACAAATGGGACGAAAGTTCCCACGACACTCTATCTTCCCAGAAAGCAGGCTACAGCTATTATTCATATGAAATTACAAGCGGCTTAAAGATAAAAGTTTTTTAAGCGTTACCGGGCGTAAGGGCGCGGAGCGTCGTTTGCCTGCAAACGATGAAGCGTAAGCGGAACCCTGAAGCACGGGACGGCAGTTTACTGCCGGAACGCCCCTAAAGACTTTCTAAAAGTGCCCGGCAGCCTTCACACACATCGCGCCAGGTTTCTTCAAAGTTGCCTGTGTACCAGGGGTCGGCCACATCCCGGTGCTTTCCTGCATATTCCATTAAATAATGAACCTTGCCTTCCGTGTCTTTTCCCACCCGGCGCTCAAGATGACGCTGGTTTTCGCTGTCCATGATGATTAAAAGGTCAAAGTCATTGTAATCATCAGGGGTTACCAGGCGGGCGCGGTGGTCCGTATAGGGAATGTGATTTTTTTCAAGAATCAGTCTTGTGCCCCGGTGCATTCCGTTGCCGATTTCGTCATAATCTGTTGCGGCGCTATCGATATAAAAGTCATTTTCCCGGCCGGCATTTTTTACCATGTGCTTAAAAACCATTTCTGCCATTGGGGAGCGGCAGATATTTCCGTGACAAATAAAAAGAATTCTGTGCATAAAAAGATTTTAACAGTTATTACTGTCCGCTGTCGAGATTATCCGCAAAAAATACAGGAGACGACAAATCACCATAAAGTTGCAGTATTGTTACATTTATTGTAAATTTTATTTGACTTTAAATCTTATTGCAGATAAACTCTTTAACATGAAGGAAACACTGAAACTTTTACGGGAAAGAAATAATTATTCTCAGGCAGGACTTGCTTCTTACCTGGGCATTTCAAGACAGACATACATCCGCTACGAAAAAGGTGAAATTGTTCCTTCCCTTGATATCATAAGCAGACTCTGTAAATTCTACAGAATTCCCTACGACGTCCTGATTGAAAACAAACTGAACTCCCCTGACATCCAGGAAAAAAAATCACTTTCATACAAAATAGAAAATACTGAGGGGCTGGAATTACATGAGAATACTTCAATAAATGAGGACTATGGAGAAGGCATTTCAATTTATCTTAATTCCATTTTTTCAATGCTGCCAAAACTCATATACACTGAACAGCTTAAACTCCTTGAAAAACTTTCATCCATGGTGCTCACTTCAACTCAGGAAAAAATTCTTCCCGTCAGAAAAACTGACAGCCTGGAGCAGCTTCTTTCCCTTACAGACAGCCTTCATTTAAACAGCGGGAACAGAAAATGGACAAGGGCGGAACTCTATGACAGATAAAGTTTTTTTTGATACAAACATTCTGGTCTACTTTGCAGATGAAAAAGATCCCGTCAGGCAGTCTGTGGCAAAAAAACTTATAGGGCGCGCTGTGCAGACCGGCAACGGAATGATTTCTACCCAGTGTCTTCAGGAATTATACAACGTTCTGACAAAAAAACTTATCTGCCCTCCTTTAAAAGCAGCAGAAATTGTCAGAATGTTTGGAGAAATTTTCCCTCCTGTCAAAATCGAATTAGATCATATCTTAAAAGCGGCTTCAATAAGTACAAAATACACCCTTTCTTTCTGGGATTCACTTATAATTAGTACTGCTAGTGCCAGCGGCTGCATAATCATCTATTCAGAAGATATGAGCTCAGGGCAGATAACGGAAGGCACAAAGATAGTTAATCCATTCATATCAGAAAACAAAATATAAAAAACCTCCTGCTCTGTGCGCTCTGTGAGAAATTCCTGTATAATGGAATTATGATTAAACGTTCAGGATATGCCGATCTTCCCCTTCACACAGGCACAGTTCCAAAATGGCTTGCCGACAGGATGATGAGGCTCGGCACACAGATTATTGAAGCTCTTGTCATGAATTACGGTAAAAAAGAAGTCTTGGTGCGTTTAAGTGATCCCCTGTGGTTTCAGAGCCTGGGCTGCGTGCTGGGGATGGACTGGCATTCAAGCGGAATTACAACAAGCGTTATGTATGCCTTAAAGCGGGGATTGAACCGTCGGGCGCGTGAACTTGGAATTGTTGTCTGCGGCGGACGGGGTAAATATTCAAGGCGGACTCCGGAAGAATTACAGATTTTAGCCGATATGACGGGCATGGACGGAAACTACCTCATCAACAGCTCTAAACTTGCGGCAAAAGTTGACGGAACTGCAGTTCAGGACGGTTTTCAGCTTTACCAGCACAATTTTATTTTAAGCGACGAAGGGGACTGGACAATCGTTCAGCAGGGAATGAATGTAAAGGAAAAAAAAGCCCGGCGCTATCACTGGTCTTCCCAGAACCTGCGGAGTTTTGTAGAAGAGCCTCATTCAGGAGTTACAGGGGAAAACCAGGGCTTAATCTTAAACCTCACCGACTTGAAGGCCGCCGGCACGAGAAAGAAAATTCTTTCCTTAAGCAATGAGCGCCCTGACCGTCTTATGGGCGAAATTAAAAAAATGGGAAAAGGTGACAGCCTTCAGCTTGATTTATTTGATGACGGAGGGGACGCTTCAGGCACAGACTTCGCGAGACTCGCTCAAAACAGTCCACCGGACTGTTTTGCCGGCAAAGCCGTCGCTCCCTATTCCCCCGCCTCAACAGCGCCTGAGTGGCAGAAAGGGCAGATTTTAATCAAAAACGACAGAAACCTCATAATGCCTTCCCGCCACGAAATAAAGGCAGAAGACATTGACTTAAAAAGGCTTGGAGCTGTTCTTGCAACAGCATACGAAAGCCAGCCTGAAACCTTTGAAAACCTGCTTTTAACACCGGGCTTAGGTCCCCGCACCCTCCAGAGCCTTACCCTGGTGAGCGAAGTTATTTACGGAACCCCTTCCCGCTTTACAGACCCGGCAAGATTCTCCTTTGCCCACGGGGGAAAAGACGGGCATCCGTTCCCTGTCACTACAAAAATCTACGACGAAAGCATCCGTATTTTAGGACAGGCAATCGAAGACAGCAAAATGGTCTATAAGGACAAAAGCGAATGCCTTGTCCGCCTTGAAAAAACCGCCCGCATGGTAGAAGAAAACTGCAGTCCGGAAGCAGATTTTGACGCAGCCATCGCCCACGAACAGCAGCACTCAAAAGAATGGGGCGGCAGAACCTGTAAAGATTAGGGCGGAATGGGAAAAAGGCTCAGGAGCAGGACTTATTATTGTGGAGACTTTGGAAATAATTTTTTCCATCAGACAAAAAACTCCACTTCAGGACGCTTTCTGACCTTAATTTGTATTGAACTTCACTTAAACAGACTGTTATAATTTCTCCCGAGAGAATTACAATAATGGACGAATTAGCACAAAAAGTTTTAGATCTTATAAACACTAGGTCTGACGCACACATTCCTGAGGAAAAATTTACCTATTCAGATTCTTTGAGCCAGTACATCGACATTGATTTTTCCGAGCACCAGGCTAAGGAACACTGGGAAAACATCTGCCAGACTCTTGAGGAACTTGAAAACAAACTCGGTAAAAAAGTGAACCTCTACCTGGCAATTGTTGACTATTTTACCGGCGCAAACAAGGTCATAAACTCCCCTGTTCTTGTGGAAATTAAAGTTCTCAGGGAAACTGAAGAAATGGCAATGCAGGACAGCCTGACCGGAGCCTTTAACCGCCGCTATATGGATATTTACCTCCGAAAGGAGATAAACCGCTGTAACCGCTATGACAAAGATTTTTCAATAATGCTTCTTGATATCGACGACTTTAAAAAAATCAATGATACTTACGGTCACGTTGTAGGTGACACAATTCTCTCTGAAATAAGTGCAATTTTTAAATCAACAATCCGCGAAGAAGACGTTTTCTGCCGCTACGGCGGTGAAGAGTTTTTACTCATCATGCCTGAAACAACGGCAGAAAAATCTGTGTGCCTCTACCAGCGCATTAAAGAAAAACTCCTTAAAAGTGACATTCACAAAAATTTTGGAGTAACTGTGAGTGCAGGAACGGCCCGCTTTACACCCAAGAAAGACAACCTTGTAAACTTAATCCGTTACGCTGACATTTCCCTTTACAAGGCAAAAGCCCAGGGCAAAAACCAGATTGTAAAATACCTGAAAAGTGAATAAAAAGACTTGTAATGCAAAAAAATGCCGTTTACGGGCTAACCCGTGATTGACCTTACAAATTTTAATGAAGCAGGAACGTCCTTTACCCCTTCAAAAATAAGGTAAGCATCAGGCGCTTCTTTCATTATGAGCGGAAGAAAATCACGCCAGCCCATTATTCCCTGACCTAAAGGTGCAATTTCAAGTTCTTCACCGTTTACAACATAGTCTTTAAGGTGGAATCCGCAGATTTTTCCCTTAAAAAGTTTAAGGCAGTCAGCAAAAATTTCTGCGCGCTTTTCGTGATTTCCTATGTAAAGATAATTATAAATATCAACAATAAAGCGGAAGTTTTCCTGTCCCGGGTCAATTTCATCAGCAAGACGCTTTAACATCTGAGGACTGTACATACAGTGCCCCCAGGCTCCTTCTAAAGCCATGCATACTCCGCTTTCTTTTGCAACTGCAGGCATTGGAGCAAAAATCTTTTTTACTTCCTGAAAAGCTTCTTCCGTCTGATTTTTAGGATTATAAGTCCATTTATCATCGTTGTAAGAGCCTGTTTCCGAAGCTACAAACTTTGCCCCGAACTCACAGGCGTGGCGAAGGTGGTCAGCATATTTTTCAGCTCCGGCCTTTACTTTATCCTTATTGGAATGAACCGGATTGAAATATGCTCCAAGCAGAGGAATTTCAACCTGATGAGAATTAAAGCCTGTCCTTATTTCTGAAATCACCTGAGGGGTAAGCGTGCCGGGATTTCCGTTCTGACCTTCAACAGCCTTTGCAATAGCAAGCTGGACTCCGTCAAAGCCCCATTCACGGGCATTCTGCCCCAGCCAGTCAGCACTTCCTTTTCCAATATCATGAGGACGGATTAAAATTTTCATATTGACTCCAGTAAAACCAGGCGGTGTTTTTTAGACCGCATTTTTTTTATAATTCTCAGATTAACACAGATTTTCACGGATTAAAAGTGTTGAAGTGATTTTATCAATTTTTCAGGTCACCAGCCATCCTTGGCCGTCAAAAGCCGTGGCGTTGCGGGGCGGCGATTGAGCCCCGCAGAGGGGGCAGCGGACAGGACCAGAGCCTCAGGCGAGGACATGGGAGCGAGGGGGAGACTTCCCCCTTCCGTAAAAAAAAACTAAAATAAATTTATGAAAACAGCCCTTTACTTAATTCCAAATACTCTAGGCGACGGACCTTTAGAAAACTCTCTCCCTGAAGGAAACAAAAAAATCGTTCTTGAGATAAGGCACTTCATTGTTGAAAGCAGAAAATGTGCAGTACGCTTTTTGATTTCACTCAATAAAGATTTCCCTGTTGATGACTGCACTTTTACTGAACTTTCAGAACACACCGACAAAAATCAGGATTTAAGCCATATTTTAGACCCGCTTGTAAAAGGCGAAAGCATGGGCGTAATTTCAGATGCGGGCTGCCCTGCCGTGGGAGATCCGGGAAGCCGTGCAGTTGAACTTGCCCACAAAAAAAATCTCTGCGTCGTTCCGCTGACAGGACCTAATTCAATGATTATGGCAGTTATGGCAAGCGGATTTAACGGACAGAACTTTGCCTTTAACGGTTATCTTCCTGTAAAAAACGGAGAAAGGGAAAACAGAATAAAGCAGCTTGAAAACAGAATGTACAAAGAGGACCAGACTCAGCTTTTTATTGAAACGCCGTACCGCAATGACAGGATGTTTGACACCCTGACAAGAATCCTCCGCCCGGACACAAAACTCTGCATCGCTTCAGGCCTTACAACAAGTCAGGAATTCATCTCGACAAAGACAATTGCCCAGTGGAAAAAAACAAAAAAGCCGGAAATCAATAAGATTCCGGCAATTTTCCTTATCTATAAATAATTTATTTTCCCACAGTTCTGATCCGGCTTATTGTATCTTACAAAACAGGGGACAGTTATTTTTATTTTCTTTTTCCAAAAAGATGGAGAAGCGCTAAAAGCAGATTAACAAAATCAAGGTAAAGTTCAAGCGCACCTAAGACTGCAACTTTTTTATAGTCATCTGTGTTCTGAGCCTGCTGCGCAGTAAGAATGATTTTCTGGGCATCATAAGCTGTGAGGCCTGTAAAAATGATAACAGAAGCGATGCTAATTAAAAGGTCCAGCATGGCAAGCGGAGCTCCGGTAATCATCTTTAATACAAAATGAATAACTGAAGCTAAAATTACTCCCATTAAAGCCATAACTAAATAACGGCCGGCCTTTGTAAGGTCAGTTTTAGTCTTAGTGCCGTAAATACACATTATTACAAAAGTAACAGCAGTCGTTAAAAAAGCATTTGCAATCGAAGTAATTTCATAAACCATAAAAATACTTGAAAGCGTAATACCGTTAATAACTGAATAAAGAATAAAACCTGCACTTGCTGCAAATACGCTCAAGGTACGGATTTTTGCCGACAAAAAGATTACAACAGCAATTTCAAGTACGCACAGGCACATAAAACCAAAAGCCTTTATACCGAACATTCCTGTCCCGAAAAGAGCCTTTCCAAGTGGAGATAAAACAGCTCTTCCTGCTGCTTCATCAGTAACAAAAATATTTGCGGCAGTAAAAAACGCAGCAGCCGCACTGACAAAAAGGGCAAAAGCCATCCAGCCGTAGCAGCGGCCCAAAAAGCGTGATTTTTCTGCGTCAGTCTTAAGTGAAAGAGTTTTTGTCTGTGGCATTTAATCCCCCATAAAAAAGCGGCTGTCTAAAAACTACTTATTAGACAGCCTGTTTCATAAAATCAATTATAAAGTGAATCTCTAAAAATTGCAATTTTTAGAGATATCCTAAACTATTTTAAAAGTTCTGCAACTGCAGGCCTGTTCCATCTCTGGGCCATCTGAGCCGGTGTTTCTCCGCTTAAGTTTTTAACAGTGCGGTCAAGTCCCAGTGAAAGAAGGTGCTGTACCTGAGTTTCATTTGCAAGGCGTGCAGCGTAATGAAGGATTGAATCGCCCGCAGTATCTGATTTTCTTGCATTGTATTTACAGATTGCATCTAAAACTTCAATATTTCCGTTCTTGAATGCATTTGTAAGGGCTGAGTCCCCTGAAATCGTTGCAATGAAGGGATCTGCTCCCCTTTCAATTAAAGTCATTGCAAGTTTTTTCTGTTTGTTTGTAACAGCCATATTGAGAGGAGTCATTCCCTTACCGTTACGCTGGCTGATCGGATATCCCATGTTAATGAGCATCGTAAGTTCTTTTGAAGAAACCTTTTTATCAACTGCAATATGAACTGGTGTATTTCCGTCAGAATCAACAATATTTCTGTTGTTTCCAAGAACAGCCTTTAATACGTTTTCATCATAGCGCAAAACAAGGCTGAACGGACTGTCTCCGTAAGTATCGCGGCTCAAAGGATTTCCGCCCGCATTGCGGATAAGGTTAATTATATTTATGTTTGCAGTAAGGGCTGCTTCATGGTAAGCATTACGGCCGCTCATCTCCTGAATCTGAGGATTTGCTCCGTTTGCAAGAAGAAGGTTTACCATCTGCTCACTTCCTGCCTGAATTGCATCAATCAGAACGGTTCTTCCGCTCACATCAGCAGAGTTTACATTTGCTCCATTGTGAATCAAAAGAATTGCCATATCTTTTTTATTTGAACGGCAGCAGTCACTCAAAGCAGTTTTTCCTGAAAGGTTCTGTGCGTTTACATCAAAGCCAAGAGAGATTACAGACTGTGCGGCCTGGAGTGAATTCCATTTTACGGCATAATGAAGCGGTGTGTTTCCAAGATGGTCGCGTGTAAGATTTGAACGTGTGTCAGTAATGATTCCGTTTTCAACAAGAATATTTATTGTTGAAGGAGAATCTGCCTTTACCGCAGAGAAAAGTGCTGACTCACCGTTGGCGTTTACGGCATTGATGTTTGCCCCTTTCTGAATGAGGCCTTTAAGTGCTGTATTGAGCTTCCATTCAGCGGCATAATGAAGCGGAGTATTTCCTGAACCGTCAGTAGTATTGAGGGTCTGACTTGTAATAAGCCAGTCCTGAACTTCACCGCCCTTTGTAAGCGCTACTCTAAGCGGAGAATTGTTGTTTGTATTTGAAGCGAAAATGTCTGCATTTTTTGAAAGGAGCAGATCCCCTACATCTTTTTTATTTTTCTTTACTGCCAGGAAAAGAACTGAATCCCCGTCCTTATTGCGTGCATTTACATCTGCTCCGCTTGCAACAAGATATTCAATATATTCGTAAGGGCTGTCTTTTATGATTGCAATATGAAGCGGTGTATTTCCTGAACTGTCTTTAGAAAGCACGTTTGCAGGAGTTACGAGAGTCTTAAGCATTGTAATTGAAGGACTTTCAAGCGCTCTTCCAAGAGGGGTATTTCCTTCCATATCTTCTGCGTTAATGTCTGCACCTGCCTGGGCATAGAACACAACATGTTCCATGTTTCCCTTTTCAATTGCAAGGCTTAAAGGAGTTACACCTTTTTTATTGCGCTCATTTACAGGAGCACCGTGGCTTACAAGAAGCTGAAGAACATCCGTCTTTACACCTGCCATTGTACATACATGAAGCACAGTATCGCCGAACATATCTTTCTGGGTAACATCTGCATTAAAAGTCATCAGAGCACTGTACATTGAATACTGCTTGTCCTGAGGAATAATAAGAAGGAAGGGCGATTTTCCAACAGCATCAAGAGCATCTACTTTAGCACCTGCCGCAAGTAAAAGCTTTGCAATATCAACCTGACCGTAGCGTACGGCTTCATGCAGAGGAGTTGAACCTGCAATATCCTGGGCATGAAGAAGGTCTGTAAGGCGGACACTTGTTTTTTCATTAAGGATATAACTTACAACACCTGTGTGGCCTGAAATAGTTGCAAGGTGCATCGGAGTCTGACCGTCAGTAAAGCGAAGCATTGTATTGTGAGTTTTAACTGCATCTTCAAAATATGCAAAGTCCCCGCGTACAGGTTCTGCCCCCGCCTGAATAAGTGCAGCTGCAATTCTTATTGAAGTAACATCCTGGGCATTCTGATAACAAAGGGCAACAGGAGTCTGTCCTGAATTATTTTTTACAGAAAGAGGAATATTGTTTTTAATGCAGTATGCAATTGATTTTTCATCCCCTGTCCTGACAAAATAATGTACGATTGATTCACCGTTTACATCACGCAGCTGCCCTGTCTGCTCGTTAATCATTACGTCATACCACAGTTCATCTTTAGCAAGGGCAATCTGAAGCGCTGTGTTTTCTGAAGCATCCTTAGCAAAAATATTTGCCTTGAGCGTAATCAGAGTCTGGGCTGCCTGCAGATTATCATTTTTTACTGCAACTAAAAGCGGAGTATCGCCCATGTTGTTAACTATTGAAGAGTCAGCACCTTTTATGATTAAAAAAGTAATAAGGTCGGCTTCATTTACACGGGCACAGATATGAAGGGCTGTATCCCCGTTTTCATCCTGACCGTTAATGTCTGTTTTAGAAGCAAAAAGATCCTTTGCTTCATCATAACGTCCTTCCTGAATCAGCTTTTGAATTGAATCACTTTTACTAACCTTTGCAGTAGTCCCGCACGCAACAAAAAGAAAGCAGGATGCAAAAACAAAAACTTTTGCAAAAATAGATTTAAGTGCTGTATTTTTCATGATATCTCCCAATATCCGTAAAAAAACCGGAAAGTTTTTCTAAAAGCGCACAATAAGTACACTTCTTTTTTGAATATCGGAAATTAAATGAAGGGACTAAAGTTCTTTTGCAAGTTCAAGAAAGCGGCGGAATGCAGAATCAGGCTTTTTAAGTTCCCTGCTGCCTCTGGTAATTTTACAGAGCGACATTCCGAATTTTCTGGCAATTTCGCGCTGTGTAGTTCCGTTATCAATTTCTTTAACCAAAAGCCATCTGGTGGCAAAATCTTTTAATTCTGCAGGGGTAAAAAGGCACTCAAAAAAATCCCTTATGGTTTTAGTATCATTATTTTTTGCAAGAAGAGAGCACATCTCTGAAAGACTTTTTTCAAGAGCTTCTGTTTTTTCTTTATTCTGCAGTTCGTTATTATTCATAGAAACATTTTACAACAGATTTAGTTTATTTGTGAAGATACGGCGGTTGCAGGCCACAAAGTGTCCTGCCGCGTCTTCCGCGGTTCCGCTGGCGCTTCATTGCCCTGCAACGCTCCGCGCCGCTCCACCCGCTAACCGAAAAAAAAGCACCTGACTTTATGCCCTGCACTCACTTCTTTCCATTCAGGAAGAGAAGTCCTGCACTGTTCACCGGCTTTTGGACAGCGGTGCGCATAAGGACAGCCTGTTAATGAAGATAGAACTGACTTTACTTCACCATTTTCCTGTGCAGAAGAATGCATTGAACCTTCAAACAAAAGCTTTGTGTAAGGATGAAGGGCAGTTTTGTATAAATCCCGGGCTGGCGCCTCTTCAACCAGCACTCCGCGGTACATTACTCCGATTGTATCACAAAAATAACAGCTTACCCGTAAATCATGTGCAATAAAAAAATATGTAAGGCCACGCTTTGCCCTTAAATCCTGAAGCAGATTTAAAATCTGTCCCTGTATGCTTACATCCAGTGCTGAAACAACTTCATCGCAGATTAAAAGTTCAGGTCCTGCCATTAAACCGCGCGCAATGGATATTCGCTGGCGCTGACCGCCTGAAAACTCCTGCGGTCTTCTGTCAAGATCACTTTTATCAAGTCCGACTTCTTCGAGTATCTGCTCCGCCATTTCCCGCGCTTTTTCTTTTCCGGGCCATTTTTTTGAGTGTTTTAGTCCGTCCGTCAAAACCGTGTAAACACTCATTCTTGGATTTAACGAGCGTGACGGATCCTGAAAAACATATTTAACTGCATCCCTTTTATCTTTCTTAAAACTAAATTCAACACTGCCTGAATCTGCTTTGTACATTCCCACAAGAATTTTTGCAGTGGTAGACTTGCCGCAGCCTGATTCTCCTACCAGACCGTAAGTTTTTCCACGTTCAATGTTAAAACTTACATCATTGAGGGCATAAACAAACCTGTCTTTACGCGCAAAAAATCCTGATTCAAGAGAAAAACGTTTTGTAAGGTTTTGAACCTTTACAATATAATCCAAAGATTCATTATTCATCTTTCCCTTCCTCCATCATATAGCAGGCAGCCACGCTCTTTTTACATTCCTCCTTAGAAAAACTGCAGCGCGGAGCAAAAGGACAGCCGCTTTCAGGATGCGCCGGATCTGTTACACGGCCTGGAATTGAAACTAACCTCTCTTTTGTATAATGCTTTCCGAATTCCGGTGTCGAAGCAAGCAGTGCCTTTGTATAAGGATGACGCGGGCATTTCATAATATTCTTAGAACTGCCTTTTTCCATAATTTTTCCTCCGTACATTACAATAATTGAATCACAGAGGCTTGAAACAAGTTCAATATTATGGCTGATAAAGATAATCGAAAGTTTTCTTGTCTGATTAAGCCGTTTTAAAAGATTTACAATCTGAGCCTGAATTGTAACATCAAGGGCGGTTGTCGGTTCATCTGCAATTAAAAGTTCACAGTTCTGCGCAAGAGAAAGCGCAATTGAAATCCTCTGCAGCTGCCCGCCTGAAAACTGATGAGGAAAGTTTTTAAGGCGTTTTTCGGCATCCGTAATCCCGACTTCTTCAAGGAGAGAGACAGCTTTTTTATCTGACTCCTCCCTTGTAATACTCTCATCAAGATTCCTGAAAGTTTCATAGAATACGCTTCCGGTATTCTGCAGCGGGTCAAAAGCTCTTCCGCTTTCCTGAAATATCATGCCGATTTTCTTTCCGCGGTATTCACGAAGCTGTTCGTTATTAAGGGCAGTAAGTTCAGAAACTTTTCCGTCATTATAAAAAATCTGCCCCGTAACAAATGCGTTTGCGGGAAGAAGTCCCGTTATCGCAGTAGTGCTGACTGACTTACCTGAACCTGATTCACCTACAATTCCAAGTATTTCTCCTTTCTTTACATCAAACGAAACGCCGCGCACTGAGTGAACACTGATGTTTTCCCTTCCCCGTTGAATGGAAAAATTAACATTTAAATCCCTTACGCTTAAAAGGACGTCATCTTCAAGGCTTACTGTCTGAGCAGCTGCCCTCTTTGTAAACTTTCTTTTTCTGAAAACAACATGGAAGGGATCAAAATAATCACGCAGCGCATCTCCAAAGAAGTTAAAGGCAAGAGTCACGCCAAGCAGAAGCCAGACAGGAACTAAAAGCCACGGAAAGTTTTTAAGGTTGGAAAGCGTTGAAATTTCACGGTTAATCATGCTTCCCCAGCTTACGGCAGGATCTGCAATTCCAAGACCAAGGTACGAAAGTGTCGTTTCACTCATTATAAAGCCTGGAACAGCCAGGGTTGTACTTACAATCAGAAGACTTGAAATCTGAGGAATTATGTATTTAAAAATAATTACAACAGGAGGAATCTTTTCAAGTTTTGCATTTAAGACAAACTCTTCCCGTTTTATTGCATGAACCATTCCGCGTAAAGTCCGCGCACTGCCCGGCCAGCCGACAAGACTTAAAATCAGTGTGATTATCATGTAACTCTGACCTGAGTCCATGTTTGAGTTTAAAAGAGAACGCAAAAATAAAATCAGGTATAAAGACGGAATGAGCATAAAAAACTCGGAAAAGCGCATTACAGTCCAGTCAGTAAGCCCGCCGAAAAAGCCTGCCAGCCCTCCGAGCAGTACTGCAAGAAAAAGACTTACTGCACTTGCCGCAAATCCGATTGTAAGGGAAATTCTGCTTCCGTATACAAGCCGGCTGAAAATATCCCGGCCAAGATTATCTGCACCAAATAAAAACACAGGATAAACTTCACCTGTAACTTCATCAGGTCTTGTTCCGAACAAGTGCCTCTTACAGTGGAAAATGCCGAACAGCGTATATTCTTCTCCCTCTGCAAAAAAGGAGATTTTGTGGTACACACCCTTAACCTTTGCATATTTCCAGGAAGAAGGATTTAAGACACGGAATTCACGGGCAGTTAAACCATGAGAGCCGAGTTCTATATTCACAGGATGAAAAGTATCTGCTTCAAAACTTCTGTTAGGAGAATAAGGCGCAATAAACTCTGCAAAAATCATAAAAAGATATAAAACAAGAATAAAAATTACAGAGACAAGAGCTAATGGCCGTGATTTTATATACTTAAAAATATTTTTCATCATTCTTTTCCATAACGGATGCGCGGATCTACAAGGGCAAGAAGAATATCACTTATTACCATTCCGATTAAAACAAGAGCCGAAATAAACATGCTGTTTGCAAGAACAAGGTTTACATCCTGCTGCATGACAGCCTCATACATTAAACGTCCGATTCCCGGGTATGAAAAGATAATTTCAAGAACTAAGGAACCTGAAAAAAGACCGGCAAGAAGATTTGCACTTCCTGTAATATATGGATTGAGAGTGTTTCTGAAGGCATGATTTAAATAAACCCGCCGCTCAGAAATGCCTCTTGCCCTTAAAGCCATAATGTAAGGCATTCCCATCTGATCAAGCATGGTAGAACGGATTGTCCTCATAGTTCCTCCGATTCCGCCTAAAAATGAGGCAAGAAGCGGAAGAAAAACATGATAAGTATAGCTGAAAGTAAATTTTACAGGTGCATCTGAAAAAGGAAAATCAGGATAAGCAGTTACAGGAAAAAGAGAAGTTGCAGAAGCAAAAAGCTGGAACAAAATCAGAAGAAGAATCCCCGGAAAAGCATGAAAAAACAGCGCAAAGAAAGTTGCCGCAATATCAGTTTTTGTCCCCGCCTTACTTGAAAAATATACTCCAAGCAGGAACGAAAAAAGCGTAATAAAAACAAGGGAAATGAGGTTAAGGATAATTGAATTGATAATTCTTGTTTTTATCAGAAAACTAACCGGAGCACGGCTTATAAGGCTTGTTCCAAGGTCATGATTTACAAGGACCCGCTTAAGCCACTTAAAATACTGGACAGAAAACGACTGATCAAGTCCCATTTCTGCCCTTAACCTTGCCATCTGCTCTTCATCAAATGCCTTATCATTAGTATTTCCCTGAGCTGATGGAGAAGACTGAGTCTGACTCATAAGCTGCTGCGTCATCATCTGGTCAACGATATCCCCGGGCGCAAGGGCCATCAGTGCAAACAAAGCCCAGCCTAAAAGAAAAAGAATTACCGCCATTGTCGTAATTCTTGAAACAATAAAGGAAGCAAGCGGGAACTTAATCTTAAAACTGTTAAAAGGACGGGACACAGCCAGTATTATCTTAATAAAATCAGTCTTCACCGGATTTCCGCCTTAATTTAATGACTTTTCACTTTCCTCAAGTTTTTTGCAGACAGTTTTTTCAATAAGAGGAACAAGTTCATTCTGACGGTCGCGGTCAAGGCCTTTTGTTTCAATCGGATCATGAATTGTTAAAATTACAGTATTGCCTTTTACGACAGTCTTTTTCTCTTCAAAAACTTTATATGTATTTTCAATAGTAACAGGTACAATCGGCGACTCAGAAAGGAAAGCCAGCTTAAAACTTCCTGCCTTAAACTCACGGTGAGGACCGCCTTTAGAGCGTGTTCCTTCAGGGAAGATTACCTGGGAATAGCCCCGCTTTACATTTTCTGCCGCATCATGAATCGCCTGAACAGAAGCGCGCGGGCTTTTTCTGTCCATCAAAGTACAGTGCAGGAAACGCATCCAGTCCCCGATTAAAGGGATAGAACCGATTTCTTTTTTAGATACAAATGAAATGAACTTAGGAACATAGCCGTAAATCGCAGGAATATCCATGTACCCCTGATGATTTGCAATAAAAACAACGGCAGAATCTTTCGGGAGTTTTTCAAGTCCGTTTACTACAACAGTTGTTCCCGTAATCTTACAGATAAAGCGTGCCCAGGCAGGAACAACTTCCATAAGGATTTTGTCTGTCTCTTCAGTTTTTCCCTGCTTTTCAAGTTTAAGGCACTTATGGCGGAGTCTGTCTCTCCTCAGCATCCATGCAAATATTCTTACTATTGTGATAAAAATCCTGAACATAGTTTTATTATACTTCCTTTATTGTTTTAAATAAACATGACTTGTTTCAGCCCCAACCACATTATCATAATAAACATTACTCAAATCCCAGCGGTTATTTATAGCATAAAAGCTTCGGCCCCTCACCAGATAAATTACAGGACACTGCTCTAAAATAATGCTCTGATATTCATCCCAGTAAGGCTTTGCTTTTTCAGGTTCAACAATACAGGCAGCTTCATTATAAAGCCAGTCAATTCGTTTTTCCCACTCAGTTGCAGGTTCTTTCTGAAGAGGATGCCACATATGAAGGTTTCCTGAACTTACCCATACATTGCTTCCCTGAGTCGGGAAAATAGTTCCGCCGCTTAAACCAATCATCAGCGACTGCCAGTCATAAGTTGAAGTCAGCTGTTCAACAAGCCTCTGGAAATCAGTCTGCCTGACATTAACAGTAATTCCCTCTTTTTTACACTCGTCAGTAATAATCTGCGCTATATCGGAATAGATATTATTTGAAGAGGCAATTGTAAGGTCGAATTCAACTTTATTTCCCTTTTCATCATATAAAAATCCGTCTTCTTTTTTTTCAAACCCTGCTGACGCTAAAAGTTTCTGTGCATGAACATGAGAATAGCGGTACTGCAGGATAATTTCTTCGTTGTAATATCTGTTTGCAGGCGGAAAGAAAGTATATTTAGGTTCTGCAAGGCCTCTGTAGGTCTGGGAGATTATTCTTTCACGGTTTAAAAGACAGCTCATCGCCTGACGGAACTCTTTTTTTGTAAACCACGAAAAATAAGGCATTGCAGCATTTTTAGGGTTCTGATTAAAAGTCCAGAAACCTGCGCTCATATTTCCTGCCCCTGAAAATACAGTATAGCCGTCTTTTCCATAATTAGTGGCAGCATTTACAACCTCTTCAAGCTGTTCAGGAGCAGCGGCATAATCTTCGAGTTTTCCCTGCTTAAATAAAAGATATTCCGTATTGTTATCTGAGACAATCTGACAGATCATTTTTTCAGGATATACGATGCTTCTGCCTTCAGAATCTTTTTCCCAGTAATCATCATTCCGCTCATAAACGATTCTCTGACCCGGGGTATACTCAGTTAAAAAGTACTTTCCGCAGCTTGGAATTGTCTTTGGATCACTTGCCACAGTAAAAAGATTTTTTATGCCTTTTACTCCGCCTTCATCCTTTGCCTTTTTATAAAGGAAAGCAGGTCCAAAACTCATATTTGTAGCAAGAACAGGCTCAGCAACAATACGAGGAAAATGAAAAACAAAGGTCCGCTCATCAATTTTTTCTATTGTAATTTCCTTTTCTGTCCCGTCTCCCATATCCATAAAACGCGAATTATAGGAAGAAGAGGCACATTCTTCGTCACCGTAAATTTCGTTATACCAGAAAATCACATCATCGCTTGTAATCTTTACTTTAGGCTGTGCATTTTTGTAAAAGCTCCAGTAAATGTCATCCCGGAGTGTATAAAAAATATCGAGGGTATTATTTTTTGTATCAGTCTCAATCTTAAAAGATGCAAGACGCGGCGTCCATTCCTTTTTGATGTAATTATAATCTGCAAGGCAGTCTGTCATCTGATTTAAAATACCGGTAGTTGCTGCATCCCTCTCCCCGATTAAAAGATTAAAACTCTTCGGGTCACCTGAAATAGTTGAGTTCCATACACCGCCGCTGACACCTGTTTTCCACGGCTCATCTTTAAAAGGTTTATTAACAGTCTTTGAAACAATTCCGTCAGAAGAAGCTGCCCTGTAGGCTTCGATTTCTTCAAGCGTCATTTCAGGGTAACGCTTACAGCCGCCGCAAAGAAAAAGCGCTGCTGTCACAAAAAATATAAATCCCACCAGTTTTTTCATGGCCTTTATTATAGCACAAGAAACAGGTAAGGAATTGAAAATTAAAGGGAAAAAGGACATAATTTGTTAAAAATTTCAAAGAATCATTGAAAAAGAGTTTTCAGGATATCTTTATTTATTTTACTCTAATAAGGAAATTAAAATGTACAAACCAGAGTTAATCAACTCACTTAAAGGCTACACTGGAAAGAAATTTCTGCAGGATTCAATTGCAGGTATCATCGTAGGAATTGTAGCCCTCCCTCTTTCAATCGCTTTTGCAATTGCTTCAGGCTGCTCTCCAGAGACAGGCCTTTACACGGCAATTATTGCAGGCTTCTGTATTGCAGCCTTCGGCGGAACAAAAGTTCAGATCGGAGGTCCGACAGGAGCTTTCACTGTAATCATCTACGCAATTGTGAATAATCCGCAGCTGGGCTTTTCAGGTCTTGCAGCCGCAACACTTCTTTCAGGCATAATGCTGATTCTTTTAGGCGCTTTTAAACTCGGCGGACTTGTAAAGTTCATTCCATACACAATTGTTGTGGGTTTTACAGCAGGAATCGCAGTTACAATTGCCTCAGGTCAGATCGGGGACTTTATGGGGCTTACACCACAGTTCCCGCTTACAGCTCTTGGAACAGAATATACAAAAATGCCGGGCACCTTTGCAGGAAAAATTCTTGTTTACGCTTCTTCTCTCGGAACAATCAACTGGTATTCTTTTATAATGGCAGCAGTTTCCCTGACAGTAATTTTCCTCTGGCCGAAAGTTACAAGAAAAATTCCGGGCAGCCTTATCGTAATAATCCTTGCAACAGTAATCCACCTTGTTTTAAATCACTTTTTCGGATTTCAGACAACAGTAATCGGGGACAGATACAAGATTCCTTCAGGACTCCCGGTTCCAAAACTTCCTGCCCTGGACTTAAATACAGTTCAGACTGTTTTCCCGACAGCAGTTTCCATTGCAGTTTTAGCCGCAATTGAATCCCTGCTTTCAGCCGTTGTAGCAGACGGTATGATTGGTGCAAAACACGACTCAAACAATGAACTTATCGGACAGGGAATTGCAAACATCTTCAGCCCTCTTTTCGGCGGACTTCCTGCAACAGGAGCAATCGCGCGTACTGCAACAAACATCAATAACGGCGGACGGACACCGGTCGCAGGCATTATTCATGCAGTTGTTCTACTCTTAATTATGCTCTGTTTCGGACAGTATGTTGAATACATTCCGATGGCAGCCCTTGCCGCAGTTTTGATTCAGGTTGCCTGGAACATGGCAGGAATTCCTGCTATCCGCGCACTGATTAAAGGTCAGAAATCAGACATCACCGTTCTCACAGTAACTTTCCTCATCACAATATTCATTGACCTTACTTACGCAATCGGAATCGGCCTCATGTTTGCCGCTTTCTTCTTCATCAAAAAAATGATCGACCTCTCAGAAGTTCAGTCAGGAAACCGCACTGTCGTTACCGGCATCAAAGGTGACGGAAGTCAGGAACAGATTGACCTTCCTTCAGGAGTAATCGTTTACGAAATTGACGGACCACTTTTCTTCGGTACAGTAAGAAAATTTGAATTTGCAGTTGAAAGAGCTGGCACTGATGTAAAAGTGATGATTTTCAGAATGAGAAACACACTTTACCTTGACGCAGGCGGAATCCGTGCCCTTGAACAGGCAAAACAGGCATGCGACAGAAAAGGAATTACAATCATTCTTTCAGGCATTCATACACAGCCTTACATGCTTCTTGAAAAAACAGGAATGGCAGAAAAAATCGGCCGCGAAAATATTTATGACAATATTGATGCTGCCCTTGAGCGCTCAAAACAGCTTGTAAATAAATAAAACTAAAGGAAAATAAATGGCAGAGTCAAAATCAAAACCAGAAGCCAAAACAAAAAAAACAGAAACCTCTAAAATCGAAAATTCTTTTGAATACAGACTTGCAAAAGAACAGACTGTAGTTTTTTTATGGCAGTCAGTGATGCAGGATTATATCTATAAAGAAAAAGATATGTCTGCTTTCTATGAGCAGCTCAAAGACCTTGCAGGAGAGCGTTCTGTATTTTTTGAAAACTGGTTCAGGGCATTTACTGCAGCAGCAGAATTTGATTTTGACAGTGCCGCAGTCTTTTACAAAAAAGCCTTTGAAAATATTGAGAAAGCTGAAGAATACACAGGCCGCTTTGTACAGCAGGGTTTCACATTTTTCATGTATACAGAAGATAAAACCACAGCCCTCAAAATCTGGGACTATGGTGTTTCTAAAAAAATGACTGCCCCTCTTAACGAAGGATTTTTTAAAACCTTCAGTGCAAAGGAACAGTTCTGGACACAGTTTCCGCCTGTAATGTTTAAGGACTTAAAAAAAGCCGAAGAAAAGGCAATAAAAGATTACTCAAAAAAGTCTTCTGATCCTCTTCTTGCAGCCCTCGAAAGTGCAGACTATAAAAAGTTTAAAACAATTGCAGAATGCTATAACCTTGATAAAATCAGCTTTAACGGAGTTTCCCCGCTCTACTATGCAGTTCAGCACAAACAGACAATAATGCAGGGAAGCGAAGAATACGCCCGCTCCATGACTGCTTTCAGGGTAAACCAGCTTCTTTCAAGTCTTGATTTTTCTCACGCCTCAAAAGAACAGTATGAAGAAGCACTTCTTAAAATCAGGTTAAGCATGAAACAGACCTATCTTGACTCCCGGCTCGGTAAAATCATGTTTTACGCCTGGTACTGCCATGACGAAGAAATCCCGGAAAAGATTTCTCAAATGGAAAAAATCATTGAGTTTATTGTTTCAGCTCAAAAAGATCCTGACAGCTTTAAAATGAACAGCGGAAGCGGCATGACAAACACGGCACTCTACCTTGCTGCAGAAACAGATGACTCAAAAACTGCCTCTCTCCTTCTTTCAAAAGGAGCTTCCCCGGATAAGGTTTTAGGAAAAGCAGAAACATCGTTCCAGAAAAAAGACGGAACTACTGTAAAAACCTCAATTCCAAACACCTTCATCTACCGTCTTATAAATTTTAAAAGCTGGAATACGCTTAAAATGTATCTGACAGACTTTTCAGAAAAAGCAAAGCCTTCAATGACAGAAAAGACAAAGCAGACTGACATAACGCCGCTTGTCTATTTTATTATGACTCTGATTTACAGTGCAAAAGATGAAAAAGAATTTGCTCAGAATAAAAAGACAGCTGATTCCTTTTTACAGCTTTTTATAAATGCAGGCGCAAGTCTTGAACAGAACACAGCTTTCGGCAGCGCAAAAGAACTTTTAGGAATTTAAACTTCCGCTTCCTTCAAAAGCTCTTTTTCGATTGTATAAAGACTGACTTTTGTACTTCCGTCCGCCTTCACTTCAATCAGGCCGCAGGTTTTCTGGTTTCCATTTTTAGGAAGACTTACAGATCCGGGATTAAAAAAAACAGCATTTTCTGTCTGCTCAAGTTCATAGATATGAGTATGACCGCTTATAACAAGGGTATTTTCAGGAAGCCAGGACTCCAGTTTTTCCTTAGTGTAAAGATGCCCGTGGTGAACAAAAAATCTTCTGCCCCCGTCAAAAACATTTGTGTAGGAAGAAAGACAGGGAAATTCCAGCATCATTTCATCAACTTCACTGTCACAGTTTCCCCTCACGCAAATAATTCTGTCTTTATATGAGTTTAAAAGTTCAGCAGTTTTTTTAGTATCCCAGCCTTCAGGAAGAGGATTGCGGGGTCCGTGATTTAAATAATCTCCGCAGATAATAATATTGTCAAAGTCACCCCTGAAGGCAGTAAGAACCTTTTCAAGGCAAAGCGCACTTCCGTGAATATCAGAAATAACCAGATATTTCATATTATCTCCTGTACTGAATCCGCGACGCCGCAGATTCATTCCATAAAAAAAGCCGGAAAACATCCGGCTTCCACTGTTTTATTTTTTAATCTGTTTATATTCGTTATAGGCCAGGATGAAAGGTCCTACACCTTTTGCATCATCCTGAACAATCGGTTCACTCATGTAATATTCAAATGAACCGTCACGTTTAGGGTCCTTTTCAGGGCCAAGACCTGCAACAAGACAGATACCGCCAAGACTTAATCTGCCTGAATCAGTGTTAAGATATTTTGAACAGATTCCTTCAAAGGCCTTTATGCCGGCAGCCTGGAATTTTTTATCTTCAAGGATTCCCGTTCTTACTCCCTTTAAAAGAGAATAAGCAAAAATTGACGAACCTGAAGTTTCAAGATAATTCTTTCCCTTGCCAGGACAGTCTGGTACCTGCCACCACATTCCGCTTTCATCCTGGATTTTAAGCATGCTTTCCTGAAGGTCAATAAAGATATCCCTTAATTTATTCCAGTTTTCACTTCCTCTGTCCGGAGCAATATTAAGAGTATCAAGAAGAGCCATACTGAACCAGCCGAGGGAACGCAGCCAGAAATTACGGCTTAAACCTGTTTTTTTGTCAGCCCAGAAAATTGATCTTGAGCTGTCATATCCGTGATAGTAAAGTCCAGTCTTACTGTCACGCATGATTTTATTTACATTAAAGAACTGATTGTAGATGTCCTGAATATTTTTAGAATCATTGAACAGTTTTTCATATTCCATGTAGAAAGGCTGTGCCATATAAAGACCGTCCAGCCATACCTGATTAGGATAGATTTTTTTGTGCCAGAAATTACCTTCTGCAGTTCTTGGCTGACCTTTTACCTGTTCATAAAGTTTATCAAGTGCCTTTTTATATTTTTCTTTTCCTGTAAGGCGGTAAAGAGTGAAAAGATTTTTTCCGCCATTTAATTCATCACAGTTCCAGGTTTCTTTTGTATAACCGTCGATTGTTCCGTCATCTTTAATACGGAAATCTTCATAATAATCACAGAAATCAAGGTATTTTTTGTCTTTGCTTGTGTCATAAATTTCAAGAAGAGCCATAATCATACAGCCGTCAATATAATCCCAGCCTGATTTTCTGCCTGCTCGGGCTTTTTCAATATTCCAGATTGGAAATTCAGCTGTTGATTTTGTCATCAGCTCATCAATGTACTGTTCGATTACGACTGCATCCATTTTAAAGGACTCCCGGAAAAAAGCAAATTATAACAAATGTCTTAAAAAATACATAAGATTGTAACTAAAGACATTTTCTGTTATTATATCCGAAAATATTTTCTTAGTATAGGGTATAACAATAATCTCTTTCCAGGAGCAGATAATAAATGGCTGATTCAAAATCACTTTTCAGAAAATTAATTTTTGATGCATTAAATGAAATAATTTCAGAAAAATCAATCGAAGGCGCAGAAATTTCAGAAGACAAAATTGTAGTCCAGGATTCACCTGATCCTAAAATGGGTGATTTAGGCTCACCAATGTTCGTTTTCGCAAAAGCTTTTCATATGGCTCCTCCTGCAATTGCACAGGAAGTTGCTTCGAAAATCAAGGAAAAGGCAGCCTCTGCAGGTGAAGTTTTAAATGTCGGACCTTATGTAAATATCAAACTGGATAAATCAAATGAAGCTTCTGTAATTCTTGCAAAAATCGAAAAAGAAGGCAGCAGTTACGGAACACTCACCCAGGAAGGAAAACCTCTCCTTGCCGGTGAAAAAATCATGATTGAATTTTCTTCACCAAACACAAATAAACCCCTTCACCTCGGACACATGCGTAATGATGCCCTTGGAGAATCAATCAGCCGCATCTTAAAAAAAGCCGGTGCTGAAGTTTATAAAGTAAACATCATAAATAACCGCGGAATTCATATCTGTAAATCAATGCTCGCCTACAAACTCTTCCACGAAGAAAAAGGCGAAACACCTGAGAGCCTTGGAATAAAAGGCGATCATTTTGTAGGACAGTGCTATGTTGAATTTGAACGCTATTTAAAAGGCGAAAAAGACAAGCCTGAAACCGCACACCCAGAAGCACAGGAAATGGCAGAAGAAATGCTCCGAAAATGGGAAGCCGGTGATAAAGAAACCCGTGAACTCTGGCAGAAAATGAACGACTGGACATTTAACGGCGTAAAAGAAACCTATGACCGCACAGATGTAAGTTTTGATAAATTCTATTTTGAAAGCGAAACATACCTTAAAGGAAAAGATGAAATCAAAAAAGGTCTTGAACAGGGTATTTTCTTCAGGGCAGAAGACGGTTCAGTACGCGTTGATGTAACTGAGGCTGTAGGAAAAGGAAAAGACGGAGAAGACCACGAAAAAGTTCTCTTAAGAAAAGACGGCACTTCAGTTTACATTACCCAGGATATCGGAACTGCAATTTCCCGCCACAATGACTGGGCCTTCAACCAGCTCGTTTATGTAGTTGCCTCTGAACAGATTTTCCATTTTAAGGTACTTTTCTACATCCTTAAAAAACTCGGCTTTGACTGGGCAGAAAAGCTCTATCACTTAAGCTACGGACTCGTAAACCTCCCGAACGGAAGAATGAAAAGCCGTGAAGGTACAGTTGTTGATGCAGATGACCTTATCGATTCACTTCACGAAAACGCCCTCAACGCAATTAAAGAGCGCGGAAGAGAAGAAGATGTAGGTGATGCAGATGACGTAGCAGAAAAAGTTGCCCTGGGCGCCCTCCACTACTACCTTCTCCAGGTAAACCCTGTTAAGGACATGATTTTCAATCCGGAAGAAAGCCTTTCCTTCAACGGGAACACAGGTCCATATTTACAGTACATGGGAGCCCGCATTTCTTCAATTTTAAGAAAGGCAGAAAGTGAAGGCGTTTATCCTGCAGCACCTGAAAAGGCAGGACCTCTCTTAAAGGCAGCAGAGGAATGGGAACTTGTAAAAAGACTTGGGGAATATCCTGACACGATTGCAAAGGCTGCCCTTTCAAAGGATTCTTCTGTAATGACAGCCTATCTCTACGATATTTCAAAGCTGTTTGCAAAATTCTACCAGAACTGCCCTATTCTTTCTGCAGAAGATAAAGAACTTAAATCAGCACGCCTGTCACTCGCAAAAGCAGCGCTTCAGGTTTTAAAAGAAGCAATGCAGCTTGTTTTAGTTCCATATCTCGACAGAATGTAACTGAACATAAAAATAAAATGACCCCGGTAACCTGCAGTTAAGATTAAAACTAAAAATGCAGTCCGGGGCTTTTTTTTTACAGTTTTTTATGCAGAACAGATATCAGACAACAAAAGCCGCCTGAACGCACATGCTCCTGCTTCTTGTATCAGCATCAACGTCAGGAGGCAAAAAAGCGGTCTGGCGTCTGTAACTTCCAAATACACTGCTTCCGTCCGGAAAAACACTGCAAGAGGTACAGTCCAGTGCAGCAACAATATTTTCTTCAGGGATATTTAAACTCTTAATCACTTCAATATTTGCCTTTGTAAGACTGAGAGAATAATTTAAAAGTTTTCCATCTGAGGTTTTTAATATCTTCTCCCCATTAATTTTTGCTGTACACGGCCCGAAGTTTTCTTCAAAATAATTATGCCGCTCTTCATCAACGCAGTAACATTTTTCACAGATATGAGGGCCTATAGCAATACAAATATCCTGCACCCTGGAGCCAAATTCATCCACTGCTTTTTTTATCGCTTCCCCTATAATTCCTGTTCCTTTCCAGCCGGAGTGAACTACTCCGAATACTTCCTTCTGGCAGTCATATAAAAAAATGGGAACGCAGTCAGAAACAGTTACGACAGGAATTAGAGTCTTACGGTCTGTAATCATTCCATCGCCCTGCAGATTTAATGTATCATTTTTGCTTTTGAGCGTATAAACTTTTTTGGAATGAATAAGCTCAAGCGGAACAAAACTGTATTTACAGTCGCATTCACCTTTTGAAGATGAACACGAACCGGTACAAACTCCGCTTTTAATGTCTGTAAGAATCTGTGTAAAAAGATTATCGCGTACAGGATTTACTTCATTCCAGCGGAAACGCATTGAGTTTGTGGCCAGAAGCGTAATTCCCCATTTTTTACCTGCAGAAAGCGGTTTACCGTTTTTATAAAAAGGCAGGGTTATATATTTAATGTCATTGTTTTTAAGGTCAGATTCCCGGGCTTTATTTTCAACAGCACCTGTAACGCTTATATAATTAATACCGCTCATTTATTTCATCAGGCTCGGAGTATCAATTGGTTCAAGTTCACGGACAAGTTCAAAGGCATTTAATAGAGACTCTCTTGCCTCTTTAAGATTCATCTTGAACTGTTCGTTATTTTTTCCCTGAATACGGTTCAGATTTGAAAGCGAATCATAACGGCTGTCTTTTTTCTCAAGGAAAATACCAGAAAAAATCATTTCAAGAGTACGGCACGCGTCCCCGAACGAAGAAAGCATTGACCTTACATCAGAAGTAATACTGCGTAAAATCGATTCAATTTTTGAATTGGCCTGAAGCGAGCGGATTCTCTCATCACGGAGTTTGTTAAAAAGCATTCCGTATTCTCCAGCCGCAGAAAGCCTTCTGTTCATTGACTGAAAATCAACTGAGAGCTGAATAAGTTTATTGAAAGACTCATTGTATTCAGCACGGTTTTCTTTCTGAATAAAGTCTCCCTCAAGCATCACGGTTTTTAAGGACATCTCATACAGCGGGAATTTTTCTTTCATATACCAGTTTAAAAAGCCTGCAGTAAGTTCGTAGCGGAATGGCACCCCGCCCCATAAAGATGTCCATGGACGTTCAGGCAGCAAAGGGAAAGTTTCAAGGCCAAAATTTCTTGTAAAGCTGGTGCGCAGAGCCTCTTTTTTACAGTCATGACTCCAGGCTTCCCATTTCTGGTCAAAAAGTTTGCGCCAGTTTGCCTTATAGCGCTGATACCAGTCTTCCCCGCCTGTAAAATTTCCCGGATTCCATGAAGCATCAGCATAAACAACCCGTCCGACAGAACGCATCGGAACAGTTGTAATGAACATTCTCATCATTGCAATCTGAGAATTTGCCTTGTCCATAAAATCAGCTGCTTTATTTGAAACATCATCAATAGATTCAGTTGTTTTTCCAGATGTATTGCGTCTTGAAAAAAGATAAAGGGCTTCAAAAACTTCGTGCGGGATTTTCATTCCGTTGCAGAGGATTCTTGCAAAACTTGAAATTTCATTTTCGAGCGAACTGAACGAGCACGAATAATTATTTTCAACAACAGTAGAAAAAAGACTGATAAAACGCTGGAACGGAAGTTTTGTAAACTGCTTAAGCCACTCTAAAGAACGCACGACATAATACATCTGGTTACGCGAATCCTGCGGAATAGAGTTCATCACCTCATCCATTTTGCGGAGAAGATGCATTCTCTGTTCCGGGCGCGGTCCGTCAGAAAGAGGAATGGAATAAGGATCTACCTCAGAATTCATCTTCTCTTCAACTTCGTTCATTACTAAGGAACCTAAAAATACAAGAAAAGTATTTTCATCCTCTTCCATAAGCTGAATATAAGGCTTAAAAAAATCAGCACAGAGTTTTAATTCTGAAAGTTTGTCATAAAAAGAAGAAAGAAGCACACACCTTCTGTAATCAAGCAGATGCGGACTTACTTTATCAATGTGACGGGCAATCTGGGCAACTTTATGTTCATTGAAAATAGTTTCCATTGAAGTATTTGCCAGAAGAGCCCTTATCCAAAGATAGATTCTGTAAAAAAATGATTCGTGTTTTATCTGTTCAGCAAAAGGAATCTGCTCTTCCTGGTCAAATTTATCATCAGAGGCAAGAGATTCTGTATCATTTCCGCCTGCCTTCATTTTATCGAGCATATCCTTACGCTCACCGTCAGACAATCCGGAAACGAGTCTGTCAAAAGAATTATTTTCCATATGCTTATATTATTTTAATTGAAACAAAAAGTATAATCAAATAAAAAAACAGCCAATATTAATAAAAAAGTGCACCCCATACGGAATGCACTTTCTGATAAAAGCAGCAAATAAAGCTGTTTTTATTTGTTAAGGTATTCTACTACCAGTTCACCCATTTTCTTTGTACCAACAAGTTTTCCAGCAGCTTTAACTTCAGCGAGTTTAGAACCTGCAATATCACCTGTTCTCCAGCCGTCATTAAGAACTGCATTTACAGCATCTTCAATTGCCTTTGCTTCTTTTTCAAGCTTAAAGTCATAGCGTAAAAGCATTGCAGCAGAAAGAATTGTTGCAAGAGGATTTGCAAGGTCTTTTCCTGCAATATCAGGAGCAGTTCCGTGAATCGGTTCAAAAAGGCCTGGACCTGTTCCATCACCGATTGAAGCAGATGCGAGCATACCAATTGAACCTGTAATCTGAGAAGCTTCGTCAGTTAAAATATCACCGAACATATTTGATGTGGCAATTACATCAAACTGGCGCGGATTGCGTACAAGCTGCATTGCGGCATTATCGATGTAGAGGAAGTCGAGTGTTACATCAGAAAATTCCTTGTGAACTTCTTCTGCAACTTTTCTCCAGAGACGGCTTGAATTAAGGATGTTAGCCTTATCAACTACAGTAAGGTGCTTCTGTCTTTTCTGTGCATACTGGAAGCCCAGGCGTACGATGCGTTCAATTTCTGCCCAGGTATACTTTTCAGTATCCCATGAAGTTTTTCCGTCAGCAGAAGTTCCTCTTTCTCCAAAGTAAATACCGCCGGTAAGTTCGCGGACAACAAGAATATCAAGTCCCTCACCAACGATTTCATCCTTTAACGGGCAGGCATCCTTTAACTGAGGCCACATTACAGCAGGACGGAGATTTGCAAAAACCTTCATTCCGCCGCGAAGACCTAAAAGTGCCTTTTCAGGACGGATTTCTGGAGCAACGTTATCCCATTTTGGACCGCCTACAGCACCAAGAAGTACAGAATCACTTGAAAGACAGATATCAAGCTGATCCTGTGGAAGCGGATGACCGAATTTATCAATAGCGGCACCACCTGCAACTACATCACGGTAGTTCCATTTGTGACCGAATTTCTTTGCAACAGCGTCTAATACTTTTACAGCTTCTGCAACAACATCAGGACCAATTCCGTCCCCTGGAATCAAAGCAATTGTCTTTTCCATTTATAATCTCCTTAAGTCAGGCTGAAAATCTTCAATCCTGCTTAATTTTTTTAGTAACATTAAAGAATATATCATTTTTATTACATTTATACAATTCTATAGGGCAGGACAAACAAATAATAAAACTTATTAAAAAAGGCTCAAATAATAAATACAATACTAAAAACATTCTTTTCATTTATATTTTCTCCTAATTTCATCCCATTCAAACTCATTTTCAATAAGCTCCCAAGCGGTCGCGCTTTCCGTGGTTCCGCGACTTACGCGCTCCATTGCTTTGCAACGTTTCGCGCCACTACAATCGCTAACCGATTGTTTGCAGAAACCTTAGTTTTACTGCATTTAAAACAAAAAAACTGGTCAGAACCTGTTTTGACCAGTCAGATCAGTTTTCATTTTAATCATAAATTTCGCTTCTGTGCCCTATGCGAAGGACTGATATTATCAGCTTGTCATCTTTTATCTCACATATAAGACGCCAGTCTCCGACACGGTAACGCCACAAGCCGGCTAGATTACTCGAAAGTCCTTTTCCTCGTGAACGGGGATCTTCCACCTCTTCAAGTTCATGTACATATTTTACAATCTGCCTGCGAATACTTCCGTCAACTTTTTTTAAGGTTTTTAATGCTGTTTCTGAAAATATTACTTTCATAATCCAAGCTCAGCTTCTACTTCGGCAAGTGTGTATGTTTTTTCTTTTCCACTTCTGATATTTTTAACAACTTCTTCTGCCAGAAAAATATCTTCAAGGTCATCAAGGTATTCTTTCAGAAGATAGTTGTAATAAAATGATGCTGGTCTGTTTGTCATTTTTGCCAGGCGTTCTACTCTGATTTTACTCTGAGGATTCGATCTGAAATTAATTACTGCTGAATTAGTCATATACGCCTCCTTATGTAGTACATTGTATTACATTCATTATTCTATCGTCAAATGTTTTCTTAAACTTTTATTTTTGCGAAGCAAAAATAAATAATCGCTCCGGCAGGGCATAGTAAAAAAATATATGTTTCTGTTCCAGAATGAAAGTCGGAGCCGTCGGCTTCGATTAATATATTTTTTTGCCTAAAAGCGGAAATCTGAAACCGGCAAATTCAGAAAATTCCTCGCCGGCATTGACAAACCCATTAGTTAAAAATAATTCCCTTATTCTTTGTATAAATTTTTTTAATTTTTTCCATTCTATTATTTTTTAGCGAACAGTAATAATATATATTATCCCAATCATAAGTATCGAAAACAATAGCTAGAAAAGAACTTCGTTTTCGTTTTTCTGTTACAAGAATATAATTTGAATTTGCTTTCAAAAGTTCTACAATTTCTTCATTTGCTTTAACAAATGTTTTTACAACATTTTTTCTGATTTCTTCATCATAATCAATAAAAATAAGGTCATTCAAGTTAGAGTAACAGACTCCTCCTGAGTCATTTGAGATATTAAATAACAATTTCCCATGCTCTTGAAAAACTGTAGAACCATTTTTCAGAGAATAAATAATAATACTTTTTTCTTTTCCGTAAGATAAAATAACAACCTCTTGTTTTTCATTAACTATCATAGATTTTATAGTATCGCTAATATTTAGAGACAAAAACCAAGTTTTTTGAATATCCCCAGAAAAATTTCTTTTTGTTAATACCTTGCACTTTTCATCTTTTTCTAGTATGTAAAAATATTCTTTTGTAAAATAAATATTTTCTAAAGATCTTTTTATTTTCTCCTTATCAACATAAAAATCATTGGTTATTTCATGATTATTATAATTATAAATATAAAATTTATAATCCAACGATTTAATATCTTGTAAAAAATAAGCTCCCTCATCATTTCCGATATCTTGGTGATACACGAGACATTCGCCTGTATTTGGATACACAATTGGCGTAATTTCAATTTTATCAGAAAATCCATTTATCGAAAAATAATCTATTCCTATTTTTATTTTATTCTCAGAAAATCCCATTAAACTACATCCTATATAAAGTATTATTGTAACCAATTTTGTTTTCATTATTTCCTCCATGATTCCCTTATATAACTTGAATTTTTCGAAAGAATATACTCTCGTGCTATATTTGGAATAAGGAAATTTGTAGTATTTATACCACCTTTTGATAAAGCATTTGAGGCATGTTGAGTACAGTTATTTGTAAATAAATTGTATTGTCCAAAATTTCTACCTGTGACCACAGCCTCGTTCCTTATTGCAACATCTTGTTCATATGATGTTGAAAATTTTATTACATTATTGTAACGAGAATTTTCAGGAGCATTTTTCATTTCATCATAAGAACCATAGTAACGAACAAAAACTCCTGCTTCCAAATCAACAGCCGCCAAAATTAAACTTCCTGATGCAGAACCTCCTGCGGCTGAAGCACCAGCAGCTAAAGAACCACCACCAGAAGCAATACCACTTGCACCTAGAACGCTTCCACCAACACTGCCCATACTTTTATCCAATGCTGCATGTGACAAAACAGTAGTTTTATCAAGAGGTTCGTTTTTAGGAGAAAGGCCTCTCCATGTGCCGTTTACATTTGTAACATTACCAACTTCATATAATGCATAACCATTGCTTTTTCCATTTTTGTCATATGTTTCAACAAAGAAAGCAGAATGACCTGCTTTCATAACGGCATCTCCATCATTTAAATATCCGGAATCTCTACCATCAGGATCTACGAATTTTATTGGGTTGTTATTTGCATAATGGTACAGGTTCAAATTAATTGAATTAAAGATTCCACCTGAAACACCATCGTAATCTGAAGAGACATAATCTTCCAACGCCGGATCTGTACTTATCCAATGAGAATACTTCACATCCAGGTACCTAGCCCCAAAGTAATACAGCCCGGTTTCTTCATCCCGTTCCTTTCCCGTAAACCGGTAGGCCGTTTTGTAAGTAGCACTTGCCTTATCAATCCACACTTCCCCATACGGAGTGTACTCAATCCGCTCATACTCCCGGCCGTCGTTATCGGTAATCACGCTGGCAGAGCCCAAGTGGTCTGAATGATAATAATATGTCGATGCACTTTCCTCACTGTAAGTCGGGTATTTTGCGCTGTTGAGTTTTGTCACTATGCGCTCGCTACCCAGGAAGATGTGTTTTGCGGTACGTTCGCCGCTGTAGACAGCAGAATTATTGCTCCATGTCCAGAAGTTATTGAAGTACAGTGTCTCACCCATGTCGCTCGTCTTAACTGCACGCTGGTTGTCCTCGCCGTAGATATATTCCACGTCGTAATTACTGTCACTCGTAGCGGTAAGTCTGCCTTTCTCGTCCCAGGTATAAGTGCGCTTAAAGCCAGAAGAACTGCCAGAGCCTTCTCCGCTACGAGAACCGCTGCCATTGTTTTTAGCAGCATTCTGTGCCTCTCTCGTCGCGTCGTTGCTTAAGCCCCAGCCGTAGTCTTGAGAGTAAACATTTTCTGTTTCTTTCTTAACCGTGCGTGACAGGCGTACTGTATCTGTTGAGTTTTCTGTCTCGCCTTCTTTTTCTTCAAGAAGTCTTCCGCAGTCATCGTATGTGTAAGTGCGGTCCCCGGCTCTCTTTAAGCGGTGGACAAAATCACTGTCATACTCGTAATCCAGGTCATAGACAAGGCCGTCTCCGCCTAATGTCTTTCCCTGGCTAACTGTCATAGAACTTGTTTTTCTCAGCATTTTACCAAGGCCAGAACTGTCAAAACTAAAACTCTGACTGTATGTCGTCTTATAATCAGGCACTCCACCTCTGTGCGGATTGTACACACTCTCACCTGTGGCTGAAGTCAGCTGATAAAGTCCGTCGTAGGTGTAGCTTTGTGCTGTGGTGTAGTTGCCGGCTTCATCAAGACAGTCGTTGGTGTAGCCCAGGACGTTTCCTACCCGGTCAAAGCTGTAAGATAAGTTCTGGAGTGTCTCACCGAGACTTGAATCCGTGTGCAGCGTACTGAGCCAGCGGCGGTGCTCGTCGTAAACGTAATCTGTAACAGCGCCGTTACCGTATTCGATTCTTGTCCGCTGTCCGTACTCGTCATACTGAATGTCTTTAACATAGGTTAAATCAAGCCCGTAGACCTTACCGCTAACACCGGTTACCTGTCCGCCCTTGTCATAGCTGTAGGTTACAATCTCGCCGTCCGGGTATGTGATTTCCTGCATGCGGCCAAGGTAGTCTGAAGAGTATTCCATAACGGCACTTTCTTCTTTGTTCAGGTAATTTCTGATGTGCTTTATGGAACGAGTCTCTTTTTTGACTTCGCCCAGCAGGCCGTATTCGTATTCACGCGTTCCGCTTATATCCGTAATCTTTGTCACCTTGCCTGCGGCGTTTATTTCTACGCTGTCGGTCGAACCGTACTCAATTACTGTCGAGACGCTTTCAGGGTAACTAATTTTTGTATTTCTTCCAAAACCGTCGTAAGCGTATGTGATGTACTCGTTCTTTGACTTTAAGACTGAATCTGTTTCTTTAATGAGGTTTCCCTTTGAGTTGTAATACCACTCTTTTGTTCCGCTGTCCTTTGAAGTAAGGCTCGTCATACGTCCAAGTAAGTCGTGTTCTACTTCTATCGGGTTGTTCTCTGCATCAAAGGCTGTCTTTAACTGTGACAGGGTGTCGTATTCATAAGCTGTCTTTGTTAAAAGAGCTTCCTCTTTGCTGTATTTTTCTATGCCAATAACATTTCCGCGGAAGTCCTTTCTGCTTACGGTGTAATTCCCTGTCTTACCCGCTGTCTGTAAGTCCGGGTCAAAAGTCTTCTGAACTGCAAAACCTTCTTCTACAGTGTATTCATTCTTTACAAGAGAGCCATCGCTTAAAGTTGTGCTTACAACACGGTCTGCTCCGTCGTATTGTGTCATGTCAGGATCTTTTATAGTCTGAGAAGCGGCATAATTTATTACGGTTTCTGCCAGTATTTCATCACTCATATCCAGAGAACCCACCATAAAATAAGGCTTACCCTGCTTTACGACGCGGCCTTTCTTATCGTATTCGACATGTCCGCTTAGATTAAAGCCTTCTTCACCACGTACTACGCCTGTCTTTGCAGTCAGGCCTGTGCGTCCAAGTCCGTCTGCAACTATGAGAGTCTTGATTACAGAAGAATCTTCTTTATCAAAGGTAACCTTGTTTTCTGTCACGGTATACCACAGGCTCTTTTCACCGCCAGCTGTATTGCCGACGGCAGAGCCCGATGTTGTGTCACCGGAAGAACTTTCATTCTGAGGATCTGTCTTTTTTGTTCCGTAATACTTATACTTTACTGCAGGTACATCCCCGTCATAGTCAGTCGCAGCACTTGTCATCCTTCCCCAGCTGTCGTAGGTGTAGTGCATGCTGTTTCCGTTGATGTCTTTTGTAAGAAGCGGCTTGCCGTATTTTTTATTCCACTCGGCACTGCTTTTATAGGAAATTCCGTCTGCAGAACGTGTAATTTCTTCTATGTATTGGTTATGAGTGCCGTCGTACTTATACTCAGTCACGTCTCCGTTTGCTCCTCTTACAGTCTTTACGTTTCCGTAAGAATCGTAAGTATAATTTAAGTCCGTGTGTTCACTTTGTGTATAGAACTGGCTTAATTTTGTAATCGCTCCATTTTCGTTGTAGTTTCCGCTTCGTTTTCTCAGAAGCTTCCCGTCTTCCTTTACTTCAATAAGACTTGGTTTTGAGTAAATATATTTTGATGAATTAGCGTAATATCCGATTTCTGCTTCAAGGACTTTTCTATCCGTACTGCCGCTTTCAGTTATCTTTGTAACATTTCCGAAGTCATCGTATTCATATTCAACTGTGCGCTTTACTGCATTCCCGGAGTTTTCTGCCTGAGAAATTTCTTCTGCTAACTGTACACCAGATGCTTCATCAAGCTGAACTTCAGTCCGCTTTTTTAGCAGCGGGACGTCGTCTTCCAGCTCGTATTGAGTATGAGAAATCAAAGCATCTTTTCCGTCTGAGCCTTTTACAGTCACAGACTCACTTTTTTTCATACCCTTATTATAATATTGATCATTGTAAAATGACAGGATTTTTTTACTGTCATCGGCGTATTCAGCCGTAACTTCTGCATAGCCGTAACTTTCCTTTACTGCGCGGTCAAAATATCCGCCGCTGTAGCTGTATTCTACGGTCGTTTCATGCTCCCCGTGATTAAACAAAGCTTTTCCGGCTTTTCCGCAGCAGTCAGCCATGGTCACTTTACTCATTACATAGCGGCTTCCAGGCATTTTCTGCGTTCCTTTATCTTCAACATAATCAATCCTGCACTCGCCTCCTCCAGGGAGTTTTATTTTACTCAGAAGCTGTGCCCTTCCCGTCAGGTTTTTCTTATACCACACGCCTTCGCGCATACTTCCTTTCGGAAACCTTATTACATGATCAACAAATCCGTCTCCGTCTATGTCCATCATTTTTACGCTGATGCCACCTGCACTTTCTCCTGCAGTCACACCGGCGCCGGCTGCTGCAGTAAAGTTTAAATACCCCAGAAAAACCGGACCTATGAACAGCGGCTGACTCCAGGTAAAGCTTGCCCCGAAGTTTCCGCTTAAGGAAGCGTTTGCAGAAAGGTTCCAGTCGAGTGAATTCGCATATATTTCTGTAAGCTTCCCGAAAAAGTTCTGGGGTGTTAAAGTTTTGCCAACAAGATTCTTAAAACGGCTGCCAGCCGGAATCCAGTGTCCTTCAAAGGAAGCGTCTCCCATACCCACTCCCTCATACCACTCAAAATCCCATTCAGGAAGAGGAACATCTGTTTCTTCACCAAATGAGTTTCCCAGGTTAAAGCGGACCTTCATCGACTTTTCTCCCGGCTCCATTTTTACAATGTCACAAAGTCCGTCACCGTTTAAGTCAATAAATGCCTTTGTCGTGTTCGAAGATGAAGTTGAAAGGCTTACTCCCGCGCTTATATTTGCCCCTGTTTTAAGGCTTTTTGACTGTGAGTTGTCACTTGAGTTTCCAATCGGAACACTCATGTTTGCAGACAGGGCATAGTTTTCTGATTCATTTATGTTGCCTGTGTTACCGAATGTCAGGCTTTCTGTAAAACCGCTTCCATGATTCATACGTACATTACCGTCTGAAATAAAGTCCGGAAGCCCGTCACCATTGATATCAATAAATCCGCTCTTTTCTTTAGAAGAGCCCTCTGCCCATGTACTTCCACCAGAAGGCAGGGCCGCCGACTGTACTTCTACAACCGTAACATTATTTTTCTGCGTTTTTACAAGGACATTTCCAGTTGTCGTAAAAGACGTACCGTAAACATCAGTGTCCGTGCTGCTGGTGCTTGCGTTACCAGGAAGCCCTTCAAAGTCTGTTTTTTTATACGATACCTTACCGTCTTCTTTATGACTTAAATAAAGTTTACCATCAGACAAAATATCCTGAGCTCCGTCAGCGTTCATGTCTAAGGTCATGTGGTCTGTTTTTATGTCAGATTTATTCCAGGCCTTGATGGTGCCGCTAAAACTTGCTCCCACAGTTTCTGCATTAAGCGTACTAAAATCAGACGCATTTATATCAGAAACAATCAGCCCGACTGAAGCACTTACAGAAGGAGTTGTATCTTCACCGTTTGTGACTGTATGACGAAGATTAGTCATATAAAAACTTCCGTCGCCGCTTTCTTGTGTTACCCCGCAGGCTTCATAATACGCGCTTCCGCCGTAGCGTTCGGTATGGATTACATTGTCTTTTATATATGAAGCATAATTGAGTGTAACAGCATTTCCATCTTCATCTTCTGTTTCAATTGAACAGAAAGAACCTATAAGGGCATCTTCAAGAGAACTTTCACCGGTTTTTGGCGGTTACCGCTTGCTAGCAAGCGGTCGCGCTTTTCGTGGTTCCGGCTTTCGCCTTCATTCCTACGCATTGCTTCGCAACGCTTCGCGCCACTACAATCGCTTACCGATTGTTTGCGGCAGCGACTTGAGCAGTTTTCTTCGAAAACTACGGGGTTTTAGGAAAATACTACGGTTTATTCTCCTTTTATAGTTTTTATAAAATTTATAAAATTCTGAATACTTAACGCAATAAAAACTATTGCCGCAAAAATAAGAAAAAGAATTTTAAAAACTTTAAGATATTCATTTACTTCATTTCTGCAAGTAAAAAAAAATCCGACACCTACCATAACAAATGCAAAAAAATATGCAAAACTCCTCATTATAAAAATCATACTTACTCCACAACCTGTTTCGCATTTCCAAGTCCTGTATGAAATTCCGAAAAGTTGGTGCCTAAACTTATTAAATTATACCAGTCCTATTTCATCAACGAGCATCAAAAACTGCTCTTCCATCTGGGGCTGTATACTTGACAGGATTGTTTGCAGCATAGGCAAACAAAAACGAAACGCCCTTTTCAGCCTCCTTGCCGCAAGGCGTTTTTTGTGGGCGGAAAAATTAAAGCGATTTATAAAAAGAATTGAAAAATAGAATGCCTTGCACTTTAATCAGGAGTCTTTCCTTTCCTCTGGTTTTTGCAATGCTTGTTTTGACTTCCATTCTGGCGGAATTGTGCAAATGCTTTCTCCGCTTCCAACTGTGTCGGGCATAACCGCGTTCTCAAAACGCTTGTAGCTTTTCTTCATCAACGTGGGCTTCAGTTTCCATGCAAGTAGCGTGTCTGCTATGTCATTGCTGTAGTTTGAAGGCGGAAACCACACCCGTAACTTTACGCCTGAAAATTCTTTCCTAATCAAATCAAGAGGAGGTATCAAATCGCTGTCCGCGCTCACAAGCACGATTGTATCTGTCAGGCCGTGGATGCAGTCGCTTATCATCCTTACAGAAATGTTTACATCTGTTTTCTTTTCTTCGGGGCGAGAAATATCGCCTTTGCAGTAAGGGCATACAAGATGTTTTTCAAGATATTTACCGCGAACTACCTCAAATCTGCTACCGTTTATTATTTTGTTAGCGTTTAGAAAAGCCCCCTGTCTGTTCTGCTTGCTTGTACTGAGGGGAGAAGCCGTAAAATATATAACTTTTTCAAGCATTTCGTCCTGCGCTAAAAAACCTTCGCAAAGTTTTACTATGTCAATCCAATACGAATTTCCCCATTTAGGAGTTGCCTGCAATGAACGGCGCAAACCATAGTAAAAATTGAATCCATCAATATAAACTATGACTCTTTTCTTCTTCGTTTCTGACATAATATTCTCCGTATATAAAAAAAGCCGCTACAGGAGCGGCTTGTAACCCTACAAGAAAGTAGGGCGATGCTTTAAATAAAAAATAATGGATTTGAATAATTTTGTCAAGTATGATTCTATGATTTTTAACATCATTTCTCTTAGTTTTATTCCTACAAATTGGCATTTGTGGGAATAAAACCTAGTGGTTTCAGACGGGCTGAAAACGCTAGATGTAATGGTGGTGGTGTATTTTACCATCCAACCTCAAAATCAGCTCTTTCATTCAATACTTTTGTTCGGGAGCCTGCGGCAGCGACTCCGCAGTTTTCTTCGAAAACTACGGAGTTTAAGAAATGAATTTATAACTTTTTAATTCCACGAACTATAGTATCACTTATAAACATCTTTTTTCTTGATTTATCACTAAAACTACAAAAATATGATGTTTGTTGAAGATTTTGCCCAATCATTCTTGAATCAACAATAAATAGTTCAGCACTATCTATTGACAAGTATTTTTGAATAGACGAAATATATAATCCCAAGTTATTTTTTTCAGCAATTGAAATTTTATCTTTTTTTACATCATATCCATCTCTTTTTAAGTTATGTGCAATATTTTCAATAAAATCATTATCAAATGATGAATGCTCATATACTGATACTAAAATCACATCGTTATCATCAATTACGGCATAATAAACATTTTCACTTTTCTCAACCCATTCAAGAGTTGGAAAATTGTCTTTTGAAACCAAATTATATGTTAATCTGATTCCAAATCCGATAATAAAAAGGATACCAATTACTGTTAAAATAACTGAATACCTTTTAGAAAATGTATTATTATTTTTCTTTATTTTAAGCTGAGAAAAAAGGATTAAAAATAATCCCCCAAATATATAAATAATATCATGAACTATTTTATACATAACATTTTCCTATTTATCTTTATTTAAATCACACGCAGAACGAGTTGCATTTACAACGTCCATTTGATGAGATGCTTCATTGACTAAAACATCAACAATATCTTTTTTAGACATATTTTCTAAACCTTGACTAGCGGCGGCTTTTACAGAACTTGCATAACCTACCGTACTTAAACCTGCAGAAATAATAGTATTGATATTTCCTAATTTTTTTTGCATAGGTCCTTTTTCTCCTTCTACTTGTGCATCAAAACCATTTTGCATATCGATACCAGAACCTACACATTCGCCAATATTCGATGGTAATAAATCACCATCTGGTACATCCGCTTTAAAACAATCTGCTAATTCTACAGAAAAATCTGCTGCACTCAATGCAAACGCTGCCAAACCGTCTACAAAAACTCCAAATCCAGCAATTCCTAATAATGTTGATGTACCTGCACTTGGAACTTCAGCAACTCCTGCACCTGCCATGATGGCTACACCACCAGTAATTACAAGTGCAGAAAGGCCCATTCCGCCAAGTCCTCTAAACACGCCTTTTATATCACATCCATCTGGATCTGTGTAATTCACCGGATTATTCCCAGCATAGTGGTAAAGGTTCAGATTGACCGTGTTGTACACACCGCCCATGCCCGGAAGCTTCGAAGAATCAGAACCCGCACCCGGAACATATTCCCCCAGCGCCGGGTCTGTGGAGAGCCACCGGCTCACCTTCGCATCGAGATACCTTTCTCCGAAGTAATATAGCCCCGTCTCTTCATCCCTCTCCTTTCCCGTAAACCGGTAGGCCGTTTTGTAAGTCGCGCTGGCTTTATCAATCCACACTTCCCCGTAAGGTGTGTACTCAATTCTCTCATACTCCCTGCCATCGTTGTCTGTAATGACGCTGGCACTTCCGAGGTGGTCGCTATGGTAATAGTAAGTCGACGCGCTCTCCTCACTGTAAGTCGGGTATTTTGCGCTGTTTAACTTTGTCACTATGCGCTCGCTTCCGAGGAAAATATGTTTTGCGGTGCGTTCGCCGTTATAAACAGTAGAATTATTGCTCCATGTCCAGAAGTTATTGAAGTACAAAGTTTCTCCCGTGTCACTTGATTTGACCGCACGCTGGTTGTCTTCGCCGTAGAGGTATTCCACATCTGCATTCTGATCGCTTGTTGCAATCAAACGGCCTTTTTCATCCCAGGTGTAAGTGCGCTTAAAGCCACTGTCCCCAGAAGAAGTGCCCGTGTTATTACCGCTGCCACTTCCTTTAGCAGCATTCTGTGCTTCTCTTGTCGCTTCATTGCTCAAGCCCCAGCCGTAGTCCTGAGAGTAAACATTCTCTGTTTCTTTCTTTACGGTACGAGTCAACCTTGTTGTGTCTACTGCTTCTTCTGTCTCGCCTTCTTTTTCTTCAAGAAGCCTTCCGCTCTCGTCATACTTATAATACCTGTCCCCTGCTCTCTTTAAGCGGTGGACATAGTCGACGTCGTACTCATAGTCAAGCTCATAGACAAGTCCGTCGCCGCCTAATGTTTTCCCCTGGCTTACGGTCATAGAACTTGTTTTGCTCAGCATTTTGCCCAGTCCTGAACTGTCAAAACTAAAGTTCTGGGTGTAAGTTGTCTTATAGTCAGGCACTCCGCCTCTGTGCGGATTATACACGCTCTCGCCCCTGACAGAAGTGAGCTGGTAGAGGCCGTCGTAGGTGTAAGTCTGTGCTGTGGTGTAGTTCCCGACTTCATCGAGGCAGTCGTTGGTGTAGCCCAGGACGTTTCCAACTCTATCAAAGCTGTAGCTTAAGTTCTGCAGCGTCTCACCGAGTCTTGAATCCGTGTGAAGACTACTTAACCAGCGGCGGTGTTCATCATAAGTATAATCTGTAACAGCGCCGTTACCGTATTCGATCCTTGTTCTCTGTCCGTACTCGTCATACTGAATGTCCTTAACATAGGTTAAATCAAGTCCGTAGACCTTACCGCTCACTCCCGTAACCTGTCCGCCCTTGTCATAGCTATAGGTCAGAACTTCCCCGTCAGGGTATGTGATTTCCTGCATTCTTCCGAGATAGTCAGACTTGTATTCCATTACGGCAGTTTCTTCTGAAGTCAGGTAATTTTTAATATGCTTTATCGAACGTGTTTCTTTTTTGACTTCACCTAAAAGCCCGTATTCATATTCACGAGTACCGCTTTTGTCCGTAATATTTGTGACTTTTCCTGCTGCGTTTATGTCTGCATCATTTTGAGTGCCATAGTCAATTACTGTCGAGCCGCTTTCAGGGTAAGTAATTTTTGTATTTCTTCCAAAACCGTCATATGAGTATTCGATGTACTCATTTTTTGACTTTAAGACAGAGTCCCTTTCTTTTTCAAGATTTCCCTTTGAGTTATAGAACCACTCTTTCGTGCCGCTGTCTTTTGAACTAAGGCTTGTCTTTCTTCCAAGCATGTCGTGCTCAACTACTACCGGGTTATTTTCTGCATCCAGGGCAGTTTTTAACTGCGACAAGGCGTCATATTCATAGGAAGTTTTTGTTAAAAGAGAGCCTTCCTTACTGTACTTTTCAAGTTTTACAACATTTCCCCTGAAGTCTTTTTTACTTACGGTATAATTTCCGCTTGTTCCGGCAGCCTCTGTGTCAGGATCAAAGCTTTTCTGAACTGCAAAACCTTCTTCTACGCTGTATTCATTCTTTACAAGAGAGCCGTCGCTTAAAGTTGTGCTTACAACACGGTCTGCTCCGTCGTATTGTGTCATGTCAGGATCTTTTATTTCTTGAGAGGCTGCATATTGAACAAGAGTCTCTGCAAGGGCTTCATCGCTTAAATCTAATGATGATGCCATAAAATAAGGCTTTCCCTGCCTTACGACGCGGCCTTTATTGTCGTATTCAACATGTCCGCTTATATTAAAGCCTTCAATTCCTCCGACAACGCCTGTTTTCGCTGTGAGGGCTGTGCGTCCAAGTCCGTCTGACGCTATGAGGGTCTTTATTACAGAAGAATCTTCTTTATCAAAGGTAACCTTGTTTTCTGTCACGGTATACCAGAGACTTTTCGCATCACCCTGGCCATCTGTCTTTTTTGTTCCGTAATACTTATAGCGAACTGCAGGCACATCCCCGTCATAATCACTTGCAGCACTCGTCATTCTTCCCCAGCTGTCGTAGCTGTACTTCATTGAGTTTCCGTTGATATCTTTTGTTACTGCCGGCTTACCGAACTTTTTGTTCCATTCAGCACTGCTCTTATAAGTTACCCCGTCAGCAGAACGAGAAATTTCTTCTATAAATTGGTTATGTGTACTGTCATATTTATACTCAGTCACATCTCCGTTTGCTCCTCTTACCGTCTTTACGTTTCCGTAAGAGTCGTAAGTATAATTTAAGTCCGTGTGTTCACTTGAAGTATAGAACTGGCTTAATTTTGTAATCGCTCCGTTTTCGTTATAAGTTCCAGCACGTTTTCTCAGGAGTTTTCCCTCTTCCTTTACTTCAATTAAAGATGGTTTTGAGTAAATGTATTTTGAAGGATTCGCGAAATATTCAAATTCAGCTTCAAGGATTTTTCCGCTGTCACTATTGTAAGATGAAGTGCCGCCGAGCGGAGTATTTCCGCTCTCCTTTATCTTTGTAACGTTCCCGAAGCCGTCATATTCATACTCAACAACACGTTTTACTGCATTCCCTGAGTTTTCTGCCTGAAAGATGTCTTCTGTAGATTTTACGCCTGCGCACTCATCAAGCTGAACTTCAGTCCGCTTTTTTACCAGCGGCACATTGTCTTCAAGCTCGTATTCAACATGAGAAATCAAAGCATCTTTGCCGTCTGAACCTTTTACAGTCACAGACTCACTTTTTTTCATACCCTTATTATAATATTGGTCATTGTAAAATGACAGGATTTTTTTACTTTTGTCCGCGTATTCTGCCGTAACTTCTGCATAACCGTAACTTTCCTTTACTGCACGGTCAAAATATCCGCCGCTGTAACTGTATTCTACTTTCGTTTCATGCTCCCCGTGATTAAACAAAGCTTTTCCTGCTTTTCCGCAGCAGTCAGCCATGGTCACTTCACTCATTACAAAACGGCTGCCAGGCATCTTCTGCGTTCCTTTATCTTCAACATAATCAATCCTGCACTCGCCGCCGCCCGGGAGTTTTATTTTACTCAGAAGCTGTGCCCTTCCCGTCAGGTTTTTCTTATAGTACACGCCTTCGCGCATACTTCCTTTCGGAAACCTTATTACATGATCAACAAATCCGTCTCCGTCTATGTCCATCATTTTTACAGTTATACCAGATGCACTTTCCCCGGCATTTACTCCTGCTCCTGCACTGGCTGTAAAATTCAAAAAACCGAACCAGCCGAGACACTGACTCCAGGTAAAGCTTGCCCCAAAGTTTCCGCTTAAGGAAGCGTTTGCCGACAGGTTCCAGTCGAGTGAATTGGCATATATTTCTGTAAGCTTCCCGAAAAAGTTCTGGGGTGTTAAAGTCTTGCCAACAAGATTCTTAAAACGACTACCGCCTGGAATCCAGTGTCCTTCAAAGGAAGCGTCGCCCATACCCACTCCCTCATACCATTTAAAGTCCCATTCAGGAAGAGAAACATCTGTTTCTTCACCAAAGGAGTTTCCCAGGTTAAAGCGGACTTTCATGGTGTTATCTCCCGGCTCCATTTTTACAATGTCACAAAGTCCGTCCCCGTTTAAGTCAATAAATGCCTTTGTCGTGTTCGAAGACGAAGTCGAAAGGCTTACTCCCGCGCTTATATTTGCCCCTGTTTTTAGGCTTTTTGACTGTGAGTTGTCACTTGAGTTTCCAATCGGGACACTCATATTTGCAGACAAGGCATAGTTTTCTGATTCATTTATGTTGCCTGTATTACCGAATGTCAGGCTTTCTGTAAAACCGCTTCCGTGATTCATACGGACATTACCGTCTGAAATAAAGTCCGGAAGCCCGTCACCATTGATATCAATAAATCCGCTCTTTTCTTTAGAAGAGCCTTCTGCCCATGTACTTCCACCAGAAGGCAGGGCCGCCGACTGTACTTCTACAACCGTAACATTATTTTTCTGCGTTTTTACAAGGACATTTCCAGTTGTCGTAAAAGACGTACCGTAAACATCAGTATCCGTGCTGCTGGTGCTTGCGTTACCAGGAAGCCCTTCAAAGTCTGTTTTTTTATACGATACCTTACCGTCTTCTTTATGACTTAAATAGAGTTTACCATCAGACAAAATATCCTGAGCTCCGTCAGCGTTCATGTCTAAGGTCATGTGGTCTGTCTTTATGTCAGAATTATTCCAGGCCTTGATGGTGCCGCTAAAACTTGCTCCCACAGCTTCGGCATCAAGCATATTAAAATCAGGCTTATTTATATCAGAAACAATCAGCCCGACTGAAGCACTTACAGAAGGAGTTGTATCTTCACCGTTTGTAACAGTATGACGAAGATTAGTCATGTAAAAACTTCCGTCGCCGCTTTCTTGTGTTACCCCGCAGGCTTCATAATATGCGCTTCCGCCGTATCGTTCTGTATGGATTACATTGTCTTTTATATATGGAGCATAATTGAGTGTAACAGCATTTCCATCTTCATCTTCTGTTTCAATTGAACAGAAAGAGCCTATAAGGGCATCTTCAAGGGAACTTTCACCGGTTAAGGCATTATTAGTCATTATGACTGACACAGTGCCGTCTTCTTGTATCTCCTCATTCTTACGGGCGGCAAGATAACATACTTTGCTCTCCCCGTCTGCCTCTGTTACATTTCCTTTTTCAACCGCAGTCTTACTGTCCTCTGCCCCGCTCCGCTTATTGTCAAAGTCTTTTTCGCTTTGTACTGATGAACTTTCACCTTCGAACAATGAGACACTGAAACTCTGTTCAGCATTCCACATGCCGTAATACCAGCCTTTATTTCCTCCGAACAGAGGCACAGTGCCGTCTACTGCATACAAAAGTTCATATTCTTCCTTTTCGCCGTCAGTTTCAGCTTCATCGTCAGATCCAACTTTATCGTCAGTTTCAACTGTAAACGGCTTTGTATAAACTGTATAACTTTCGTTTTTATCTTCGTTGCTGAAATCTTCACCTGAGTCATAACTTTCAACATCATATGGCTTAGTAACTAAAAGACCTGCTTCATTTAAAGTCAGAAGATTAAAAGAGCTGTTTTCAACCTGGTATTCAAAATCTTCTGCATAATAAAGTGTCTGCTTTAAGGATGTCAGTTTTCCAAAATAATAACCCGCATTTTTCAGTGCCTTTCCTGCAGTAGCCGCATCCGCTCCTTCCTTGAGTTCCGCACCGTTTCCAGTATCTTCAAAAGACGAGAGAACGTTTTCAAATACAAGCCGGCGCTTTACAACATCGAGTATCTTCTGCGCCGTCTGTATATCCTGCTCACTTTTATTTTTATAACACGAATATTTATATACACTGCTGCCGTCAGTTTGAGTTTCATAGTAATCACATTTTTCATACATTGCCAGAATGAACTGCTCTATTTCTTCCTGTGTAAAGGACAGGTCTGTAAAGTTAAATTCAAGTTTTATACAATTAAAGGAATGTTATATTTGGCTTATCCCGGGGCCATTTATGAATAAGACAGAGGCGGTTGCCTGCCTGAGGCAGGCCGCGCTTTCCGTGGTTCCGCGCCTTACGCGCTCCATTGCTACGCAACGGCTATGCCGCCACTCCACTCGCTAACCGGGTTTTTGCAAATACAGGAAGGACTTTCGGAACAAGTCAGCAATCTGATACAATAAGAAAACAAAAAAAAGTTACAACAATCTTAAAAAGCCAGTTTCATTGAAGTAATTTCATCGTGCAATGATTTTTCTACGAAACTGTTCAATGATAACCCTAATTTTTTTGCCGCCACAGCAACCTGACTATGAAACAAAGGCGAAAGCCGGACATTGAATTTTCCGGAATACGGTTTTTCAGGTTCAACACCATCTTCTTTGCACCATTCAAGATAGTCATCTACTGAAGCATGAAATTCATTTTCAACCTCATCTACAGTTGTTCCTTGAAATGTAATTACTGTCCTTGTATTGATTACCTCGCCAGAAAAAATGCGAGATTCATCATCATATTCAACTACACCAACAAATCCTTTATAAGTCATCATCTTTTACCCCCGCATTGTCTAAAAATCTTCGCATTGATTTTACTGCGCCTTTGTCTGTAACCCGTTCCGGATGAGGACGGTGAAACACAGCCCTTTCGCCATTCAATTCAATACGAACTCTGGAACCATTTCCTTCAGAAATTTTCGCCCCCAGTGATTTTAAAAGATTTTCTATTTCAGCCCATTCAATATCTGATTGAACTGGATTTTTGAAAATTCTTTCATACACTTTTTTTTGTTTTGAATTCATAATTATATGATACTACAAAATAGTACCAATAGCAATTTTTTTCAGCTTTTTCCTAAAAAACTCCTCTTTATGTCAAGATAATTATCACATTACAAAGGAACATCTGTCTTTACAGAAGGAAAATGCAAAAGTCGCTCCATCAGGGCATGATTGTTCCCTACAAAACTGTTAAACAGAACCCGAGTTATTTTCCTTTTAAAGTCATAAATCATATAAAATTGAATAGCAAAAAAGATAATCAGTTATATCTCCATTATCTTCTTTAAAATTCACATATTTCTTCTTTAGTTCCTTATAAATTGCGTTTTCCTTGTAATTATTAATAAAATTTGAAAACGAATCATAGCCATTTATGCAAATCAGCAAATCACGGTATTCCTTACTGCTACCAAGGGACTCAGGTGTTTGCAATATAAGTTTTCCTTTTATGAGCCGTTTTAATTCATAAAAATCAATATTATTTTTCGTTTGTATTAAATTTTTAAATATGTTACTGATACTATTAATTGAATACTCTCTCCGACCATTTTTCTCAAAAAAATTGCTGTTCTTTAAGTAATAAATAAGCTCTTCAGATTCATTAATATTTTCACTTGCAATATTTGCATAATCAGAAATTTCATATTCCTGAGAATAATACTTCCAATTAGAAAAGAGAAATTTCAACTGAGCATCCTTTTTCAGTTTTCTAAATTCTGCTTTAGATATAACCTCATTTATATGTTGATTTTCATTCAGGTATTCATATGTATAAGTCTGTTTAATAGCCTGATTATCTGCAGTAAAGTAACCGATAAGAAAAAATACTTTTAATTTTGAATTGTTTTTAAAAGGATATCCCGTATGAAAATTATTGTTTTCATAATTACTAAGATAATATGCCTTTGATACTGTTAAAACTTCATTTCTCTTTAATAATTTGAAGTCATCTGACGTAGGTACATATTCCATCATTGAATGTAAATGTAAAAACGGATTATGTGCATACATTTCAATATAAACACAATCATTATGAATGGAATAATATTCTCCTCTTATATCTGTCAGAATCAAATCAACTTTTGATTCATTTTTTATTCTGATACTATAAGCCAGCATACCATCACGAACTTTTGCTGAATCAACAAAAACACGAATAGATTCTGAAAAACCTGAAAACATTACTAACAGAAACCAGAAAAACAATAAATACTTTTTCATTAGTATTTACCTCTTTCTGTAATATGTGGTACACCTGCTTTTATTAATGAATTTATGATTATATCTGTTTCAATTACTGTTTGTTTTTCTTCAAGATCTAAAGAAGGTGAAATTGTCCCTGACACAGAGTGTTTTGCATGAATTAATTCATGACATAAACCTAAATAACCCGGTCGACTCCAGTCAGATCCATCTTCCCTCTTTATTTTTTCCGGCAAATTAAAATTATAAATTACATCGGCGGAGGCTTTATTTCCAGTTCCATTCATATAATAGCTCAATTGTGCATCAGATAATTTTTCCCCTGTAACAGGATTTGTTACTTGTGGTATACATTCATTTTTACTACCCATTTTTATAATTACTTTTCTTTTATCATCAACTAATCTTTTTATCAGTTCAGTTCCCTTTTCATACCCTTTAACTGTATCACCTTCAAGAGTAACTTTTCCTGTATCATCCATTACGGCGTTAGGAGCAAGTTTCTGAATATCCTCCTTCACTCTTTGACGATAAGCACTGTCATCACTTTCTACATAAAGTTCCCGCCCGTCAGGATCCGTTGCAATAACAGGATTATTCCCTGCATAGTGATAAAGATTCATATTAACAGAATTAAATATTCCGCCGGACATGCCATTTGACTGTCCTGCGACAAAGTCACTCAGCGCCGGATCACAGCTCAGCCACCTGCTCACCTTCGCATCGAGATACCTCTCCCCGAAGTAATAAAGCCCGGTTTCTTCATCACGCTCCTTGCCTGTAAACCGGTAGGCCGTTTTGTAAGTAGCGCTGGCCTTATCAATCCAGACTTCCCCATACGGAGTATACTCTATTCTTTCATACTCTCTGCCATCATTATCAGAAATCACGCTGGCAGAACCAAGATGATCAGAGTGATAATAATAAGTCGAAGCGCTTTCCTCGCTATAAGTCGGGTTACTTGCGCTATTGAGCTTTGTCACAATGCGTTCGCTATTTAAGAAAATATGTTTAGCGGTACGCGACCCGTTGTAAACTGCTGAGTTGTTACTCCATACCCAGAAATTATTGAAGTACAGTGTCTCACCCATGTCGCTTGTCTTAACCGCACGCTGGTTGTCCTCGCCGTAAACATATTCAACATCGTAATTACTGTCACTTGTAGCGGTAAGTCTGCCTTTCTCATCCCAGGTATATGTTCTCCTGAAACCAGAAGAAGAATCCGAACCAGTTGTATTGCCTGCACCTGACGTACTGCCAGACCCCGTGCCATTTATTGCAGCATCAGCCTTCTGTGCCTCTCTCGTCGCTTCATTACTCAAGCCCCAGCCGTAGTCCTGAGAGTAAACGTTTTCTTTTTCTTTCTTAACCGTGCGTGACAGGCGTACTGTATCTGTTGAGTTTTCTGTCTCGCCTTCTTTTTCTTCAAGAAGTCTTCCGCAGTCATCGTATGTGTAAGTGCGGTCGCCGGCACGCTTTAATCTGTGCACGAAGTTGCCGTCGTATTCATAATCTAAATCATAAACAAGCCCGTCGCCGCCCAGGGCTTTACCCTGGCTTACGGTCATAGAACTTGTCTTTGAAAGCATTTTGCCAAGGCCGTTTGCGTCAAAACTAAAACTCTGACTGTAGGTTGTCTTATAGTCAGGCACCCCACCGCGGTGCGGATTGTACACACTTTCACCAGTGGCAGAAGTCAACTGATAAAGTCCGTCGTATGTGTAGCTCTGAGCTGTGGTGTAGTTTCCAACCTCTCCAAGACAATCATTTGTATACCCCAGCACATTTCCAACTCTATCAAAGCTATACTTTAAGTTCTGCAATGTTTCCCCCAGCCTTGAGTCTGTGTGCAGTGCAGAAAGCCATCTTCTGTGTTCATCATAAGCGTAATCTGTAACAGCACCGTTACCGTATTCGATTCTTGTACGCTGTCCGTATTCGTCATACTGGATATCTTTAACGTATGTTAAATCAAGTCCGTAGACTCTGCCGCTCACGCCGGTTACCTGTCCGCCCTTGTCATAGCTGTAGGTCAAAACTTCACCGTCAGGATATGTTATTTCCTGCATACGGCCAAGGTAGTCAGACTTGTATTCCATTACGGCAGTTTCTTCTGAAGTCAGGTAATTTTTAATATGCTTTATGGAACGTGTTTCTTTTTTAACTTCCCCAAGAAGACCGTATTCTAATTCACGAACACCGCTGGCATCCGTTATCTTCTTTACTTTTCCTGCGGAGTTGGTTTCACTGTCTTCACAAGTTCCGTACTCAATTTCTGTGGCCAGGCTTTGAGGATAGCCAATGCGGGTGTTTCTTCCAAAACCGTCATATGAGTATTCGATGTACTCATTTTTTGCCTTTAAGACAGAGTCCCTTTCTTTTTCAAGATTTCCCTTTGCGTTATAAAACCACTCTTTTGTGCCGCTGTCTTTTGATGTGAGGCTTGTCTTTCTTCCAAGCAGGTCGTGCTCAACTACTACCGGGTTATTTTCTGCATCCAGGGCGGTTTTTAACTGAGACAAGGCGTCATATTCATAAGCTGTCTTTGTTAAAAGAAAGCCTGCTTTATCGAACTTTTCAAGTTTAACGATGTTTCCCCTAAAATCTTTTTTACTAACGGTAAAGTTTCCGCTTGTTCCGGCAGCCTCTGTGTCAGGATCAAAGGTCTTCTGCATGACAAAACCTTCTTCCACACTGTATTCATTTTTTATGAGGGAGCCGTCGCTTAAAACTGTGCTTACAACGCGGTCTACACCGTCGTATTCAGTTACGTCAGGATTTTTTATTTCCTGAGAGGCAGCATAATTTATTACGGTATCTGCCAGAATTTCGTCACTCATATCCAGAGAACCCGCCATAAAGTACGGCTTACCCTGCTTTATGACGCGGCCTTTTTTGTCGTATTCAATCTGCCCGCTTAAATTAAAGCCTTCTTCACCACGTACTACGCCTGTTTTTGCTGTCAGAGCCGTGCGGCCAAGCCCGTCTGACGCTATGAGAGTCTTGATGACAGAAGAATCTTCTTTATCAAAAGTCACCTTATTTTCTGTAACGGTATACCAGAGACTTTTCGCATCACCCTGGCCATCTGTCTTTTTCATTCCGTAATACTTATAGCGAACTGCAGGAATGTCCCCGTCATAGTCAGTCGCAACACTTACAGTCCTTCCCCAGCTGTCATAGGTGTACTTCATGCTGTTTCCGTTGATGTCTTTTGTTACTGCCGGCTTGCCGAACTTTTTGTTCCATTCTGCCGTGCTTTTGTAGGTTACACCGTCGGCTGAACTGGAGATTTCTTCTATATATTGGTTATGCGTACTGTCGTATTTGTATTCTGTTACATCGCCGTTTGAACCGGTCACGGTCTTAATGTTTCCGTATGAGTCGTAAGTGTAGCTTATGTCTGTATGCTCATTCTGCATATAGAACTGGCTTAATTTTGTCAGGGAGCCGTTTCCGTCATATAATCCGCTTCTTTTTCTCAGGAGTTTTCCCTCTTCCTTTACTTCAATTAAAGATGGTTTTGAGTAAATGTATTTTGAAGAATTCGCGAAATATTCAATTTCAGCTTCAAGTGTTTTACTGTCCGCACTGCCGCTTTCAGTTATCTTTGTAACGTTACCAAAGTCATCGTATTCATATTCAACGGTGCGCTTTACAGCCTGACCAGTGCTTTCTGCGTAGGGGATGTTCTCTGCTGACTGCACACCAGATGCTTCATCAAGCTGAACTTCAGTCCTCTTTTTTACCAGCGGAACATTGTCTTCAAGCTCGTATTCAACATGAGAAATCAAAGCATCTTTTCCGTCCATTCCCTTTACAGTTACAGACTCACTTTTTTTCATACCCTTATTATAATATGAGTCATTGAAAAATAACAGGATTTTTTTACTTGAGTCTTCGTATTCTGCCGTTACACTTTCATAGCCGTAACTTTCCTTTACTGCACGGTCAAAGTACCCGCCTGCATAGCTGTATTCTACGGTCGTTTCATGCTCACCATGATTAAACAAGGCTTTTCCGTCTTTTCCGCAGCAGTCAGCCATAGTCACTTTGCTCATTACATAGCGGCTTCCAGGCATTTGCGGCGTTCCTTTATCTTCGACATAATCAATCCTGCACTCGCCTCCTCCAGGGAGCTTTATCTTACGCAGAAGCTGGCTTCGTGCGAACAGGTTTTTCTTATACCACACACCTTCGTTTTTACTTCCCTTGGGAAACCTTATTACATGATCAACATACCCGTCGCCGTCTATGTCCATCATTTTAACCGTTATACCCGATGCACTCTCACCTGCATTCACGCCGGCCCCTGCACTGGCTGTGAAATTCAAAAAGCCGAACCAGCCAAGGCACTGACTCCATGTAAAGCTTGCTCCAAAGTTCCCGCTTAAGGAAGCATTTGCCGACAGGTTCCAGTCAAGGGAGTTCGCATATAGTTTTGTAAGCTTCCCGAAAAAGTTCTGGGGTGTTAAAGTCTTGCCAACAAGATTCTTAAAACGACTACCGCCTGGAATCCAGTGTCCTTCAAAGGAAGCGTCTCCCATATCCACTCCCTCATACCAGTTAAAATTCCATTCAGGAAGAGGCACAGATGTTTCCTGGCCAAAGGAGTTTCCAAGGTTAAAGCGGACCTTCATCGACTTTTCTCCCGGCTCCATTTTTACAATGTCACAAAGTCCGTCACCGTTCAGGTCTAAAAATGCCTTTGTAGTATTTGACGACGAAGTTGAAAGGCTTACTCCCGCACTTATATTTGCCCCTGTTTTAAGGCTTTTTGATTGTGAGTTGTCGCTTGAAGTAGAAGTAATCGGAACACTCATGTTTACAGAAAGCGCCATGTTTTCTGATTCACTGATGTAACCTGGATTAACGAAGAACTGGGATTCAGCAAAACTGCATCCAGTATTTATACGAACCTTTACCTCATTTGGCGGTTACCGCTTGCTAGCAAGCGGTCGCGCTTTCCGTGGTTCCGCCGTCTAACCGCGGCTCCATTGCTTCGCAACGCTTCGCGCCACTACAATCGCTTACCGGGGAGATAAAATCAACCATAAGGAATTCCTTCTTTTATAATAAATTCACGGATTTTCTTTCTACATTCATCACTGTAAGTCTTATCCAGAATTCCTTTTTCGAAACCATAACGAATATATTCAAAATATTTTTCATCGATTTTGAAAAAACTGCATTTTACTTCAATATCAGGATTCATCTTAAAATTATCATCAAAATCTATGAACCAGCCTGATTTCAACTTTAATACTTTTCGATCAGATGTTTCCTGCTTTATTTCAAAATCTTCTAATTTTAAATCAGTAAAATTTGTATAAAAATCATATCCTTCCGCTGTTTTAAAAGAATCATTTTTCTTAAAAATATTTGCAGGTATTATTTGTATATATCGAATTATTTCATTTATATCAACTGCTATAAGAAAAGAGCCCGTATTATTTTTATTCAAAATAGAATAACTTTTTAGAATAATATCACCTGAAGATAAAGTTTCAAAAATAAAGGGCGCACATGAAATAGTATTACTATACTTTTTATAATCAAAAACCATGCCGATTCTAATTTCCATATTAGTATCTGAAGTATCTAAACAAATATTTTTTTGTCCAATACTTTTATTACAACCAGTCATTAATAAAACTAACAGGTAAAAAACTATTATTATTTTTTTCGCCATACTTCACTTCCTATAGTTCCCGGTAATACAACTTTGGGACTCAAATATGATTCATTATGAAGCAGTGGGTGACCTCCATTTTTAGAAGTTACCGTTATTTTTGGACTTACAGAATCAATTATTGCCGCATGATTTACGCGGTTAATTAACGGACAACCAACAGGATTATCTTTGTAATATAAAACAATATCACCTTTTTGGTATTTATTATATTTGTCACGCTCATACCCGTCCCCAAGGATTATTCCTTCCACCTGATCCGGATTTATCCAGTACTTTCCGTCAGCGAAGGCTGTTCCTATACAGTTCGTATCCAGATTTTTATCATCCGTATTATTCTTATATGCCCTGATTTTCCTGCCGTCATCTGCTGTAAGATAACCCGGGGTTACTTCATACTCCTTGTTCATTTCCCGGCCAGTCTGCGGGTTAATTGTCTGGGCAGTTTTCTTTTCTGTAACAGGATTTCCATTTTTATCCATGTCAGGAGTAAAAATCAATTCTCCGTTTTCATCCCGCTTCATTCTGCCGTCCGGATCAACAAATCGTACAGGAGCATTACCGGCGTAATGATAGAGGTTAAAATTGACAGCCTCAAAGATACCTTTGTTTCCTGCAGATGCCTTAAAATCAGGAGATACATACTCTCCCAGTGCCGGGTCACAGCTCAGCCACCTGCTCACTTTTGAATCCAGGTACCTCTCTCCAAAGTAATACAGCCCCGTCTCTTCATCGCGAAGCTTACCTGTAAAACGATATTCCGTTTTGTAAGTCGCACTGGCTTTATCTATCCACACTTCCCCGTAAGGAGTGTACTCGATTCTCTCATACTCCCGGCCGTCGTTGTCCGTGATGACGCTGGCGCTGCCTAAATGGTCTGAGTGATAATAATACGTCGATGCACTCTCCTCACTGTATGTCGGGTGATTTGCGCTATTTAACTTTGTCACAATACGCTCGCTGCCAAGGAATATGTGCTTTGCCGTTCTCTCCCCGTTATAAACAGCAGAGTTACTGCTCCAGGTCCAGAAATTATTGAAATACAGAGTCTCCCCTAAGTCACTCGACTTGACCGCACGTTGATTGTCTTCGCCGTACAGGTATTCCACATCTGCATTCTGATCGCTTGTGGCGGTAAGCCGGCCTTTTTCATCCCAGGTGTAAGTGCGCTTAAAGCCGGATGAACTACCCGAGCCTTCTCCGCTTCCAGAACCGTTGCCGCCTCCTTTAGCGGCATTCTGAGCTTCACGGGTTGCGTCGTTACTCAAGCCCCAGCCGTAGTCCTGGGAATAAACAGTTTCCGTCTCTTTCTTTACGGCACGGGTCAGCCTTGTTGTATCAGAAGTCTCTTCCCCAGTGCCTTCTTTTTCTTCAAGAAGTCTTCCGCAGTCATCGTATGTGTAAGTGCGGTCTCCCGCTCTCTTTAAGCGGTGAACAAACCCGCTCTCATACTCATAGTCCAGGTCATAGACAAGACCGTCTCCATCTAAGGCTTTGCCCTGGCTTACGGTCATTGTACTTGTCTTACTCAACATCTTGCCAAGCCCACTCATATCAAAAGTAAAGTTCTGGGTGTAAGTCGTCTTATAGTCAGGCACTCCGCCACGGTGAGGATTGTACACACTTTCACCTGTGGCTGAAGTAAGCTGGTAAAGGCCGTCGTAGGTGTAGCTTTGAGCCGTGGTGTAGTTGCCATCTTCATCAAGACAGTCGTTGGTGTAGCCCAGGACGTTTCCCACTCTATCAAAGCTATACTTCAAGTTCTGTAAAGTCTCACCGAGTCTTGAATCCGTGTGGAGCGTACTGAGCCAGCGGCGGTGTTCATCATAAGTATAGTCTGTGACAGCGCCATTACCGTATTCGATTCTTGTTCTCTGTCCGTATTCGTCATACTGAATGTCTTTAACGTAAGTTAAATCAAGTCCGTAGACCCTGCCACTCACGCCTGTTACCTGACCGCCCTTGTCATAGCTGTAGGTCACTATTTCCCCGTCAGGGTAAGTGATTTCCTGCATGCGGCCAAGATAGTCGCTCGTATATTCCATGACAGCGCTTTCTTCCTTGTTCAGGTAATTTCTTATGTGCTTTATGAAACGAGTCTCTTTTTTAACTTCCCCAAGAAGCCCGTATTCATATTCACGCGTGCCGCTTTTGTCCGTAATCTTTGTCACCTTGCCTGCGGCGTTTATTTCTACGCTGTCGGTCGAACCGTACTCAATTACTGTCGAACCGCTTTCAGGGTAAGTGATTCTTGTATTTCTTCCAAAGCCGTCGTATGAGTATGTGATGTACTCATTCTTTGACTTTAAGACTGAGTCTGTTTCTTTAATTAAGTTTCCCTTTGAGTTATAGAACCACTCTTTTGTTCCGCTGTCTTTTGAAGTAAGGCTTGTCATACGTCCAAGTAAGTCGTGTTCTACTTCAACAGGATTATTTTCTGCATCCAGGGCGGCTTTTAACTGTGACAGGGCATCATATTCATACGAAGTCTTTGTTAAAAGAGCTCCCTCTTTGCTGTATTTTTCTATGCCAATAACATTTCCCCTGAAATCCTTTCTGCTTACAGCGTAATTCCCTGTCTTGCCCTCTGTCTGTAAATCAGGATCAAAAGTCTTCTGTACGGCAAGTCCTTCCTCCACGCTGAATTCATTTTTTATAAGAGAGCCATCGCTTAAAACTGTGCTTATAACCCGGTCTGCCCCGTCGTATTGTGTCATGTCAGGATCTTTTATAGTCTGAGAAGCAGCATAATTTATTACGGTTTCTGCCAGAATTTCATCACTCATATCCAGAGAACCCGCCATAAAATAAGGCTTACCCTGTTTTACAACACGACCTTTCTTATCGTATTCGACATGTCCGCTTAAGTTAAAGCCTTCTTCACCACGTACTACGCCTGTCTTTGCGGTCAATGCCGTGCGTCCAAGTCCGTCTGACGCTATGAGAGTCTTAATTACGGAAGTGTCGTTTTTATCAAAGGTCACCTTGTTTTCTGTCACGGTATACCACAGGCTCTTTTCACCGCCAGCTGTATTGCCGATGGCAGAGCCCGATGTTGTGTCACCGGAAGAACTTCCATTCTGAGAATCTGTCTTTTTTGTTCCGTAATACTTATACTTTACCGCAGGCACATCTCCATCATAATCACTTGCAGCACTCGTCATCCTTCCCCAGCTGTCGTAGCTGTAGTACATTGAGTTTCCGTTGATGTCTTTTGTTACTGCCGGCTTACCGAACTTTTTGTTCCATTCAGCCGTACTTTTATAGGTTACACCATCAGCAGAACGAGAGATTTCATCTATATATTGGTTATGAGTGCCGTCATATTTATACTCAGTTACGTCTCCGTTTGCTCCGGTTATTGTCTTAACGTTTCCATAACTGTCGTAAGTATAATTTAAGTCCGTGTGTTCACTTGAAGTGTAGAACTGGCTTAATTTTGTCAGGGAGCCCTTTTCATCATAGGCACCACTTCTTTTGCGGAGCAGCTTTCCGTCTTCCTTTACTTCAATTAAAGAAGGCCTTGAATAAATATATTTTGAATCGTTTTTGTAATATTCAATTTCTGCTTCAAGGACTTTTCTATCCGTACTTCCGCTTTCCTTAATTGAGATTACGTTCCCAAAGTCATCGTATTCATACTCAACAACACGTTTTACTGCATTCCCTGAGTTTTCTGCGTGCGGAATGTCCTGCGCTAACTGTACACCAGATACTTCAT